>Ga0075163_10011006_pt1 | contig 11799 bp, 8 predicted proteins | sample JI1023141ADNA_FD_71478 | JGI IMG/M metagenome (GOLD analysis project Ga0075163, IMG submission 71478) | Wastewater effluent complex algal communities from Wisconsin, to seasonally profile nutrient transformation and Carbon sequestration -... | ecosystem: Engineered > WWTP > Effluent > Algae... | reverse complement strand
GCGTTCAGCGTCGCTCATTTCCCGGAGGCTGAGGCTTTTCTGCCACATCTCCGACAGGTCTTGGGGCACAAGGAATAGCCCGCCCCGGACGTACCGGAACGGGCCATTCCAAGCGCCTGAATTTATGGCAGCCGTGTCGTCAGAACTTGCCGCGCAGGGTAATGCCATAAGTGCGCGGTTCGCCCGGAAAGGCAATGAAAAGCTGGTTCGAAGTCGCCGCGTTTCCGGACTGCACTTCGCCGATCGTGCCGCTGCCCTGAAGCGGCGCATCCGCTGCAACCTGCTGGTACTTTCGGTTGAACAGGTTCTGCCCGAAAACCTCGACCCCCCATTTCTTGTCACGCCCGTACAAGCCGATGCGGCCGTTGACCACGAGGAAGCCATCCTGGATCTTTTCCTGATCGAGGTCGGATCCAGTGTTGGTGTCGCTCTGATACCGCGCATCGACATAGAGCAGGCCACTCAGCCCCGAACTGCCGATTTCCGGCGAATAGCTGAAGCCGGTGGTCACGACATATTTCGGTGCATTGGACAATTGCCTGCCCGGTAGCTGGAACAGCGTTGGTGCAAGCGGGACGCCGTTCGCACCCACCAGATTTTTCCGATATTTGGTGTCGGAATAAGTCAAGCCGAGGTTGACGCTGACATCCCGCGCCGGACGCAGGACACCTTCAATCTCGAAACCCTTGGACTTCACCCCGGCCTGGGTCCGGTTCGCGGCGCACGCGCCCGTTGAGGCACTGGTGTCCCGATCAGCCCCGTTCAGATTGTCCTTGCAGGCCTGAAGGTTCGTAACCTCGAAATTGACACCGTTGAACGTGTTGAGCTGGAAATTCTTGAACAGCGAATAAAAGGCCGCAAAGTTCAGATCGAAGCCCCGGCCATTGTATTTCACACCCGCTTCGAACGAATTGACCCGCTCCGGCGAGAATTGGAGATCGGCCGCCTCGGGACGGGCATTGCCCCGCCGATTGGCAGGCAGCGCAAGTGCAGCCGCACAGGCCGCCATTTGCGTGGCACTGCCGGCTGCGGGGTTGCAGGGGGCATCGAGCGCCGAAGTGTCGAGGTTGAACCCGCCCGCTTTGTATCCGCGCGAGAAGGAGGTGTAGAGCAACAGGTCATCCACCGGCTTGAAGCTCAGCACAGCAGTTCCGGTGAACTCGTTCTCGGTCCGTTTGGTCCCCGGGCTCGCGCTGGTAAAGCCCGGCCCCGCATCGGCGTTGATCGCGCAGGCCAGACCGGCAAGCGGCGAGGCAATGTTGCGGAGCGCGGTGCAGAGATTGTTGTTGTTGTTGAATGATGAACGCAGGGTCTTGCGCTCATGCGTATAGCGACCGCCCAGAGTCAGCGAGAGCTTGTCCGGGATGATGTCGATCACATTGTGAGTGAAGAAGGCATAGTTGCTGCTGTTCTGTCGAAACCTGTTGAGAACCGCACCCGTACCTGCCAACGGACTCACGCCAAGCTGAGCAGCGAGCGCATCGAAACCGGGGAATGATGAGGCCGGCGCATTCGAGCAGGTTGGGGACGCCGGATTGATCGTTGGTGCAAGCGCCGCACTTCCGGCCACAACACGACAATTGAGGAAGCGGGCCGCATCGGCACCGAACTGGGCATTGTCAGAAACGCCAAGCTTTTCATCCGAGTAATAGCCACCGATCAGCCAGTTCAGGCGTCCGCCAAGGGATTCGCCCTGCAGTCGAAGCTCCTGCGTGAACAGTTTGAATTCGCGCGTCAGCGCGGTGCGGTGGAGAATGTCGAGGCGGTTGAAATCCTGATCCTGGCCCTGAATATTCTCATAGTCGCGATAGGCAGTGATCGCCGTCAGCTTTGCTGCGCCAAGATTCAGGTTGAGTTCGCCCGAAACGCCATAATCTTCGGTGTCAGAGCGATAGTTGAAGCCCGGCGTGGTTGAAACACTGCGGTTGAACGTCGAAGCGCTGTTGAGGTTGGTCGGGATGTTGGCACCAACCGGCGTGAGAGCGTTTATCGCTGCAAGCAGGTTGTTGGGCGTGATGACGAGATTTCCGTTCGCATCGCGGCTCAGGTTGCGGGTCGGCCCGAGATAGGGTGCGGCACAACAGATTTCGTTACGCTCGGTATAGTCGCCAATCAGACGGAAACTGACGTCATCATTCGGCTGGAACAGGAGCTGCCCGCGGATCAGGTAGCGATCACGATCATTCGAATCCTTGAGGCCGGGTGTCAGATTCTTGGTGAACCCGTCCCGCTTGAGATAGACGGCATCAAGCTTGCCAGCGATGCTTTGAGTGATCGGTCCAGTGACCGAGCCATCGATGCGGTAATAGTCATAATTTCCGTAGCTCACCGAGCCCTTTGCCTCGAAGTCGAAGCTGGGCTTCTTGGTCGTGATGTTGATCAGACCGGCGGTTGAATTCTTTCCGAACAGTGTGCCTTGCGGCCCGCGCAAGACTTCCACGCGCTCAATGTCACCCAATTCCGAAAGGCCGACACCTGTCCTGCTGCGATAGACGCCATCGATGAACAGCCCGACCGAGGATTCAAGGCCCGGATTCTCTCCAACGGTGCCGACGCCACGGATGCGCGCTGTAAAGGCAGCCTCACTCGTTGCCCCCTGGACAAGGAGCGAGGGCGCAAGCTGATTGAGGGCGCGAATGTCACTCGCCCCGGTATTGGCCAGTGCCTCGCCGGAAACTGCAGAAATCGCGATCGGCACGTTCGACAGTGATTCCTCACGCCGGGTCGCAGTCACGATGATGTCGTCACCGCCTTCTGTAGCCGCTTCATCGGCTGGCTTTGCCTGTTCCTGGGCCCAGGCGGGCACAGTCATTGCCAGCATCGCGACCGAAACCAGAAAATTCACTTTACGCATATTCGACATCCTCGAGACAAAAGTTGCATCTCGATTACGTCGCGCATGATGGCTTTGGTTGCATCGCGCCTGCCAGCCCGGAACGGAAATGGCAGTTTCACACTTTAATGCGGCATTTATGCCACAGCCCTATTTGGGACTGAGCACCATCAGCATCTGGCGGCCTTCCATGCGGGGATATTGCTCGACCTTGGCGTCCTCGGTCGTATCTTCCTGGACACGCACGAGCAGCTTCATGCCCAATTCGCCATGCGCCAGTTCGCGTCCGCGGAACCGCAACGTCACTTTCACCTTGTCGCCTTCGGCAATGAATTTGTGGATCGACCGCATCTTCACGTCATAATCATGATCGTCGATGTTCGGACGCATCTTGATCTCCTTGATCTCCTGCGTCTTCTGGCTCTTGCGAGCCTGATTGGCCTTTTTCTGGGCCTCATATTTGAACTTGCCGACATCGAGGAACTTGGCGACCGGCGGATCGGCATTGGGTGAGACTTCCACCAGATCGAGACCGACTTCGGCCGCCTGCTCGATCGCCTCGCGCGTGTACATCACGCCCAGATTTTCGCCATTTTCGTCAATCACCCGCACTTTGGGGGACTGGATAAATTCATTGAAACGCGGCCCATTCATCTGGGCAGGCGTCGGGCCGAGCGGACGGCGTGGGGCAAGCGGTGGTATAACAATTTCTCCAAGACATGAACGTCAGCCGCGCGATGTATCGGTTTTGTGCCGGAAGGCAAAGCCCGAAAACGCGTTTGCGCCAGATTCTGGAACAGTGTTGCGCTGCTACGTCACTTCAACCCGCAACGGCGGGCCGTCTTGGCGGCAGACGAATCGACACGAACAGCATCGCGCCAAAAACCAGTGCGGATGCGCCGAGCAGCTGGGCAAACATATAGTTGCCGAACACGTCATGCAGGCGGCCAACGCCGACAACCCCTGCCGCGTTGCCGATCCAGCCGAGGCCGATCAACGCACCATAGACAGTCCCATAATTGGCAATCCCGAACCGGCGTGCCGTGAAATAGGCAAAGATGTCATGCTCTGACCCTTGCTGGAACCCGATCAGAAAGGCGGCGGCAAGTGCAGTCGCGCCCAGATTGTCATAGCCCCAGAGCAGCAAAAACCCGGTAGCCGGCAAAAGGTTCAGCAGGATGGCAATCCGGCGCGGATCGAATCGGTCAAGACACCAGCCTCCAATCAACCGGCCCGACACTTGTCCGATTGCAAAGGTGGACAAGGCAAGCGCAGCAATCTGCGCGCTCAGGCCTTCGTCCTGGATCATCGGCGACATCTGGCCAATGAATCCGGACCCTGCCGCGCCCATCGCAATGAGGGAACAGGCCATCAGCCAGAATGTCCCTTCGCGAAGGAAGGACCAGTCACCGGTCTGACGTGTCCCGAGGCGGTCTGGCTGGCGCTGTGCTTCGGGAGGCTCGTTGCGTACGAGAAAATAGACCGCAGGCAGGCCGACGATGGCCCCCAATGCTGCCAGAGCCGCAAGGCCAGCGCGCCAGCCATAGGCCGCAGCCAGTGCTTCAAGCGGCGGCGGGACAATGATCGTCGCGATTGCAATCCCGCAGGCCGACAGTCCAAGCGCCAACCCGCGATGCTCGTCAAACCAGGCGTTGATCGGGCGGGTCACGGTCAGCCCCGTCGTTCCTACGCCGATCAGTCCGATCAGGAAAATACAGACAGCCAACCCGCGCACATCATTGACCAGAAATGCAACTGCGCATTCGAGTGCCACAACTGCGACCGTCGAGCAAAGAAAGACTCTACGGAAACCCAGTATATCCGTTGCCCGACCGATCAGCGGCGCCCCCAGCGCACCCGCGATAATCAGGGACTGTACGGTCGCGATTTCGCCGCGCGTGGCATCAAATTCCTTGGCAATCGGAAGGATGAACAGGCTGAATGTGAAGAACAGCAACACAGCCCCGACCCCGGAACCGACCGCACAACCCAAGACAGTGCGCCAGCCGCGTCTCCACTCACTCATTTACAATCCTCTTGTTCCTGGGTGATGCTCGCAGTTTGTCTGGCGAAAAGTCAACAGCGAAACCTGAGTGCGCAATCCTCACGTCGCACACAATGCACTCGGGAAGTGAGTTGACGTTAACGTAAACCGCTCCTAATCGTGATGCCACGAACAATGGAGAGTCGATCATGAATTTGGAATTCAGCCCCGAAGAGCTGGCCTTCCGCGACGAGGTCCGCACCTTCATCGCCGAAAACTATCCGCAGGACCTGCGCGGCAAGCAGGATGAAGGCGATGAGCTGGGCAAGGAAGATTTTCTGAGCTGGCATCGCATTCTGCACAAGAAGGGCTGGGTCGCGCCGGCCTGGCCGGTTGAATATGGCGGCACCGGCTGGACGGCGACGCAGAAATATATCTGGTCGGAGGAAACCGCCCGCGCGGACTGCATTCGCCTGATGCCCTTTGGCCTCGCGATGGTCGGCCCGGTGATCTACACCTTCGGCACGCCCGAGCAGAAGGCGCAGTTCCTGCCGCGCATCCTGTCCGGTGAGGATTGGTGGTGTCAGGGCTATTCCGAACCCGGTTCGGGGTCCGATCTTGCGTCGCTGCGCACAAAAGCCGTCCGCGATGGCGATCACTATATCGTCAACGGGCAGAAGACCTGGACGACAATGGCGCAACATGCCGATTGGGGCTTTTTCCTCGTCCGCACGAACAGCGACGTCAAGCAGCAGGAAGGGATCAGCTTCCTTCTGATCAACATGAAGTCACCCGGCATCACGGTTCGCCCCATCATTACGCTCGGCGGCGAACACGAAGTCAACGAAGTCTGGCTTGAAGATGTGCGCGTGCCGGTCAGTCAGCGCATCTATGAAGAAGACAAGGGCTGGACCTGCGCCAAGTTCCTGTTGGCCCATGAACGCACGGGCATTGCCGGCGTTGCAGCATCGAAGCGCGGAATCGAACGGGTGAAGTCCATTGCCAGGACCGAGCTGGACGGAGACCGGTCCCTGCTTGCCAATCCCTTCTTCAAGCGCAAGGTCGCTGAACTGGAAATGGACCTGACGGCACTTGAATTTACCGAACTCAGGAGCCTTGCAGGTGAAAACGCTGGCAAGGGACCGGGGCCGGAATCGAGCCTGCTCAAGATAAAGGGCTCGGAGATTCAGCAGCGGCTGACAGAGCTGAGCCTGGAAGCAGTCGGCCACTATGGCGCGCCCTATTTTCGCGGGTTTGGCGATGGGGACAATGAGCATCCGATCGGTCCGGATTATGCCCATCGCACAGCGCCGACCTATTTCAATGCCCGCAAGACCACCATCTATGGCGGGTCGAACGAGATCCAGCGCAACATCATCGCGAAGATGGTTTTGGGGCTTTAGCCACAAAGCCGCCCCGAACGCGTTTCGGGGTCCATGCAGCCTCGAAGACGGGGCGAAAGTGCGCGCGATGGGCCCTGAGACAAGCTCAGGGTGACGAAGCAAAAGAAAGACAGATAGACCATGGATTTTACCTACACCGAAACGCAGGACATGTTGCGCGACACGCTCGCGCGTTTTCTGGCAGACACTTACGATTTCGACAAACGCCAGAAGATGATCGCTTCGAGTGGAGGCCGTGACCCCGGCATCTGGAAAGCTCTGGCAACGGACCTCGGCATATTGAGTGCGCCGTTCAGCGAAGAACAGGGCGGACTTGGCGGCGGCGCGCTCGAAAACATGATCATGATGGAAGAGCTCGGCAAGGTTATCGCAATCGAGCCTTATCTGCAGACGGTCGTGATCGGCGGAGGCGCTCTCAGGGCAGCTGGTGGCGCCCTGGCAGACGCGCTGATCCCAGAGATCATCGCGGGCAATGCCATCATCGCCTTTGCCTATGCCGAACCGCAAGGCCGCTACGACCTTGCCAACCTGCGTACGAGTGCAAAAAAGGATGGTGCCGGCTATGTCCTCAACGGGCACAAGGGCGTGGTCTATGCGGCGCCCTGGGCTACACATCTTCTGGTCACAGCGCGGACCGGCGGATCGCAGCGCGAGGCAGCAGGCGTTTCGCTTTTCCTGGTCGACGCAAAGACCCCCGGCATTGTCCGCCGTGATTATCCCTGCGTTGACGGGTTCCAGGCCTCCGAAGTCTATTTCGAGAATGTCGCGGTTTCGGCCGATGCGCTGCTCGGCGGCGAAGGAACCGGCTTGCCGCTGATCGAGCAGATTGTTGACGAAGCGACTGTGGCCGTGTGCGGCGAAGCGTGCGGCGTCACTCGCAAACTGCACGAAGGCACGCTGGACTATTCAAAACAGCGGCAGCAATTCGGTCAGCCGATCGGACGGTTCCAGGTGCTCCAGCACCGGATGGCGGACATGTTCCTCGAAGTGGAACAGATCGTCTCTATGACTCTGATGGCGACGCTCAAGCTCGAACTGCCTGCAGACGAGCGCAAGGCAGCGGTGAGCCTCGCCAAGGCCAAGGTATCGCGGTCGGCCAAATTTGTCGGGCAAAACGCGATCCAGACGCATGGCGGCATTGGCATCACGCAGGAACTGGCGATCGGGCATTATTTCAAGCGCGCGACAATGATTGAAGGCCAGTTCGGTTCAGCTGATTTCCATCTGGATCGGTTCGAAAGGTTGACACTCGCCGACGCTGCCTGATCAACAGAAATATTTCCGTGCCGATGCATCTTTCTGACCCGGTGCTTCGTTAGGCAAATGTCGCGTCCGATCCGCGCGGCCTTGATCGAGCCGACAGGCCCCGCGTCGGCCGGATCCAGTATGACATGTGCGTACCGCCCGCAGGAGCAACCGGCCCCTCCCCCCCCCGACGTCGGGAGCTCCTGCGGCGGATTCGCGAAGCTTGCCGAAAGGCGGGGCGCACGCACTCTGGCGCGTGCATCCGTTACAGCCTCGTTGCCGTAGTTGGGTCTGAAGGGTGCAGAAACCGGGTGCGAAGAGTGTGAGTATTGTCAGCCAGGAAGTATATGCGGATGAAGCGTTGGCGTTGGATTATGCGCTTGGCATCCTTATCGATCCCGAACTGGGATATGCGTTGAAGCGGATGGGCACGGATGCGAATTTTGCACTGCTTGTCGCACGATACCGCGTTCGGCTTGGCTCCGGTGTGGTCGAAAGCCTTGCTTCAAAAAGACCTTGTCACACGCCACCAGCCAAAACCTGGGACGCCATAATCGCCAGAATTTCGAGCCGCGAAAACGAATAGGGATTCACAACGTGCCCGCCAGCATCGCGTCGATGGCCGCCTTCACGCTGGCATGGATCTGCTTTGCCCCAATTCCGAGGGTGCGGTGAAGGAACACAAAGTTTTCGACGCTCATCAAGGTGAGCATTGCCGCGGCAATATCGCCGCGTTCGCTTGCGCCAAGGTTCGGACGCTCGCGTCCAAGCATATGGACAATGTTCGTGTAGCCGATTGCGTATAATGGCTGACGTAGCTCTCGCCCGACGGGCGAGAGATAGATTTCGCTGACGATCCGGTGGTCGCTTTCCCAGTCATGATATCGACCGGCCACCCACGCTTGCAATTCCGCAATCGTTTCCGGCAACTTGCGATCTGGCCCCCCGGTTTCCCGATCAAGATAATATTGGGTGAACGCCCGCATAAGGGCATCCCGGCTGCTATAGTGCCGGTAGATTGTCTGTTCGGACATCCGGGCAACGTGCGCCACTTCCGCGATGCTGACTGCAGACAGGTCGGCCTCTCGCAGGATTGCAGCAACCGCCTCGAGTATGATGAACGAAGTCTGCTCCTTGAGCCGGGCGCGCAAAGGGCTCCGGTACGGTGCACGTGGTTTTGTCACGCCGCCGCCATTCCGCTCTGCATGGTTTCTGCATCGTCTGAAATTTCATCGTCAAGGGCCGACCGAAGGCGCTTGAGGCCTCTTTGAGCCCGGGATTTTATTGTTGGCAACGGGACGCCGCTTCGGGACGCCACTTCGTCATGAGTCCAGCCTTCAACGACGACACTGCAAATGGCATCCTTCTGCGCTTCGGGCAGGGCGCTTAACGCCCTCTCCAGATCCAGCCGGTCTTCCAGGGGCTCGGGCGCAACCGAAACATCGGGCGCGTCAGTTTCCGGGACAAAATAGCGCTGCGCCTTCCGCGCCCGCCTAAGATGGTCGATAGACACATTGCGAATGATCCGCGCCGTCCATGCATGGGCATGACCATAAGCGGGATCATAGTGACCAGCACTTGCCCAAATACGCAAAAACGCTTCCTGCAATACATCTTCGGCTGCTTCGCGAGACCGCATCAACTTCATGGCCTGGCCGAAGAGGCGCGGCGAAACAGCGTCATACAGGCATTTGAAGGCGAACTTGTCTCCGCAGCCAATCAACCCGAGCCAGGAAGAAAGTCTGTCGTTCTCGCGTCCTATTTCGTTTCGATCAGTTCCTGACAGAGGCAAATTGTCCGACATGTCACGGCTCCTCGCGATTTGGCACTGTCGCTTGCAGGCCTATCCGACTCTACACCATTCAAAAATCATGTTAGTCATTATAACATGAATAGGGTGTGGCTCAACCCAAAATTCGCAAAACCCTCCTGTGATAAGCGAGACATCCTGCAAGTCTTAACTCTTCATCAACCATATGCGGTGCAGAATTGCGGCAATTCGATTGTGGGACGAGTTGAGGGTTTTCGAAATGGACCAGACAGGCCAATTTGCCCGGGACGACGATGGCGGCGTGGAGACGCCGTTAAATGTCGGAACCGATGAGCGACGGATGCACGTCCGCGCCTATAACTATTGGGTGTCGCTGCTTGATGGCCGTGCCTATCCGGCCATCGAAGATCTTGATCCGGCCAGCATGGACGATTTCGGACCGCACAGCGTGCTGCTCGATTTTACCGGCGGTCTCGAAAGCCCCATAATTGCCTATCTCGGCCACGCCCTGCGCAAGGAATGCGATTTGGGCAATGGCGTTGAAACAGTGTCCGACATTCCGAGCCGGTCGCTGCTGTCCCGATTGACGGACCATTACCTCCAGATCATTGCCAACCGCGCACCGATTGGCTTTGAGGCGGAATTCGTCAATGGTCGCGGCAATAACACAATGTATCGGGGCATTCTGATGCCCTTCTCGTCTGACGACGACAATATCGATTTCATTTATGGCGTGATCAACTGGAAGGAAGTGGCGGACGAAGCCGAAACGAACGCGATTATCAGCGAAGTCGAACAGGCCCTGCAGACCACACCTGTCCGGCATGACCGCCCAGTCAATGTCTGGGCCGATGGGCCGAGCGGTGTAGCGCCTGTCGTTGCTCCCGGCTTCGACGCGATGACGCCCCATGACGCGGACGAAAGCATCGCCGAGTTCGAACCCGATGGCAGCGAAACACTCTGGGATTGGTTGGCCGCCGCGCGCGAGACCGCCGATGCAGCAACGCATTCGGAATCGCGCAGCCGCCAGTTTCTCTATCGTGCCCTCTCGCTTGCCTATGATTTTGCGGCAGTCGCGGATCATCGCCCCGAAGAATATGCGGAGCTTTTGTCGGACAACCGGATTGTGGCGCAGGCCAGAGCGCCGATGACCCCGATTGTGAAGCTGGTCTTCGGCGTCGGCTATGACAAGACGCGCCTTGCCGAATATGGCATTGCATTGTCGCACGGCCGGCGGCTCGGCATCGGCATTGGCGGATTCCAGTCCGCGCTCGAGTCTCATCCAGGCGGCCTCAAGGGCATGGTCTACGCCGAACGTGCAGAACGCCGACCCGCAAGCAAAGCCGTGACCGCAACAAGCGATCCCGCACGCGAACGAGCACGTGCCATGTCTCCGCGCATGATTATTGAAGCGCCCGGTGATGAGGAATTTGTCCTGCTCGTCGCGCGCCGGATTGATGCGGGTCATGTCGGACTGCTTGGCACACTGCCAACGGACGATGGGTTGCTCCAAAAGGCCCTGCGCGCGCTCACGCAATAATATTACAGGGTTGAGCCGGACAGCTCCGGGGCGCATAAGCGCTCAATCTCGATGCACGCCTGCAAAGGGCGGCATCCATCAGATTCAGGCGGAGCAGAATGACAGCAGTGTCCAACGGCAGCAGCGCGCAGGCCTTCAATCCAATTGCTGAAGTGGCGAAGGCACTCGCTGCCCGTTCGCTTCCCGGTGAACTCGATGGTTTCGGGCCACAGGCACGCCTGGCAGCTGCCGAATTTGCCATGTCCGCGCTTGCCAGCCGCCGAAACGGGTCGCCGAGCATTGCCGTCGATACGATAACCGACGGCGATGGAAGACGGCGCATGCGGCTCGCGGTTGTCAACGCCAACATGCCCTTCCTTGTCGATTCGGTAGCGGCCGTCATTTCCTCCAAGGGCCTTGTGATCGATCGCCTGCTCCATCCGGTGATCAACGTCATGCGTGACGCAAAGGGGGGCCTGACCGGCATCGGCAAGGGCGGGAGACCGGAATCGCTGATCTATGTCGAAACCGATCGCGCCGACGCTCGTGACCGCGTCGAGATTCGCGATGGCATCCGCCAGACTATGGTCGATGTCCGCAATGCGGTGGATGATTGGGGAGACCTGAAAGCGGCCATGCTGGCCGATGCTGCGCAGCTCCAGGCAGAAGACAATGCTCTGCTTGCCTGGTTCGAGGACAATAATTTCACACTTCTTGGCCATGTCCTGTTCGGGCCAGACGGTGCCTTCCAATCGGGGAGCGGCATAGGTCGCAATCGCGGGGAAAGCCTGCTTTCTGATCTTGCGCGCAAGCGGGCCATTGGTCACTACCGCAAGGGAGCGGATGGCCTGCTGGTCATCAAGTCCAACATGTTGTCCAGCATCCATCGGCGCGTGCCGCTCGATCTCCTGATTGCACCGCGGCGGGAGGGGAAAAAGCTTGTCGGCCTGTCGATCCATGCGGGTCTTTGGACCAGCGCAGCACTTGGCAAGCCCGCCGAAGATACGCCCATCCTGCGCCAGCGGCTCCAGGCGCTGCAAGTAA
>Ga0075163_10011005_pt1 | contig 11801 bp, 6 predicted proteins | sample JI1023141ADNA_FD_71478 | JGI IMG/M metagenome (GOLD analysis project Ga0075163, IMG submission 71478) | Wastewater effluent complex algal communities from Wisconsin, to seasonally profile nutrient transformation and Carbon sequestration -... | ecosystem: Engineered > WWTP > Effluent > Algae... | reverse complement strand
CCCGCCACGGCATAGCCACCACCGGTGAGTGGAATGATTTTGCTGGCAAAATTGAGCGGCGACAAACTTTCCGTGTTGTTCCAATTGCCATTTTGGGAGGACTCAATCAGGATGGCATCGCTGCCGCCCAGCGGTGTCAGCAAATTGGCCGTGATGAAATAATCGCTGCCGCCCGGTTTTTGCGCAATTGAAATGCCGCCATAATTGTCAAGGGTGGCACTGCCGATGAGCGGGCTTGTCGTGCTTGTTGTGCTGGCCCGAACCAGCCCCGGCCGGTAGGGCGCCGCCGTTTTGCGGTAACCCGTTGCCGTCACTTCATTCAGGGTGTTCATGATGACCCCCTGGGCAGTGGAACTGATGCTGCCTGTGCCAAACTGGAATTCCTTGGAATAACTGCTGACCAACTGTTGATCGGCATTGACCAAAGCGACTGACGCAGCATTGCCATTGGACCCGGACAACAGGAATCCGCCGTTGTGCGGGGAGGTTCTGTTGATAACCATGGATGTGTTGGAAAGAGAAAGGGGAGTGCCGGGCATTCCCAACAGATCGACTATGACAGACTGAACAAAGCCATTGAAATACAGGCAGTGGAAACTGCCGTCGGGCCGCTCGGCAGCACCGTAAACAGTGGAGGCTTCCAACCCGAGTGACCGCTTGAAACTCGACGAACTGCTCACCGACACGATGACGGTGGTCGAGTCCCGGCATTCCCCGGCCTCTATTACCAGTTTGATGGTGTGGTTGCCCGGCGATTCATACACGATCGGATCGGGGTCACGGTCCGTGCTGCCCAGCACGCCGTCAAAATACCAGTAATAACTGTCGATGAGCAGCCCGTCGGACGTGTTGGTGATGGTGACGGGGCACGGAAGATCACAATCCGATTGGCTGGTTTCAAACACCGCTCTGGGTGCTGCGATGCACGGATTGGTATCGATATCTTTGTCCAGGTGGCAGGAAAACGAGAAAAGGGAAAGACTGAGCCAGAAAATGGTCAAGTGTTTCATTGGCAAGTGGGGTGGTTTTAAGACAGAGTTTAGTGCAAAAGCACAGGCAAATATAAAGGTGTTTATATGTAACATTGCGCAACACTTGCAATTAAAATTCGACTAAATTGTTGATTAAACCGCAAACGGGACCTGAATGAAATCCGGTTTGGTTTATTGCCTCAAAAATTTCCATCTTCGCCGCAAGAATCCGATCATGCAAGCAAAAGGCAACGCACCGTTTTTTAACGAAATTTTCAACGAGGACTGCATTGCAGGCATGCAGGCGCATTTGCCCGATGGGTCGGTGGATCTGGTCATTACCGACCCGCCATTTGGTATAGAATTTCAGGCAAAAAAAGCCAATTACAACCGCAAGGGAAGCCGGGTGCTGGAAGGTTACAATGAAATTAAAGGCACTGATTACCTGGATTTTACCCGTCAATGGCTCACTCAGGTGAAACGGGTATTGAAGCCTTCGGGCAGCCTTTATATTTTTTCCGGCTGGAATTACCTGAAAGAATTGCTGATCGTGCTGGACGAACTGGACCTCCATTTAGTCAATCACCTGATCTGGAAATACCAGTTTGGCCTGGTGACCAAACGCAAGTACGTCACCTCGCACTACCACGTGCTTTTTTGCAGTCTCGACGAAAAGCAGCGCAGGTTTTTCCCGTATGCCCGATTCGACAAGGATGAAAAACACCCGGATGGTGGCAGTGCGCACTACAAAGACAAGGAAGACGTGTGGATCATTCCCCGCGAATACTGGAACGGCGATGTAAAAACGCCCACCAAACTACCGGCAGAATTGATCCGAAAAATTCTGGCCTACAGCAGCCAGCCTGGCGACCTGGTGCTCGACCCTTTTCTTGGCTCCGGGCAGGTGGCGGTAGTCAGTCACCTTGAGGGCAGGCGGTATGCGGGTTTTGAGATTGTGCCCGAGTACTTCAAATTTGCAAAAAAACGCCTCGACACCGGTTCTTATCGGCTCAAGGCAGAGGAATAAAAAATGCGCTGCCCGGATTTGAAAAAATCGGACAGCGCATTTACATTTTGTCTCTCTTACCCGGAGGCCTATTTGGCCTTGCTTTTTTTGGCCTTGTTTTCCTTCATTCGTTTTTCTGCCGAATCCATGTCAGTCATCATTTTTTGACTAAACGGGGTATGCGGATTTTCAGCAAAATCTTTTCTAAAACCCTTAAAATCCGCCAGGTACACATCCAGGTAATACGGTCGGTTGCGTTCCGGCTGATAGGTTTTGGATTGGTACTCCTCGTAGATTTTAAGGGCATCGTCGATTTTTCCCTGAAAAAGCAGGGTGTGCGGCAGGTTGGAGTACAAAAGTGGATTTTCATTGTATATTTTTATTCCTTGGCGAATGGCTTTTTCGGCTTTTTCAAAAGCGCCGGTGGCTATATAATTCCAGCCCAGACTATTGTAGTTTTGGGACACCTCGTTCCTGTTTTTCGCAGTATCCTCCCGATCAATCAGTCGTTCGCCCAGTTGGACGGCTTTCACATAGAAGGGGATGCCTTTAGCCGGCGTTTCGATACCGCCCTGGATTGCAAAATTGCTCATCAAACCCTTTAGTACCCTGGGTTCCTGCAGTTCCAGAAGTTCCGAAAATACATCATTCCCCTGGTTAGACAACAGCAGGTAGCGTTCGAAATGATCGTGTGCATCGGCTTTCCCAATAAAAATCAGGCGTTGGAGCATCATGATCTTGAGGGCAACGTCTCCTTTGCCGCCGAAATAGTCCGCATAACTCTGCAAGGTTTCCCGTGAGTTGGACTGAGCCATTTGATGTGCATCGAAACCCGTATTCGGGTTTATCCTGCTGATCTCATACAAGCCGATCCCGGCTTCAGGTTTTTCCGCTATGCTCATTACCCTGTGATACAAATCGGCAGCATGCCTGTCCCGCTTTTTCTCCCACAGGAAATTGGCGATGCCCAGCAATTCGTCGGCATCCGTCAGAGCAGCGATTTTTTCGTTTACCAGTTGTTGGTCCTCGGGCCGGTTGATCACCATCAACCCAATGATGCTTTGCGCAGTCGTTTGTTTTTGAAGTGAACTTCGGAAAAGGCTTCGGGCAGTAGTAATATCGCCTTCTGACTGGAAATGCCTGGCATAATAAGCCGTTTTTCCGGCATCTTGCTCCTTGAAGAAGAGGCTTTTGTTCACCCGGAGGCGGGGGTCCTGCCGGCATACTTCGATATAATCCCAGAGCAAGCCGGTTCTGTTCTCCTCGTCTATGAGGTATTCGTACAGTTTTTTGGCTTCGCCAAAGTATTTATCCTTTTTGAAATCCTCTGCAATTGGGTAAAGCGGCCTGGCCTGGGCGAGCAGGGTGTCCCAGTCGCTTTCCCGTCTCATGCCGGTGATGTACCAGTTGTACCAGACATTTTCGCCCTGATCCGGGAAGCGGTGAAGTAAATAGATATACAGTTTGTGCGCGGTTTCGACGTCATGCTGTTTCAAAAAATTGGACGCAGCCTGTTCGAGTGCGGCCGCATGCGTAATCGAATCAATCTGATCGGGATCGGGCAACAAGTCATTGATGGCCAAGTCATTGGCAGTAAAATGTTCTACCCCGCTTTTCAGCCACTCTGTCGGCGTTTTCCAGAGGAAAGCAGAGCCTGCTCCGTCCACTACAAGTGCCCTGCGGTTGTCGGGAGATATGGCGACTTTTTCAATGCCATTGACAAATTCCCCGGTATAAACCGTCATGGTATTTCCGAAGCGATTCCAGAGCCTCACGGTACTGTCTCGGCTGGCGGTCAGTATATAATTTCCGTCTTCAGAAAAAGTAGCAGAAGTGATGGGCCCCTGATGCCCGTTCAATTCAGTGATATTTTTGCCGAGCAAGTCGGATAAATAAGGGGTGTTTTCGTCGTCGATGAGCAACACCTGATCGCCTTTGGATGATAGGACTACCATCTCCCAGGCACGAGCGGTGGTCTTCGCCTGGTCTCTGCGGAAACTGCGCCAGACTTTTAGGGGCTTTTCAGGCTGATCTACGTGCCACAAACTCACTTCTCCTTTGGCGGTGCGCACTACAAATTGCCGGCTATCAGGCAGAAAAATGACTTCTTTTACATCAGTGTCGAATTCAGGGAAGACCACTTTCTCTCTTTGCTCAATCACCGACCAGGTATGCACGCGGTGATCGCTGCCTCCGGCTGCTATCAGGGTGCCGTCGGGTGAAAGCGAGGCGCCATAAGGTGTGCCGGTGTATTTGCCAATGCGTTGGTGGAGGTTGCTTTCGGGCTTCCACAACCAGAATGTCGAGTCAGCATGAGTGGTGAAAATGTGTTGCCCGTCGGCGGCAAATTGTGCTTGGATTACCGGACTGCCAAGATTGGCGGTGGTCCAGCGCTCTCTGGCAGTAGTGTCCAATAGGCTTGCTGTACTGTCCGAATTGAGCATCAATAAATAGTATCTACCGTTCAAGCCTGGTTTCGGATTGACATCGATTGAAAGGACGGCAGTCTGTTTTTTTAATGGGCGCAAAAGTGGCTGAGCGCTTTTCGGTGGTATATCCGTTACCCTTTGAATGGTGGCAGCCGAATCATTGGGCAAATGATATATGAACAATTTGCTGTCAGGTGAAAACGTCGCACAGGTTACTGAGCCCACTGTGGTCTTATCACGCGCGTTTTTATAACTGGCGGGTGGAGCAAAGATTGCAGGTCGTTGTTTGCTGAAGCGATAACTTTCAAAAGTGTTTTTGTTTTTGAAATACAGGATGAATTCCTGCGAAGTAGATACATCCACGAGGTCGGGCCAGTCAAACCTGGCGGGCAGGGTAAATCGCCCCCGATAATTGCCGCCCTTGGTATAGATGCGCACGATCAGGGATTTGTTGTTGTTGTTATCGGCAGATTTGGGTTTAAGTATCAGTAAGATATAGTTGCCTCTCAATTTGACGTCGTAACCATAGGCCTTTCCACCTGCAAACGGTAAAAAATCCTGTTTTTTGAGGTCCTTGAGTGCCGGTGGATTGTCTCTGAATTCGAGCAGGATACTGTCCTTTTTTATAAAGGCTGCACGTGCCAGGGTAGAATTTTTGTCCGAAAAAGCACCCAGCGAATCACCTTTCAAATTCCACATGCGGGCGGTATTGTCGCTGAAGCCCACCGTCAGCACACTATCGCCACTCAAGGAAAATGCACCGCTTTTGACGCCACCCTTGTGCCCGTTGAGGTAGGCAAATTTATTGCCTGTATCGCATACATTCCAGATGACGGATTGTCCTGAAGCGCCACAGGCAAGTATGGACTTGTCATGCGGAGAAAAATAGATTCTGTTGATTTTTCCCGCATTGGTTTTGATGGAGTCGATCAGCAACCCGCTGGAATCCCAACGACGGATACAGCCGGAATGGTCGCCGTGTGCCCATTGGTTGCCATCCAGCGAAAAGGTAACGGCACTTCCATAGTTTTCAGGCGATAAGACTACTTTGAAAAGGAGTTGACCGCTTGTATCTATAACTGCAAACCATGTGGAATCAGCCACCAATATCTTTCGGCTGTCGGGAGAAAACTGGACAAGGCTGGCGACCCCGGGCAGGTTGCGAATGGTTTTTCGCAGGACTCCGTTGTCATCCCATATACGAACGGTTTTGTCGGTACTTGCCGTAACGATCTGCTGGCTCCCGGATGAGAGCGCCATGCCTGTTATTTCGCCACTGTGTCCAATGAACTCATGACGGCGGTAAAAGTAATTTTCGCTGTTGCTGCTGATATCGGCATATACCTGCTGGAGAATTGAATTGTCAAACTGACCGTTGATGGAATATTCAGCCATCCGGATGGCCATGGTTGGGTCCTGCTGCAAGGTGCGCAGTGTGACGGCAAGGTTGTGGTTGGATCTGGATTGCCTGCGGGAGCGCCTGGCCTCTTCATCGGCCCGATCTTTTTGTTTTTTGGCCTCCAGTTCGGAGTTTTTTGCCCTGACCTCCGAATTGACGGCGGATTGTTTTTCGGATTCGGTCTTTTTCTGGATTTTGCTGATTCGCTCCGTCACTTCAGCGGCTTTTGTAGGATCACAAACGACGTAGGCCTGGTATAAACTGATGGCTTCCGTATTTTTCCCCTGAGTCGCTTTGAGGTTGCCCTGTTCGAGCAGGCATGGGCAGGTGCTGCACAAGTTTTGACTGTACAAGGTGGCATTCCATACAAACAGGGTCAATAGGATGAAGACCGTTGTTCTCATTGTTATTTGGTTTTGGTGAGTTGTTTTTCAAGCTCTTTGGCTGCCGCTTCTTTTTCGGCGAGTTCGGGCGGGAACTCCGTCAGTTTCAAAAGTGTGTCCATGCGCACCCTTTCCAGTTCTTTCAACGCCATGGTTGGTTGGTTGGCAGTCATGTACACATCTACCTTGGTGCTGAGTAGTTTGAGTTCCGCCTCCTTGTATTTTTTCAGGGCATCCCGTGCAATCAGGTTCTGTCGGCCGGCGTCGTCCCGTTGTTTTTTGGCGACATCCAGGGCATCGGAAGCGACATAAAATGCGCCGCTGGCGAGCAGTGCCAGCGAACCGGCTATGAACGCGAAGGCCAGCGAACGTTTGCGCAACCTTTGTTCGTGGGTCAGTTTTTGGTCCCTGGTCCTCCGCTCCACCTCTTCGGCCAGTGTGCGTTCCTGCTCCTCCTTCAATTTTTTGATGGCTTCTTCGTCAAGGCGTTTGCGCCGGCGTTCGTAGGACTGGAGAATAGGCTCCACCATGGCATCGTGGCTGACCTCAAAACTGCGTCCAAGGTGGGTATTCTCAATCCGGATGAGCCGGCTTTCCACGAGCATCCCAAGCAATTCGGCTTCGATTCCGAAATTTTCCTTTTCAACGCCTTCCGTGACACCTACACGCCTGCCACCAACGATGAGGCCGGTTTCAATAAAGTTACGCGCAGGCTCTTCGTATTTATCTGGCAGATCCCGGATCGATTTCTCGTAGTAATCGTTGATGATTGCATGAATGTCGTCGCGCTTTGCCACAATGAATTCATCCACTACTGGCGCCGCCGCACCCGGCAATAATTTCAGGCGATGTGATAATTCGATCTCGATGTGGCGGCAAACCAGTTGCAATTGAAACGATTCGATTTCCTGGCTCTTGTTGGTCAAAACATCCATGATCAACCCGAGTGTTTCTTCCTTATAGGTGAAAATCGGCGTTGAATAACTTGCGCCGGGTAGTAGGGCGGGCTCTACGATGGCCTCGCGTGCCTGTGTGCGCTGGAGTGGCTTGAGCTGATAGCGGTTGTTGAAAATCAGCGGAATTTCCCGAGTAAAATCATCAAGCAGGCTCAAACGATCCGACCGGATGGCAATGATGACCTTGATCTTTGGCGCCTGATACCAGAGCATGTCACTGGCAGTACGTTGCTCCGGCGGGATGGCCAGCAACTGATCCCGGATGCGGTTGGGAAGCCGCATCGAAACGAGATCGGCGAGGTCAAGAATAAAATCGTGCTTACCCCGGTCGGAATGCAGGAAAAATTCCTCAAACTGGTCAAGAATCAGGACGGGTGTCGCCGGTTCGCCGTACCGCTCAAATCTGCATGCACGCAATGCTTCCCAAAAGCCCGGGTGGTCGCTTCCGGCATATTGAGACAGCAATTGCGGGTCGGCCAAAGGGGCAAGTACCCGTGTCACAGCGGTGCTTGGGTCTACTTTGGTATCCTGTAGCCTGATTTTGAGCGGAATGTACGGCTCCAGTTCGAGCAAGGGTACCAAACCCGCATTGATCAGCGAGCTTTTTCCGATGCCGGATTTGGCGAACAATACCACCAGCGGTAAGGTCCGGCACAGGTTGTACAATGCCCTGATTTCTTCGCTGCGACCAAAAAACAGATCTTGCTCGGATGCTTCGAAGGACCGGATACCCGGATATCTGTAGTGCAATGTCGTACTCATAGGAATCGTTTTTTGAAAGCGGCGGCTACGGAACGAAATGCTTCGTCTTCATTGGTTTCTCCGCCTACTACGGCGCGCAAATGATTGTCAGGTAGCCTTTCGACCCCTTCTTTGAGCATTAATGGCAGTGCTTCCCAGTAACATTGCTTCAAAATGACCGGTGCAATTTCCGCCTGTCCCTGACTAAGCCGGCGATCCATAATCGGAATATCGGTCGAAAGGATGCGATCGTCGCCCAGATAATCGGCGCTCAGCAACGGTATTATAATGTTGGCCTTTTCAAGTTCGGCTGCTACCTGTTGTTCCACATCACCGGAGCTAATCAGCGCCCGGTGCCAGATGCGCAGACGCGGGTTGGTGATGCGCAGGGGTTTGAGAGCCTGGAGGAGTTTGTCGATTTCTTTTCGGTCTGCTTCCACATCCGCATAGGAAATGAACACGTTTTCAGCGTCAAAACTGCTTGCCAACTGACTTATTTCGCGCGCAAAATCATTCATACGCGCATCGACAAAATGAAAATTGAATTCGTGCCTCAGGTAGGTTTTGGTAATTTCCGTGACGGGGTAATTGTCCGACTGCGGCGAAAGCGTGCGGTTTTTGTCATTCAACTGCATCGATTTCAACAAAAGCCGGAACTGCCAGTTTTCGAGGTTGAAACCAAAAAACAGGTAGGTATTGTCGTCCTGAAACAATTGGAGCACCTCCTGGGGCAGGCGCGAGCTGCCTTCCAGTATGCTGCGGACAAATGAAACCTGATCGGCCTCGGTGATGACCATGGAATTGGGGTCGGATGTATTGCCGAACAAATTGAAAACTAGCGGTTGGGTTACGCCAACGGTGTCAAAATTGACGTTCAACTGCGCCGCATTTCGATCACTGCCCGAATTCACTTCAAAATTGAAAGTGAATACGCTGGGATTTTTTCCAGCCTTGCGCAGGGCGCGCACCATAAAATCATCGGGAGTGGTATTGACAATCACTCGTACCGGCAAATTGGCCAGTTCAAGGTAAATCGGCGGGATATAATTGACATCGCCCGATTTTTCATCAATATAGGTTTTGGCAATTTTTCGCAAATCCTCTTTCCGGATGTTTTGCTCGCGCAAAAACATTTGCGAAACGTAGGAAAGATTTCGGACGGCAGTTTTTTCATAAGCGATATTCAGCCCGTCCAGCCGGCGGGCAAACTCAAGCGCCAACCCTTCCATGATCGGTACATCAATGTCGTTTTCGACGACAGTAGCTATTCTGGGGCCCAGCATCAGGATGCACCGCTTCTTTTTCAGGCTTTTACCCAACTCATTCAAGTCGAGCAAATCTTTCAAAGGCGGAATCGCAGACATAGTTTGGTTTTTTTGAAGGTGAAAGTTTCATTTTGGCAGTTGCAATTTCCGTGTGCAAAATACGAACAAATAAATATGATTTCAAAATATATTATTTGACTCTACTTGAACGCTGAAATTTAATTAGCAAGCGATTACCCTGTTGTGTATTTATTGTTAGATTACAATGCATCGTTGCATCCGCCCGTCGGCAGAATCCAGATGTATCCGAAAAAATCTCAAGGGCATATGCTATGCACCGTGCAGCCACTCCAGCGTATTCCTGAAAAACAGCCGCTCCAGCGTCGCTTTCGGCAATCCCATTTCCTCGATAAAACGTCCGATTTCCAGGTCGCCCAGCGGGAAGGGGTAATCGGTGCCGAGGCAAATCCGCTCATCGCCCACCACATCCAGTATGTAGCGCAGCAGTTGCGGGTCGTGTGTGGCCGAATCCACCCAGAATTTGCCGATGTAGTCGCGGGGCGCCACCGGGTTGTCCACCGCCACCAGATCGGGGCGGCAATCAAAACCGTGCTGCACCCGCCCGATGGTGGGGATAAAGGACCCGCCGGCGTGTGCAAAACAAAAGCGCAGACGGGGCAGGCGCTCCATCACGCCGCCAAAAATCAGCGAACAAACGGCCCGGCTGGTTTCGGCCGGCATGCCCACAAGCCAGGGCAGCCAGTATTTGCGCATTTCAGCCTCGCCCATCATTTCCCAGGGGTGTACGAATACGGCCAGATCGAGCCGTTCGCAGGCTTCGAATATGGGAAAAAACTGTGGTTCGCTCAGGTTGAGTTGATTCACGTTGGAGCCGATCTGAATCCCGGGAAAACCAAGGCTTTTCAGGCGTTCCAGTTCGCCGACTGCCAGGTCGGTATCCTGCATGGGGATGGTGCCAAGTGGGATGTAGTGTTCCGGATAATCCTCGGCAATGCCGCCGAGGTGATCGTTGAGGAACATGGAAAGCGAGAGGCAATCGGCCGGTTTGGCCCAGTAACTGAACATCACAGGGATGGTGCACACCACTTGCACGGGCGTTTTAAACCGCTGGTATTCCTCGATGCGGACCTGCGGGTCCCAGCAGTTGTCGGCGATTTCCCGGAAAAAAACGCCTCCTTTCATCATGCGGGCGAAGCCGCGGCGGTGGTGCTCCAGTTGAATAAAATCTCCATAGCCGAATTTTTCCGCAAAATCGGGCAGCCGCTCCGGCAGGAGGTGGGTGTGCATATCAATTTTTTGCATAGCCGAACTTTCAGGCGGCAAAGGTGGCAAAAAAGGCGCATTGAAAGCAAGCGGGAATGTATCCTCTATTCTTCTTCCGTAATGTTCTGATTGGCTTCGATCGGGCTGGTTTCCATGGTATGGAGGGAGAAGTCCGGATTCCAGTTCCAAAGTCCCTGTTCGAATTCGCGGGTCATGAGCGCCACATTGTCGAGGTGGTATTTTTTCTGAAGCCTGGGGTATTTGTAACGCTGCCAGAGAGTGGCCTCGTCGAAGGGCACGCCGGTGGCAATGCTCTCGCGCACGGCGTAAATGTAGGCCAGGCTTTCGGTGCGACGTTGCAGCCAGTCGTTGATGCTGAGGGCCGGGTCGCCATGGCCCGGAATGAGGCGGGTAAACCAGTTGCGGTCGTGGATGCGCGGCAGTTTTTCCAGCGTTCTGATGTATTCAACACTGCTCTGATAAATAAAGGGAAACTCGATGTTGGACAAATAGTCACCCGCGATGCACAACCCCAGTTGCCAAACCACCACCATCATGCTGTCGGCCGTGTGGCCGGGGGTGAGATAAAAAGTCATCTTGGTCTGCCCCATGCGGTACTGCACGCCGTCGCGGTAAACCAGGAAATCACCTTGCGGGTATTCGATGGGATAGTTGCGTTCGATGTAGTATTTTTCGTCAAATTCGAACACCTGTTCGAGCGCCTCTTCCTTTTGCGGGTTGTCGGCCATGGCTTTGGACATGAACACCTTATCCGCCTGAAATGCCTTGTAACCGATGATGTGATCGTAGTCGGAGTGTGTAAAAATGAGATAAACCGGGCGTTGTCCGCGAATATCTTCAACTTCTTTTTTGATGAAAGCGACTTCTTCGGGGAGCCAGGCCGGATCAATTACCAGGATGGAGTCGTCGGTTTTGACGACGGTGGAATTGGTTTGAAAGAGAGCACTTTGGAAAATCGTGATGTTGGGGTCACGGTATATGATTTTATTCATAGCGGCTTTGAGTTGGGAGGAGGTTCATATATTCGTTAGCACTGCGGTTTGATGGAGCCGGCAAAAAAGGCAAACGGAAGTTGCTGATTTACAGAATAAAACAACAACATCACGGCGGATTGGGTTGCCGGGTAAGCGCTTTGTTTACAAAATAACTACCTTTGCGGCGTCTTTGCTAAGGGCAAATATAAACAAACCGGAGGAAACCGAGCCTTAGTGATAGCCTGCACTGTTGTGCCCGCACTGCTCACCTCTCGTTTTTCTCACACCAATTTCAATGGGAAATATTGTTGCAATCGTTGGTCGACCAAACGTCGGAAAATCCACCCTCTACAACCGGCTCGTCGGAATGCG
>Ga0075163_10011004_pt1 | contig 11802 bp, 13 predicted proteins | sample JI1023141ADNA_FD_71478 | JGI IMG/M metagenome (GOLD analysis project Ga0075163, IMG submission 71478) | Wastewater effluent complex algal communities from Wisconsin, to seasonally profile nutrient transformation and Carbon sequestration -... | ecosystem: Engineered > WWTP > Effluent > Algae... | reverse complement strand
TCATTGAGCTCATCCACCACGCGCTTCAAACGCTGCTTGGCGAGGCGACCCGCCTCGTCCACCGCCAGCGACTTGATCACCTCAGTCTCCTGGATGATCTGCTGGGCGAGCTGGCTCTTGGACCAGGTGGACTTCGAGCGCCGGATGAGGTCCATTTCCTTATCCAATTCGCGTACATACGCGTTGATGCGCTTGAGGTTCTTGTCCTGGAAGGCGGCGTTGAGGATCTGGCTGACCCGCGGCGACATGCGGCTGCCCGAGTCCTGCAGCTTGCTCAGGAAGTCGTAGAACTCGGTGGGATCGGAGAAGGAGTCGATGTAGCCCTTGATCTCGTCGCGCAGGGGCTCGTAGGCGAGGCGGAAGTCGTTGATGGTTTCCCGCGTGCGCTGGTAGTTGCAATTTGCGTAGAAAATCACGGCCTTGAGGATGGGTGCCTCGGGCACGTACTCGTCCGCGAAGAACGGCGAGCTGAGCGTGTGCAGGTTGCCCAGCGCCTTCTCGTGGTTGTTCATGCGGAAGAAGGTCCAGCTCGCTTCAAACAGGGAATCCAGCCAGAGGCTGCTGTCGAGGCCGATCTGGTCGTAGTACTTCACGGCGGTCTGGAACTGCCCCGTGCTGTAAAACACGCGCGCCATGCTGAGGATGGCCAGCTGGTTGAAGTACCGCAGATCCTCAGTAATTTCGCCCGATTCCACGGTGGCCCGCAGGAGGTCCTTGAAGGCGTCCACGGCCGGCTTGGGCTGCTCCATGCGGACGTAGCTGATGCCCTGGAGGAAGCGGGCCTTGGGGAAGTAGCGGCTCTTGGGGTCCACCTGAGTGAGGTACTCAATGGCCTTCTTCGAGGCGCCCTTCACGTAGTGGTGCTGGCCGACGAGGAAGGCCAACTCGCTGCGGAACTCAGCGGGGCAGTCCTGCGGCGTGTACTTGGCGATCTTCTCCAACAGCCCGGGATCACCCGAGATTTTGCGCGAGAGGTAGTAGAGCCACTTGCAGGTGGCCTTGAAGTACCGGTGGTCGGGACCGGCCTGCACGATGCGATCGAAGAAGTTCAGTGAGGCCTGGAAGAGGTTGAGCCGATAGAGCGTCTTGCCGAGACTGTACTCGGCCTTCTGCTCTACGGGCGTTGCTGCCACCTCGTTGCGGCTAACCAGCTGGTGGAGGATCAAGCTCGCGCGCAGAAAGTCGTGCTGCTTGTAGGCCTTCATGGCCTCTTCCAGCTCGGCCTTCGCCTCAGCGTCTTCTTCGACGCTGACCGGCGCGAAGTTCATTCCTTCGTCGTCCTGAGCAATCGCGCCAGCTGGCAGGACCAGCAGGCTCAACAACAGGATGCACCGATGCAAGCGAAGCATCGACCCTCCTCGGGGGGCATGGGCGTGGCGACCTCGGCGGTCCCCAAGCATAGGGATCCCGGATGATCGGACCCTGCTCTTATACGGGCGCCTAAGCGGGAGATCAAAACAAAACCGGGCTCGCTGCAAGCTTGCCCCCGGTTCGGCGCCCAGCGTACAGTGCGCAACGCCCCAAGAGGGGCAGCTGAGGAAGGTTTCGCGAGCATGCACGCACGCTTCATCGCCACGCTGATCGTCCCCGCGGCCTTTGGCCTACTCGGGTGCGACACCGGCTTCGGTCAGCCCTGCGACCTGCCGAAGACGCCGCAGATCCGCCAGGCGTGTGAGGAAGGCGCTTCGGGTTCAGATGCTGGTACCGGCATCGTCACGGAGTCCAAGCCTTCCTGCGCGCTGAAGAACTATGCCGGATGCGAGACCCGTATCTGCCTGGTCTACCGCGGGTCCAGCCCTTTTTGCAGCGAGCGCTGCGTTGCCGACGGGGACTGCGAGGGCAGCGCGGTCTGCCGGCCTATCCTGGGGGATAGCGACCTCGACCCGTCGGCCTGCCAGCCCACCGGGGATGGCTTTACGCCTGAGTGCTACTGCGTGCGCAAGGGCGACTTGAACGACTGAGCCGGTCGGCCCGCATGGGCGGCCAGCTCAGGCGCCCCCTCCAGGGGGCTACCCGACCCTCGCGGCTGGGCCTTCTGGACGCCTACGTTTCACTTTTTTGAGGTGGAGCGCGCCTGGGTGATCAAAATGACCAGGACGCCGTGAACGCGTCTTCGATGTGCTGCAGCTCGTAGCGCCACCAAGGCCCCAGCCGTAAGGCCATGACATCAAAGCGAATTCTGAGTGCGGGTGTCGCCCGCTGTTGGAGGTAGGCGTCCGCAGCGCGGGCGACGCGCGTTTGCTTGCCGAGGTCGACGGTCTCGGCCGGACTCGCCAACCAGGCAGTGGTGGCGGATCGGACCTCAACAAAGACCAACAGGTCGCCGCGGCTGGCGACAATGTCCAGCTCGCCGACCCGGCAGGCCCAGTTGCGCGCTTCGATGCGGTAGCCCTGGCGACGCAGATGGCGCGTGGCCAGGCGCTCGGCCCGCCGGCCACGAGCCGCTCGCGGATCAGCCTTCGGGGGCATCCAGGGCATTCCAGCGAAAGCTACGGCGGTGCTCGGGGCATGGGCCCAGGCGACTCAGTGCGCGACGGTGCTCGACGGTGCCGTAGCCCTTGTGGCGCGCAAATCCATAGCCGGGATACCGCGCCTCCAGCTGCACCATGAGGCGATCGCGGGTCACCTTCGCGAGGACGCTGGCCGCGGCGATCTGCAGGCTGCGGCCGTCCCCCTTGACCAGGGCCCATTGCGGACCGACCCACCCCGGCAGTCGCAGGTTGCCATCCACCAAGAGGGCGCGGGGGGGGCCACCGAGCGTGCGGCAGGCGATGTCGGCGGCCGCTCGCATGGCCTCGCGGGTCGCTTCCAGAATGTTGATGGCGTCAATACGAGGTGCCTCGATCACCCCGACGCCCCAGGCAATCGCGTGCTCGAGGAGGGCGCCATACAGGCGCTCCCGCGTAATTTCACTCAGCTTTTTGCTGTCATTGAGATCGGCCAGGACGGCCGGAAGGATGGGCGGCAGGCACACAGCAGCAGCGACCACGGGTCCGGCGAGCGGACCGCGGCCTGCTTCATCCACGCCCAGAGCGGGATCGCGCCCGGACGCGGTGAGCCAATGTTCAATGGCCCCAATAGCGCCCTGGCGTGGCGGCTCGTCGAAGAGCGGAGGCTGCCACTCCAAGGCGAGACGCCTCAGTCGGCGGTGGCCGACGTCGCGGCGGTCTGGAGGCCACGGCTGCGGATGCGGGCGGCCTTGCCGCTGCGACCGCGGAGGTAGTAAATGCGCGCGCGGCGCACACGGCCCTCGCGGACGACCTCAATGCGCTCGACCATGGGCGAGTGCAGGGGGAAGATGCGCTCCACACCCACGTTGTAGCTCACCTTGCGCACGGTGAAGGTGGCGCGGGAGCCGCCATTGTGGCGGCGCAGGCAGATGCCTTCGAACGCCTGGGTCCGCTCTTTGTCCCCCTCCTTGATCCGAACGAGCACCCGGAGGGTGTCGCCGGCGCGGAAGGCGGGGATCTCGGTCTTCAGGTGGCGGCTCTCAACTGCGCTCAGCGCGTGCATTTCAGGGCTCCTCAACGAGGCCCGACCCCGGGGTCGGGCGCCATGGGCCGACGACTGGCAGGCTCGGCCAGTCCCGGCAGATCCGGTCTGAGGGCTGCGGTCCGCCGCAGGGCCTCCTGCCGCCTCCAGGCGGCAATGCGGCCGTGATGGCCGCTCAACAGCACTTCGGGCACCCGGTCACCCCGCCAGTCGGCGGGCCGACTGTAGTGAGGGTGCTCCAGGAGACCTTCGGTGTAGGACTCCTCGCGGACCGACTCCGCGTTGCCGAGCACGCCCGGCACCCATCTCAAGGCGGCGTCCAGCACCACCAGGGCAGCCAGCTCGCCACCCGACAGGACATAGTCGCCGATGGAAACGGCGTCGTCCATGTAGCGATCCGCGACGCGGGCGTCAACGCCTTCGTAGCGGCCACAGAGCAGAACCACGTGATCCAGCTCTGCAAAGCGCTCTGCATCGGCCTGCCGAAAGGGCCGGCCGCTCGCACTCAGAAGTACGCGCCACGAGGCCGGGCCTGCCGCCTCAAGCGCCTGCGCCACCGGCTCAGGCTTGATCACCATGCCGGCGCCGCCCCCGTAGGGGACGTCATCCAGGGCCTGGTAGCGTCCCTCACCAAACGGCCGCAAATCGAGGGCACGCACATCGGCCATGCCCCGCTTCACCGCCCGACCGATCACCCCTTCCGCCGCGTAGGCTCGGACGATCTCCGGGAAGAGCGTCAGAACCGTGAAGCGTATCGCGGGGTTAGTCGGCCGCCCCATCGGTATCCACCTCCAGCAGGCCTTCGATGGGGCGGATGATCGCCTCACCGGCCGCGGGATCAAGGCGGACCACGAAGGCATCCACGTTGGGCACCAGATGCTGCCCACGCGGCCCCCGAATCACCAGGATGTCGGCCCCACCCGCCTGCCACACGTCGGCGATGGTGCCCAGCGCGAGGCCATCTTCCGTGCGTGCGGGCAGCCCAATGAGATCGGCGATGTACACCTCTTCATCCTCGGGCTCAGGAAAGGCGGTGCGCGGCTCGTACCAGGTCATGCCCGTGAGCAGTGCCGCGTCCTCGCGTGTTTCCACGCCTCCGAGGCGAACCAGGTGCCCCTTGGGATCAGGCCGAGCGTCCGTCACTGAAAAAGGCCGCACTTCGCCGGGTCGGTGACCCAGGCTCACGGTGCGTCCGGTCGTCAGCAGCGTCGTGTCGGGGTTGAGGGGCCAGAAGCGCAGCTCGCCTCGGATGCCGTGCGGCCGACCGACGCGCCCGCAGGCGATGAGCATGGCTTCAGTCCTCGATCTCCAGGCCTGGTGCCCGCCCATCCGGGGTGGCCGCGCGCAGGACCGTCGAGATCGCCTTGATGGTCCGCCCTTCGCGGCCAATCACGACGCCCCGATCATCCAACGCAACCCGAATCCGGAGGGTCGGCTCGCCCCGACGCTCGCCGGCCGCGATCTCCACGGCCTCCGGCTCGCGCACGAGGGACCGCACCAAAAACCCAAGGAGTTCTTGCACCTGGACGCTCAGCCCTGGGCCGTCTGCGCCACGGCGCCACCCTCACGCCGCACGCGGCGGATGAGGCTGGCGGCGGTGTCGGAGGGCTGGGCGCCCACCGACAACCAGTAGTCGAGCCGCTCCAGGTTGAACCGCAGGGCGGGCGGGTTGGTCATGGGATCGTAGGTGCCGAGCTGCTCGAGAAAGCGGCCATCGCGCTTGGCGCGGGAATCCGCGGCCACCATCCGATAAAAGGGCCTCTTCTTGGCGCCGAAGCGCTGAAGCCGAATGCTCACGGCCATGAAAACACTCCTGATCTGTCGGCGTCGCCCCCGCGAAACGCGAGCGACCGTAAAAACCGCGGCAACCTAAATGTAACCTTCCAGGAAGTCAAGGCATAAGGCGTGGCTGCTGCCTCAACCGATTTATCGTGCACCGTTTTCGCCCTTGCTCGTGCTTATGGCCGGTCCAACATGCTGTCGCGGAGGACCCGCAGGGCCACCGGCCGCCGGGCCGCGAGCTCATCGTGGGCAGCGGGATCTTCGGCCAGGTTCCACAAGCGCAGGTCGCGGGCGCCCAGGCCCCGCAAGAGCCAGCGTCCGTAACGCGCTGCCACCTGATTGCCGGCGCTCACGCTGCTGGGCTGGGGCCGCAGCGGTCGGCCGTGGAACAAAGCGGGCAACAGGTCCTGCCCAGGCCAGGTCGGCGGCACGTCCATGCCGAGCAGCGCGACGGCTGTGGCGGCGACATCCAGCAGGTCGCCACCGCTGACCAGCGCCCGGGGCTCGCCCTCGCGCTTGAGGGCGGGGTGCCAAATCACCAGCGGGACCTGGAGCTGTTCGGGGCCCAGCCCCTCCCCCACCTCGGGGTCGTAGCCGACGGTCCCCACCACCACCACGGCGGTGTCGTCCAGCACGCCCTGGGCGCCCAGCAGGGCGAGCAGTTGGCCGATCCAATAGTCCGCCGTGGAGACCCGGCCATCGTAGGCGGCCAGCAGATCGCGGCGTTCGCGGGCCTGGGCGAGCTCGGCATCGGGGCCGACAGGTCGCGATCGGCGGTAGGCGCGCTCGTACCCCGGGGCGGGGTCGGTCACGATGAGGGGGTCAGCGCTCGCGATATAGAGGAAAAACGGTTCGCGCTTGCGCACATCGAGCCAATCGCCCAGCTCGGCCAGCAAGGTCCGCGTATCCGATCGTTCGCCGGCGCGGCGCGTATCGAGGCGGGTGGAGAAGGCGGTGATCCAGGCGGGCTCAATGGCGCCGCTCACGGAGATGAGGCCACCCCGGCGCCCACCCGCGGCGATGACCTCGGCCAGCCCGGGCTGGCCTGGCACCGGGAGGAGCAGGCGGCGGTGGCCGTCGGCGGCCTCCGAGCCACCCGCCCAGATGTCGCTGGCCCCCGCGCCCTGGGCCGCCAGCAGGTCGAGGTTGGGGGTGGCGGCCCGGTCGCCACCCCGGCCCAGGCCCACCCGGTCGGCCCGTAGCCCATCCACGGCCCAGATAATCAGGTTGCGCACTGGGGGCGGCGGGTGGCGGGGCAGGCCGGGCATCATGATGCGGGGCTCAATCCAACCCGCGTGCTCGAGCGCTCGTGGTGGCCCTTCGGTGTCCAGGGAGAGGCGAATCGGCTGGTCAGCAAAGCGGGCGAGATCCACGTCGATGGCCGCCACTGTGCCCTTGGCCACCTGGGCGCGCACCAACTCTACCGGCTCGGCGTCGTCCGCCTGGGCCCGCAGGACGAAGTCCACCGAGCCGCCGTCCGCCACCGCCACGCGCGCTTGAAACCGGGCGCCGGGTGGGGGCAAGAGGAAGAATCGCCAGCCGGTGGGCGGCCCGGCCAGCAGCGCCATCCCATCGATGCCCGCCACCGAGAGGGGGCCCACCCAGGCGACGGGCAACGGGTTGGCCGGCCCGGCGCCGATCAACCGCGCGCTGCCCAGGGCCCCAGGCGTGCGCAGCTCCCCTTTACGGCCTTTGGGGCGCCGGAAGCGAAACCACAGGCGGACGGAGTGCTCGCCTTGCGTGAGGCCACCTGCGGGCAGGGGCAGGGTGTAGGTGCGGCCCGCCTCATCCAGCCGCATGGTGGCCAGCGGCTGCTCGTCGATGAACACGCTGAGCACCTGGCCGCGAGCCACCGGCCGCAGCCAGAGCTCCAACTGCCGCAGGTCGGGCCCCTCGGGGCCCACCGGGAAGTACAAGGTGCCCCCGATGGTGTCGAGCCAGGAGACGGTGCGGTCATCCTGCCGCGCAGGCGGCAACCAGGGGGACCGGCTGCCAAACCGCGTCACGCGCGCCCAACCGGGGACGTCGGGCGCCAGGACGGGGCCCTCGCGGCGGACGTGGGCCCGCTCGGCGGTTTGCACCAGGTCCAGGAACATGACCGGCTCGCCCAGCTCAAGCATGGGGGCCAACCCGCCGGCGTCCTCTCGTGCGCCACCGCCATCCGCGGTGGCGGAAACGCCTGAATCTGCTGGAGAATCTTCGCTGCACCCAGGCGCGACCGTCACCAGACAGCCCGCGAGGAGCAGCGCACCTCGAATCATGTCGACGGGTCTGCGCATCGCGCGCAGTATCGGCGGGCCCCTGTTCCGCGGCAACCGCTTGACGGCCCGACCATGACCGGGGTAGCACGCCCGACCGTGGACAAGACACTCTCCCCGTTAACCTGCGTGCTCGCCGCCCTCGTTGGATTCACGATGGTGGCGGTGATTGAGTTCCTCATGGTGGCCTCCTCGGTCCCCGTCTTTGAGACGGGCACGGGCGCTGGCCTCACGGTACTCGCCCACATCATCGGTCTCAGTGGGGTGGCCGGCCTGATCGTGGGGATCGGCCTCGCGGTCGTGGCCCCACCGCTGGAAGCTTCTCTGCGGCCAGGGCGCTGGCTGGCGGCGCACGTCTGGCCGGCCCGGGCGACGGAGGCGGAGCCGCTCATTCGGGCGGCGGCCGGCGCGATTGGGCTCGGCGTGGGTCTGGCCGTGATGGCGACCGCCGCGGGCGTTGGCGGTGCCATGGCCCATGGCTTCGTCAATACCAGCCTGGTTCTGCCTTTTGTGGCCCTGGGCGCTGTGGCTGGCGCCGTGGCAGGCACCCTGGCCTTCTTCCCGGCCCGCCAGGCGGCTGCGTGGGTCCTCGGGCGCATCGCCCCCTCTGGTCGCCTGATCGGCCTGCCTGCGCCCGCCTGGATGGCTCTGGCGGTGCTCGCCGTGGGCGTCCTCGGGGCGGTCATGGTGAGCCGGCTGGATCTGGGCGCCTACAAGCTGGGTGGCTTTGGCCTGCTGGCCGCCGCCCTGGTCCTCACCCTCCTGCTCATCATCTTCTGGCGCAACCGGGTGCCCGTGCGCCCGGGGGCGGTCTCTCTGGTCCTCTTGCTGCTGGTGGCAGGCTGTGGTGCATGGGCCATCCTCGGCTTCGGGGATGCGCCGGTCTCCCAGCGGGTCATTCCGCTGGAGGGCCACCTGAGCCGGATGGTGGTCACTCGCCTGCGCGCTGTTTTTGATGGGGATGGCGATGGCTACTCCGCCCTGCTCGCGGGCGGCGACTGCGACGATGACAACCCGCAGGTGGGCCCCGGTGCCCGCGAGATCCCGGGCAACGGCATCGATGACAACTGCGTGGGCGGTGATGCCCCGCTGGACGACATCGCAGATGCCCACCCGGTGCCGCCTGTCGCCCCACCCAGCGGTGCCCCTGGTTCCGACGCTCCCGGTTCCGACGCCCCCCCGGCCGTGCCCGCGCCCCGCTACAACGTGGTGCTGGTCTTCATCGACACCCTGCGGCCCGACCACCTGGGCGTCTACGGCTATGAGCGCCCCACCAGCCCCAACATCGACGCCTGGGCCAAGGACGCGGTGGTCTTCGACCGCGTCTGGTCCCAGGCGCCCAACACGCCTCGCTCGGCGCCCTCCTTCCTCACGGGTCGCTACCCGTCGCGCATCAAGTGGACCCAGCGCTTTGCCAACTACGGCGGGCTCCTGCCCGAAAATGACTCGGTTTTCGAGGTCTTCCAGCGGGCGGGGTGGCGCACCGAGGTGGTGTCGGCTCATTGGTACTTTGAGCGCGCCGACGGCATCAAGGACGGCGTCGACCAGTGGGACAACTCGGGGTTCACCACCATCAAGGACAGCAACACCCAGTCGGCGGCCCAGCAGATCACCCCCCGCGCGGTGGCCCGCTTGGAGGCGCTGGCGCAGGGCGAGCAGCCCTTCTTCTTGATGGTCCACTACTTCGAGCCCCACAGCCGCTACATGGTGCAGCCCACCGCCAAGGCCTTTGGCAATGAGCTGGTGGACAAGTACGACAGCGAGATCTCCTACGTGGACCTGCACCTCGCTTCGGTCTTCTCCACGCTGGAGCGCCTCAAGCTCTACGAGAAGACGGTGGTGGTGATCATGAGCGACCACGGCGAGGGCTTCAAGGAGCACGGCTTCTACTTCCACGGACGCACGGTCTACAACGAGGAGACGCGGGTGCCCCTGCTGGTGCGCGCCCCGGGCATGACCCCTCGCCGGGTGCCGGACCTCACGGGCCTGATCGACCTCATGCCCAGCCTGACCGAGCTGGTGGGCCTCCAGGCCCCGCTGGCCCAGGGGCGCAGCTTCGTGCCGGCCCTCAAGGGCGATGCCCTGCCCGAGCGCTTCTTGTTTGTGGAGCAGCTCCCCTACCCCAACTACGAGACCCACATGGTGGCGGCGGTGCACTCCAGCGGCGTGAAGGTGCTGCGCAACGTCACGGCCAACGTCACCCAAGTCTTTGATCTCAATACCGATCCCGGTGAGAAGACCAACCTGCTCGACCGCGACCCCCAGGCGGGTGAGTCGGTGCGGCAGGCCCTCGACCGCTTCCTCGATGCCGACCCCGGCTGAAGAGCCCGCCCTGCGCCGCCTCGTGCGAGCGCTGCTCCTGGCGGCCGAGCGGCCGCTGGAGATCCCCGAGTTGGTGGTGTTGCTGGCCGAGGCGGCCGAGCAGGAAGAGTGGCCGACCGCGGTGGCGCCCGAGGCCATTGAGGCCGCCATCGCGGCCGTGCAGGCCGAGTGGGCGGGCAGCGGCATCGAGGTGGTCCGGGTGGGCACGGGGTGGCGCCTGCGCACCGCGCCCGACCTGGGGCCCCTGGTGCGCCGCCTCTGGCCCGATCGCACCGCGCGCCTCAGCCGGGCCGCCCTGGAGGTGTTGTCGGTGGTGGCCTACCGTCAGCCGTGCACCCGCGCCGAGGTGGAGGAGGTGCGCGGGGTGGATTGCGGCACGCTGCTGAAGACGCTGCTCGACCGCCGCCTACTGACCACGGTGGGGCGGAAGGATGAGCCGGGTCGCCCCCTGCTCTACGGCACCACGGCGTTTTTTTTGGAGACGTTTGCCCTGCCGGACCTCCGGGCGCTGCCCACCCTGCGGGATTTGGCGGCGATGGAGGCCGAGGAGGCCGCGCGGGCCAAGGGCGTGGCGCCCTCCACGCACGCGGTGCCGGTGCCAGAGCCGGCTGAGGATGCCTGAGGCGCCCAGCCACGTGAGCCGGGCGCCCGTCGCACGTCGTTTCAGAACGTTGCGACGTGCTGGACGATCAAGGCGAGCTCGGCATCGGAAATGAGGTTGGTATTGAAGGCGGGCATGTACCCATTGCGCTGGCCAAAGTTGCCCACATTCTCGCCCAGGCGCACGCGCCGGGCCGTCGCCCCCGACTCACCTCGCAAAGAAACCCCCACCACGCCACCGCGCCCGTTCTCACCGTGGCAATTGGCGCAGTAGTCCAGGTACAGGCCCTCGCCGGTCGTTGGCTGGGGGAAGCTGCCCAGCCAGGACCAAATCTCCGACAGCTCGCGATCGCTGATCTCTCCGCTCGGATAGGCCTCCATCACGACGGGGAATTGGCCACCCGTGCGGCCATTGCGCACGACCCAGTTGGAAAAACTCACCACCGGGTGGCGCAGCTCGTAGCCGAGTTGAGTGCCCTCGCCTTGCGGCCCGTGGCAAGCCCCACAAATGGCCACCCAGGCCGCCGGGCGGTCATCCACGGCCGCATCAGGCACCTCGGCGTCCGCTGCCCCCTGGTCGACCGCGCCCTGGTCGGCCTCGGCGGCGTCGCGCGGTTGGGCGTCGGCCGGCGGCGCCCCATCGGTCAGGTCCGCGTCGGCGGACCCACCGTCGGTGAGCACGAGAGCATCGCTCGCCGCACCACCCCCGCTGTCACAGGCCCACACCGAGAGCAGGAGTGCACCACAAAACCAGCGCTTCATCAAAGACCCCCCACGTGCAGAAAGCGACGGAAATAGCCGCCGCCCCCGATCATGGGGCAATTCTCGTGCCAGCCAGTCGCGATGGTCTACATCGAGGCGTCCTGCACAATGAGCCAACGCCCGGCCCGCGCGGTGGGATCGCCGGGCGGCGCGACGGGCCGCTGGAACACGATCAGCGTCAGGCCTTCCGCCGCCGGCTTGCCTGGCCAGCTCAACTTCCAGCGCGCTGCCACCGAGGCCACCGCCCCATCGGCAGTCCCCCGCACCTCTTCGATGGCCAACGACAGGGTGCCCATGGCCTGCGGATCGGGGTAACGCTTCTGGTACCGCGCCAGGACCTGCGCCCGGCCGCGGGTCAGCCCGGTGGGGGACAAAAACGCGGCATCTTCGGCGTAGACGTCGCAGAAGGCCGCGAGATCACCCCGGTTCCAGGCCGCGATTTGGGTGTCGAGTAAGCTGGTCAGCTCAACGACAAGGCCGTCGGGAGGTGGGGTGAGCAGGGCGAAGAGCAACGAGAACATGCCGAACATGGGGGCCTCCAGGCGGCCGAACTCGGCCGCAGCACGTTAGAGCACCAATCGAGATA
>Ga0075163_10011003_pt1 | contig 11804 bp, 18 predicted proteins | sample JI1023141ADNA_FD_71478 | JGI IMG/M metagenome (GOLD analysis project Ga0075163, IMG submission 71478) | Wastewater effluent complex algal communities from Wisconsin, to seasonally profile nutrient transformation and Carbon sequestration -... | ecosystem: Engineered > WWTP > Effluent > Algae... | reverse complement strand
AATCCGCTTCGCGGCCACTTAGACAGTCCAAGGCCTGGACATAGGCCATAAGCTCGACAAAATTGACGGTACCGCGGTTTACGGATCCGCGGTAAATGACCCGTTCCATGGTCAACCGCTCTATGCTGACACAGGCCCAGCCCGCAGCCAGTCGCCAGTTGGATCCGGAACCGTCACCGAACAAAAGCACGTCCCATTTTTTTATTTCAAGACGTTTCAACAGTTCTTCTAACGTCTCCGTCTCAATTGACGTTAGTTTTTGTGGCTTCTCGGAGGGCTGTACCTTCGGCGATTTCGCCTTTGATCTTTTTGAGTTCTTCACGAGCCTGTATGACCTCATTTGCGGTGATGGTGACTTGCTCCCGTAACGCAGCCAGCAATTGCCCACATCTTCCCATTTGTTCATCAAGCAACCGTAGTGTTTGATACACACTACCGATGACGCCGTCGGGAGATTGAACTGGACCATCCGCCGACAACCATACCCCGTGGTTTATGTTTGCTTCATTGAGTTCGCCGTTCCAGCAAATAGATGCGGCCAAACATTTCACTTCGGGATGGTTCAAGAAAATGTCCGTGAACGCGGCTTTTAACCGTTCACAGACCGCTACGTCAAACGTCAGGTTTTTCTGGTCCGTCATGCGGCACTACTCCGTAGATTTTTATAATGACTGGTGCTCCCTCGTCTTCAGTTTCGCACGAGCCGTCTGGTGAAGCCGGGATACCTTTGATTTGGTCTTCCTTGGGCGTGCGACACCACTTGTGCGACAAATCATTACCGAGGTTAGCGCCACGAGCAACAGCAAACCCAATTACGGCAAGTTTAGCTCCGCCCAGGAGTCCGAACAGTACCCACGACACCCAGTTGTCGCTGATCGTAGGTAAAGGCATGAGCGTGACCACGGATGTGAACCAAGCTACCCAAACGGAAAGACAGAACGGACAAGCTAGCAGGTGCCCTATCCAGTTGTCTTCTATGGAAGCTCGGGCTCTCGCCGTAGCCATGATGTACGAGTGATGCCAGATCTCCACGATCTGCCATGTGGCGAGAATCGCAATCAACAAGTCCACAAACGTCATACACATTGCAATGCTCCTACGGGCACGATTGAATAACCTTCGTTGTCGAGTAACCATTGGACAGATGCGCCCCACGATAGCTTATGCAGCTTTAGCCAGCAATCGTCTCGCGTGCCTTCAAAACCCGTGGGGACACCATCCCGGCAAAGTGCAAACTTTTTGGGCGGCGTCTTGGCAACTAACCAGTATGTAGGTCCGCTCTTCGTGCGTACTGTAAAGTCCTCCAGACGGTACAGGGTACGGGCAAGATCGCGATCATCGCAAACGACGTGTACGCTTGGCGATGTTCCAACGGTAATCGCGTTAGCTTCCGCCCATTGTTGCAGAGTCATAGGATACCTCAGTTATTCTTGACGCAAGTCTTCATATACGCAGGAAAATTCCAGCTTACCGGTGGTCACTTGAAACCAGTTCCGGGTTAACAATTTTTGCACTGTAACGACGGTACCTGCAGGAACGTTATCGCAATGCAACGGAATAACATCGCGTACAAGCGGTAAAGTTAGACCGATTAACGCAGCATGTTTTCCGTCTGTGTACGCAGCTTCGAGATGATCGAGATACGCTACAGCGGCCTTCTTTGATTTCACGATGCAGATTGTGCTTAGCTTTTTGCCAGCGAGTACCGCGTTGACGCAGTACTCGCTGTAATACGGCGTCATCGTGTAAGTGACCCTGTCGGGTTTTGGCTGCGTGTCACTCATGGTTGTTCTCTTTGTGCTGCCCACGGTATAACGCCACCACGATCTGGGCTAGGATCGCCTTCCAGCTGGCAAAGTACGGGCTGTGCGGGTTTAGGTGGATGTAGGGGAATCGTGTGCACCAGGAGGGCACTAACGTTTAATCTTGGACTTGGTCTGGCATGTTCAGACACAATACCGTGGCGAATCATGTACTCCATAGGATTCTTCGAGATTCTGAATACCATGTTATTTCCTCAGTACGGCTACGTGTTGCGGACACTCTATACGCGTCACCTCATTGTCGTTTGCTTCTAGATGCTCTGTCCAGGCCCAGCAGAGCGCTTCTTCCTTTTGCTGCAAAGTCCAGCCAGCCACAGCACGTTCTACTGCGTTGACGTCGATGTCCAGTGTGTTGGGAATTATGCAAACGTCGGTTAAAAGCAAAGCGTTTACGACGTGATCGTCGTTAATACTCGCAGCTTTAGCCAATTTAACCAGTTGTTCCATGATCGCTCCTGTACTATAGTTTGTGACGTTTACTTTATGTCTCAGTAACACGGAGGTTACTTGTGGTTCAGGCAATTGCACCGCCGCAACCCGCGGCGAGCACCAACAGCGCGAAAGATGCCGTATTGCTTCGCGCCAGATCGTTACAGGACAATTCGCCAGCATTAACGGGTTTCGAAGATTCCGGGACCCGGGATTTAATTCTGGCCCAGCAGGCATTGCGTAAGTCAGGTATGGCTACGCTGAAGCCGTTGCTACCGCTTCTACTGCGTCTGAAAGGGAAACCTTACAGACTTCACAACTACTTCCCATTTGAACCTTTTTTTCGTACGCGTATCCCCAAAGTCATTGTGCTAAAAACCGGACGTCAGGTGTCCAAGTCAACGTCGCTTGCAGCACAAGGTGTCGTGTTCTCTAATTCCGTTCCGTACTTCTCCACGCTGTACGTAACACCGCTATTCGAAATGATTCGGCGGTTTAGCCACAACTATGTGCGGGAATTTATCGACGAAAGTCCCGTACGCAATCTTTTCGTTGGGACCCGCACTACCAATCAGATCCTACAGCGAAGCTTCAAGAACGGCTCCGCTATGTACTTCTCTTACGCCTTCTTGGACGCAGAACGTACCCGCGGTATTCCTGCAGACAAGAACGTGATCGATGAAGTCCAGGATATGAATTACGACTTCTTGCAGATCATCCACGAAACGCTGTCTGGTAGTGCGTATGCTTTGAAGCAATACGCCGGAACGCCAAAGTCCCTGGACAACACCATGGAACGGCTGTGGACAGATTCCAGCCAGGCTGAATGGATGATGAAGTGTGAGCATGCGGGTTGCCGCCATTGGAACGTTCCTGCAGCGGAATGGGACCTGGTCGACATGATCGGACCTTGGCACAAAGGCATTTGTGAGAAGTGCCCTGGGATCGTTTGTGCCATGTGCCGCAAACCGATTAACCCGCGTCTGGGGCGATGGGTGCACCGATATCCTGAACGTCGTTGGACGTATGCAGGCTATCACGTACCGCAGATCATCATGCCTATCCACTACGCGGACCAAGAAAAGTGGGACGCTTTGCTTGGCAAACGTGATGGACGAAACAACGTAACACCAACCACTTTTCTCAACGAAGTATGCGGGGAAAGCTGCGACGCCGGATCGAAACTGATCACGGTATCTGAGCTGAAAGCTGCTTGCGTGCTTCCGTGGGAACGCCGATTAACGGAGGCAAAGAAGCACACAAAGAATTATCTACGCCGGATACTTGCAGTCGACTGGGGTGGCGGTGGGGGAACCATCAAAAAGGGTGGGGACAAAACTGGGGAGCAAAAACGCGAACGTACGAGCTACACAACGTTTGCGGTATTGGGCATGCGACCAGACGACAAAATCGACGTAATCTGGGGACACCGCTCCGTGCGTACGCACGACTGGGAGTATGAAGCACGTCTAGCTCTGGAGGCTATGCAAGAGCTGAAATGCTCTCACATAGCCCACGATTACTCCGGAGCCGGCGAAGGTCGCTTGGTACTGTTGTACCAGTCGGGACTACCTTCGACGAATATCCTGAACATGCGTTATCAGGGTTTTGGGCACAGCATTATGAACTTCCACGAAGCAACGGAAGATCACCCGCACGATTGGTACTCCATAGATAAATCGAGATCGCTGGTAACGACTTGTATGTGCATCAAATACGGAGTCATTCGATTCTTCAGATATGACTACGTATCGGCAGATCAGCCTGGTTTGTTGGAAGATTTTCTAGCGCTGGTTGAAGAGAAAGTGGAAAACCGTCTCGGCTCAGACCATTACACAATCACGCGAAACCCAAACAAACCAGACGACTTTGCGCACTCTGTCAACATGGGGGCATGTACTTTATGGTGGATGACAAAACGGTGGCCAAACATTGCAGAAGCTGCAAAGTTTGAAATTTCACCTAAAGCTTTAAAGCATGTGCACCCCGTGCAGCAGATTGATTGGAACGACTTTTAGGTAGGGATGACGATAGGTTCCTTGCCGATGAACACTCGCCATTTGTTGACGACGTCCAGCTTCAAGAGACCGAAAGGTGGTTTTTCCTCAAGAGCGTCGTACCAGGGTGTCTCCTGCTCAATGAAAGCCATTTGCAGGGAAAAGTCAGGGCACCGCTCCAGCGCTCTGTCGAAGAAGATCCTCCCAGCGATTTCCAGGTCTTCGCCCGTCAGCGTCGTGATGTTCCGAGCAATGTCGAGCATTTCCAGGTCTTTGGTTTTGGCGACCTCCAGGATATGCTTCGTCCAGCCCATAAGCTTGATACTTATCACGGGCGAGTCTGTTAAAGTTTCAATCCACCGCAGTGTGATCGGCTGCGGTGTTGACGTGATTTCGATCGGCAGAACCCAGGCACTTACGAACAGCTCACGTTCGTCCGTGTACGTGACGTTAGGAGAGCTCTCCAGGTATACCGTCATTTCGCCAGCATTTGCTGCTGGCTTCCATATGACAACCTTGCCCTGGATAGACATGGACTCTGTGGTCTCATCGACGTTGGGCAGTTGCTTTACATCAAGACCGATGTTGGTAGCCCATTTGGTAAGATTTTCGCGAATAGCTTGTGCCATAGAACCGCTCCTAATTTAAAAACCACTTTTTAGGTTGTCTAATGCGTTTTGTAGGGTTGTGTGTAGGCGATCGAATGCCTGTTCTGTCGGTTCCGGTGGAACACCGAAGAATAGGTCTTTTACTTCAGAACAGTTGGCGAGTGCAAACGATACGGCTCGCCGTAGATTCTCAACTTCAGTCGGCGTTAAGACCAGGGTTATTTTGTCCTTCACGTTCGCTCTCCTCTCTGAAAGATAATTGCCTGGCGGCTTCGATTATCCGAGCCCGCCAGTCTTTAACCATAATTAATTGCTTGCCCGGTTTTGTTTCGGCCAAGCGGTACTCCAAAGCCTGCTGCAACGCGTCAGGCTTACATTGGTCTGCCAGAATGAACGGGATAACAGTGCCTTCGTGAATTAAACGTCCATGATAATTCAAGGCTTTCTTATTCTGCAGACTTGGTCCGATTGACGTACGGTCAATGCGTAGAGTCGCATTCATCACCATGGAGAGCGGACCGTTCTTGGCCCTACCCCACGTCTGCCCGTCTTTCTCTATAAGCGTGTGTAGACCGACCACAACTTCCACTGGTTTTGCGTGAAGCTTAGCAACACTGGCGAACCTGGGGCTTATGGACGTCAGCATGTTTCTCGGCACGCCGTACGCATCCAAACTAAGAACCATGTCTTCTACTACACCGTCTTCGACCGACGCGGCCCACTTGCGTAAATACTCTCGCCAAGGTACAGCGGCCTCGACTACACGTCGAATTATGACCTTGGGTTCTGACAACCGCACGAAGTGGTCTATACGGGACTGGCTGGTGTCCAGTAGTTCCGTAAGTGCAATATAGCCGTCGCTGACGATTGCCTGGTGCACCAGTGACGGAGTTAACCGCCACCCCCATAAAACTGCGGTCTTATGGGGTAAAGCTTTCCACGCAAGTTTCGTCACGCGTTTTGGGGTGTCGTAATAGGACACGAGAGGCAATGCCGTTTTCGAAACAGCAAAGTGTCGAATGTGTAGGCGTAAGGCGAAGAAGGCATCGCTTACGCATACGATTTTATCTCCATACATTCCGTAAGAGTTCTCTATTGCCCAGTAACTGCCTAAACCCCCTTCCGTGGAGTTGCCCGTGATCCCGCGGTACACCAGATCGTCACGCGCAGCTTCTCGTCCTACGCACAACAGCCCACAGATGCGACCAGGAACGTCATAGTGCGGTACGACCACAACAGTGGACCAACCGTAGCCTTTGAAAACTCTGCGGGCAGACGGACAGCGGTCACCGAGCATACTCCTGGGCAAGAATGTACGTTCTACGTCTGAGTATGAACAGGCTCCCACCATCTTACCGGGACCGGCATGCCAACGAGCTGCGGGCATTTGAGACGACAAACGGAACTTCTCCCGCAAACGTGTCAGTACCCGATCCGGTTGCTGTGTGTAGTAATTTGAGGCCTTCGCCCAGAAACTGTTTAACCGGTTTCTGGTCTGAGGCCCTGCCGCGGTGTACCGATTGAGCTCGTCCGGTGTTGTGCGATTTTCCGGGATACTCACCCCGTGCTTTTGCAATCTAGCCGTTGCAACTTGCAAACTAACGTTCCAACTGGCGGTAGCGAGATCCAGCATATCCCCGCAACGACGGCAGTCAAAACAGTAGTGCCAATTACCCCCATAGATGCTATCCTCATATATCGTCAACTTTGCTCCGTGGCATAACGGGCAGCGGACCCTTGCAGGGAGCGCCCGGTCTGAGCTAGGGGCACCTACAGCGGACAAAACCTGAACCCACGGACAGTGGACATTTAAAGTACGGAGACACATATGCCATCCCAAATGGATCACGTAGCGGATGTCAAAAACGGAGGCGTGGAGCTTCACAGACTCTACAAGCTTTACGATTTTCCGGATTTCGTAAAGTCGGCCCAGCCGGATAAGAGTTTAGAAGTCCCGCGAGGGACACAAGTAACAGCCTGTGCGGATCCGGTTCGCAAACAGTTCTGGTGTCACACGAAAGCAGCCTGTTGGCTCAGCCATCTTTTCTACCACGAGAAAAAAGCAGAGTTCCACCCGAACGATCGTGCTCAGATCGAGAAACGCCTGAACGCGTACGCGGCCTCGTGGGATATTAAAGCGGCTTGCGACGCCATTGTCGCCAGATGGTCCGAGTTGCACAAGGCGGCTGACGACAACTTACCAGATTCCGCTTTTGCCTACGTTTGGACAGGGAACGACGGCACCAAGGTACGCCAATACCCGTTGCGATCTGCCATGGAAGTAAAAGCAGCTGCAGAATGGTTGCACAGACATCGCGACGTGATTCCGTTTAAAACCCGCCACGTAATGGCTGGTAAAATCCTGGAGAAGGCAGCGTCTTTCGGCGCTGGCATCAAGGATCACGTGGAATTCTTGGAGAAGCAAGCAGGCCGCGGTGTCTGCGAACCTTCCGAAGTTGTGAGCCTTATCGAGAAACGTGCTTACTTGGTTCCAGAAGGTGCTGGGGTCACATTCGACGACGACGGCAAACCGAGCGGCGGTCTACGCGCACATTTCCTCAAAATGGCTAAAACCGTAAAGGACCTACCGCGAGTTGCGCTGCAGGCTGACATGCTCGTCAAACTGGCGGATACGTTAGATACGTTAGACCGACAGCTAGGAGTCGTCGGCAAGTACAGCGATATTATCCAGCGACCCGAAGATGTGATCTTCAAGGCAACGTTCAACAAAGTGGCATCGGAACTGGCTAGTCACGTCGCAACGACTTCCGGAAACCTCTACGAGAAAGAAGCTTTCAAAAAGTTGTCCGTGGAAGACGTAGAAGCCTTATTCGGTTCGGACTTTGTTTCGCAAGTGCGGACGCCGTTGGGCGGCATTGATCCTGAAAAGATGGCTGAGGAAGTCGCCACGCTTCCTCGACCAGACGCCCAACTGCTAGATAACTTGCTTAGCGAAAACGGAATCATTCCGGCCATGCGGAAAGCAGCATCCGCCAAGCAAGGCCTGACTTCAGCGCAGATGGAGCAAATTGCAGCACAGTACATGAACATGTAGTAAATTTAAACAATTGGTGGGGGCGCTCCTTGCGGTTGCCCCGGCGTTCCCCACCGAATTGTAATCTCTTCGTAGTAGTCCAAAATCTTTCCTTTATCCAAATCACAAACGAAACACCCACGTGGATGTTCATCGCGAATCCTGTAGTGGTTAGACAGGATCACGTGCGCTTCTTCTTGCGTATCTACCAACATTTTTACGTTGTCGGGATTTATCTGACGCAAGTCTTCGTCGTAGGGTGTCATATCGAACGGTAGGACCAGAAACCGCCGCAAAAATACATCGCCTGTGAGCATGTTGCTCCTGACGAATTTTGCCAGGTCTGGGTATTCTGCGTTGATACTCCGCAAACACGTTTTAAGGCGAGTAGTCCGTGTCTTCTGCATGTCAGCCATAGTAGGCTCCTAAAGTAACCGCAAGGTGGGCCACCCTGCGGCTGTAATTCGACTAGACAGATTCGGCAGGCTCTTCAGGAACGTAGGCTGCATCCTTGATCTTAGCTAACCGATCCATCAGCTGTGGGCGGTTCTTTTCAATCCAAGAAAGAGCGTGCACGCTTTCAATGTGGCAGCTAAACCCACAGTAGTCGAGCGTACCCTTCAACGCATCGTTCTCCGGACGTCGGATGTAGTTGAACACCTCGGTCACTCGTGCATTCTTCCCGTCAAAGAATTTAGCGACGGCATCTGACGTGTCGTCGTTTTCGAAGTCTTCATGCGTCAGGGTCACCAAGTCCTGATCCGTAGCCTGGACGAACCACGCCTGGCAGTCAAATGATGCCGTTTGATTGCCGTCATCAGATCGAAGGATTGCTGGGATCTCTGACCATTCTGCTTGCTTGGGCGTTTCCGGAACCTCTACAGGCTTTGGCTCCTCCACAGGTGGGATCTCCGTCACCACCGGAATTGACACAGACTCCGGACCGTTGAGAGGTTCCTGACTCTCCCGAAGCAACTTGGCTTTAATTTCCAGCGTAACTTGTTTTCCTTTGTGGCGTAGAAGCTTAACAGCTTGCACCGTAGCGGTATATCCCGGAGGACATACAGCCCGAGACGCATCAGCTTCGATCCGTGCGTGACCTCCGGTGGGCGACTTCAGCAAATCAATGAAATCGTACACAAGCAGGAAGCTAGTTTGCAGGCCTCGCCGAACCATACCCTGTAGTTTCTTTTCGGTCATAGGACGCTCCGGGCTCAGTACCTTTAACTCATCTGGTACTGCTTTCACTTTTGGGGCCTCTGGGACTTTGGGGGCTTCAACGTTCTTCACGGGTTTTGCTGCCTTGGGCTTACTTGGTGCTTTGGTCTTGCTGGGTTTCTTGCCTTCGTTGTTGTTGCTTTGTGCCTTCGCCATGATCATTCCTTTTAAGTTAGGTAATCTAAAAACCACTTTTTAAATGTCGTACAGGGGATTGGGTTGCTCCCCAATCCCTGCGTCTTCTACCGTCTTCTTCGCTTGCTTGAGCTTTTGAAGCTGCACCAGCAAGTCGTCTTCTTCCTCGTCGTCATCCTCAGGCTCGGCGTCTACGGACATAGGATCTCCAGATCGCCGTTCTCGCGAGTACGCGTGCCTGAGACTAAAGGGTAGGTACGTTTGCCGTCTGGCCACAACACGTGGAGCTTTAAGCCAGTACCGCCCTGTAATTCGCATACAGAAGCTTGTAGCACCTTGCCACACACTTCCGCAAATCGGGACGACGCCGCCCCGTAGACGCGACGCCCCACATACATATCCTTATTTGCCGTCGGCACCAACATGGATCGCACGACGTCATGTAGGTTTCTCTTTTTCATAATTCCCTAACATCCAATTCTTTTCGATGAACGCTACTTCAGCAGCTACGGCCTCCGTATGAGAATCGAACGTTTGGCTGAAGCATACGGCAAACTCTGGGTTACCCGCGAGCTCCGCAAGTAGCGTCATATCTACGTGAAATTTACCCCGATGGGGGCCTTCTTCTACGACCTCAATCCGACTGGCCCGCTGAGGCAAGAACCCCAGATGCCGTAAGTTCGGACCGAGCACGTCTCGCCATATCGCACGAACCGTACCGTCGGCCCGATACGCTTTTAGTAGCGTTACCATATTTACACCGTCCCGACTAAAGAAAGTTTTATATTTCGACGCCTTTTGTGTGTCTCCTTTACTGTAGCTACCTGTTCTTCCAGTTGCTCTACCACATTCGTGATAGTGCGGGCTAGTGCCTCTTTTGCTTCCGTGTCGTTCTTGATTACAGCAACGAGTTGCTGAGCTGCTCCGGATGTTGACGTGTACGGATTCGCCTCTTTCGCAGCCAGCAAGCTTTCTAACAGTGGGTTAAACGCTTGCACCATGCTCTGCCCGTACACACCCAGCATCTTAGCCTTTCTGTCCCGGAACGCGGTCAGCTGGCTAATAATGTTCTCCACGACACTTGGGTAGATCTTCTTTTTCTCTGCCGTGGGGAGCGGCTTGAAGTCCGTAGTAAACTTCTTTTGCGGCATCGGCCCAACCCACTTGCTGATCTTCGTGTCGGCGTCATCGGCCTTGTACCGGATCAACGCACGGATTTCCCCTGCAGGTATCTTAGGATCGTCTGCCGACGTCACCTGCCGCACAATCTCCCCCTCGTACATGTGCCCGTTTGGTCCTTTAACCGGCGGGTACACTTTCACGCGGTTAGATAGCTCACCCAAGAAGGTAAGCATCTGTTCGGTGAGTTCGTTCGTAGCATAGGTCATAGCCGTCTCGATCGTACTAGACAGCCCTTCGTCGATTCGCTTGATGGCCCGCTCTTGCAACAATCGCGGCAACTTCTCCGATACGTGATACTCGCTGAAAGATATCACGTAAATTGGTAAACCGGATTCGTCGAGGTGTAGCGATCCGTCTGTGTTTCGTTCTTTACTTACACCCACAACCAGACTCAAGTCTTTGGGATATACCGACTCGTCCCAAGCATCTCCGGCGTTCTCTCGGTCCATCTCCTTTATGGATTTAATAGGTTCATCTTTGGCCGTGTAAGTGGTCTCGGTCATGGCTATCTGTAGCCTTGCCACACACAGGTCAAGCTGGCGAGCTTTCGCCGTAAACAAGGCATAGAACTCTGGGATGTCTTTGTCCCAGATCAGCCGTTTACCCCCTTCGATCGTGACCTTGTCTCCGTCCCCTTTTTGCACTTCAGCAGAACGGACAATGGTCCAGGTATCCCGGAGTTGATCCAACTCCCGCATAACCTGGTTGACTTCCTTCACGGCAGGGTGCTCTGACGTGAACATACTCCAGGAGGCCCGTACGCCTTTTCGCTTGCCGGCAAGACATGCGGCAACGCGGTCTCCGAGCGTGCCGGAAATCTTCCTACTCTTCGGCAAACCGTGCACGGTGAAGCTCATTTCCATCGTGCGACCACGCAGCAACTCTACGACTTCTTGGTGCTGTGCGTCCGTTACAGCGGCGACAGGTGCCGATGCGTTGTTTGCCTTATCTTTGATCTTCTTTACGATAGTGCTCATTTTGTTCCTACAAATAAGGAGAAGCACGGAATTGCTCCCGTGCTTCTCGTACCAAAGCTTATAGTAAGCTTTTACGCCTTCCTAACTTTTCGTTTCACTTTCTTGCCGTCGCGGACAGGTGTACCCGACTCTTCCACCTGTCTCTGCGATTCTATGACATACAGTTCGCCGGTTTCTGCGTCCAACGCGGCCTCAGACGCCCATTCCTCCAAGTACTCAATTACTTTGGCCGCAGATACTTTCACCGGACGGATCCGCATCTGCGTCTTTAACAACGGCTCTTTCAACCTACGGGACAATCGGCAACACGCACGAATCTCTGCCGGGGACCACCCCTCGTCGTCAATAAAGCGGATAGCGTTCGCTACCTCCTGACTGACATCTCGGATTTTGCTTAGCCA
>Ga0075163_10011002_pt1 | contig 11804 bp, 13 predicted proteins | sample JI1023141ADNA_FD_71478 | JGI IMG/M metagenome (GOLD analysis project Ga0075163, IMG submission 71478) | Wastewater effluent complex algal communities from Wisconsin, to seasonally profile nutrient transformation and Carbon sequestration -... | ecosystem: Engineered > WWTP > Effluent > Algae... | reverse complement strand
ACACCCCTGTCGTCCGGTTTTGCGACGGCCCCAACAAACGCATAAACGTACTCAGTCCGCGATGTGGAGCCTGGTTGGGCCAACGTGCTTCGTAGCGCGAAATTCTGTGACCAGCCTACGCGATTAATTGCTGCCGCTGGCGTCCTGCCCGCGTGGACGGCTCAATTCGCAGTTGCAGTGAGACGAAGTTGGCGCGTTGTATATAATTTTTGACATGTCAAAAATGTTCGACTATAGCCTACCCGCAAGAATACTGGGGTTGCCAATGGCGGTGCGCGAGATTGTGGCGTGGGTGATGGTCGCCCTCTTTGGTGTAGTCGGGGCGTTTTGCTTGGTATCGATTTTGGATGCCGGCTTCGCGGGGCCGCCACAGGAGGCTGCGATCATCGCTGCTGGTATCGCCGTGATAGGCGTCGTTGTTTTGGAAGTCGCGCTCGCGATTTTCTTTCCGAGACAATCTGGGGCGCCGCCCGACGAACGCGAGCGGCTAATCGTTGCCCGCGCCGGCCATTGGGCCGGACTGGCTTTCTTGTTCGGAGTACTGCCAGCGCTCGGGCACTACGTCGCCAATGGCAACGGCAACATCATGTTTAATGTGATCTTGCTTTCCTTGTTTGTCTCTGGAGTGGCCGAATATGGCTCCCAGATCATTCTCTTCCGGCGATAAGGCCGCGTTGCTTGCCGAAGCCCCCACCAATCACGAACCGCGTTAGAGAGCTTCGAGAGCAAGCAGGCGGTATGAGCCAGGCCGCATTGGCGGACGCAATCGGTGTAACGCGGCAAACGATCATTGCGATCGAGCAGGGTCGGTACTCCCCCTCTCTAGAGAGCGCATTTCGAATATCTCGCGTGTTTGGCGTCGGCGTCGAAGATGTTTTTGGCTGGAAGGAAGACCTCCGGCGAGCGCCTTCAAAGAAAAAGTAGAGAGGCTGAAACACGCGTCCGCTCTGTCGTGAATTGGAAGGAAATCGCAATGCGAAGTGAGAATGCCAACACCAAAAATCCGCAGAGGCCTCGGAGGACGCTGGTTCGGATTGGCGTGACTGCGACGTTGCTCTTGATCGGTTGGACCGCAATGATTGCAACGGGCGTGCTTCAAGGATGGTCGCACCGGCCCCTGGCGCCCCGCGGCGACACGTCCGCATTCGTGACGGCCGCGGTCGCGCGGATTGAACACGAAAACGCAGGCAACGCCGCGTTCGTATTGCTTGACGATGGTCGTGTCGTTGCTGAGCATTTCCAATCGATCGGCGAACCGGTTGATCGCGACACGCTCTTTCAAGTGGCGTCGCTCAGCAAATGGGTGACGGCATGGGGAGTCATGACGCTGGTGGACGAAGGTCGCATCAATCTTGACGCGCCGATCTCCACCTATCTCAAACGCTGGCATTTGCCGGACGGCGCCTTCGACGAAACGCAGGTCACGGCCAGACGCCTCTTGAGCCACACCGCAGGCCTAACCGATGGTTTGGGCTACGGAGGATTCACGCCAGGCCAAACCGTCCAGCGGCTTGAAGATTCACTGACGCACGCGAGCGATGCATCACCTGACGCCGATGGACGTGTCCGCGTCGGCGCCGAACCAGGAGAAAACTTCCTCTATTCCGGCGGCGGCTACGCGCTCCTGCAATTGGTCATCGAGGAGGTCTCGGGCGAACCGTTCAACGACTACATGCAGCGCGCCGTTCTTTCCCCACTCGGCATGACCCTCTCGACTTTTGTCTTGCCCGAGGGCGCAACCAACGTAGCTCAGTCTTTCAACGAGCATGGCGGAGAGGCGATCCTCTATAACTTCTCCGCGCCAGCAGCGGCCTCGCTCTACACATCTGCGGCTGATCTAACTCAGTTCCTGCAGGCGAATGTCGCCGGAGAGAATGGCACACTGCCCGGCCGAGGTGTTTTGACGCCCGAGGCACTGGCCGAAATGCGCCATCCGCATGCCTATCAGTATGGCGCAGAGATCTGGGGGCTAGGGACAATCCTCTATGCACCAAACAATGCCGACGGCTTCGTTGTTGGTCACGATGGCAGCAACACACCGGCAATCAACACCAGCGCGCGCATTGATCCGGCGACTGGCGACGGCATCATATTGCTTGAAACGGGCAATGCCCGGCTCGCCACCGACATTGCCGGCGAATGGGTGTTTTGGAACACCGGAAATGTCGACCTCTTTGTATTGCTCGCCGATACGCAAAGCGCGTTTCCCATCCTCGTCGCGGGTTGGATTGCTATTTTCATCGGCGCGACCGTGCTCAGCGGTCTTGTTCTGCTGCGACGCAGGCGACGCCGTTCAGCGTGAACGTCCGCAATGGGCCATCGTACGATATAGCCGCGATTTTCGTGAGCGGCCTACTCTCCCGATTGCGGTCAGTCGCTTAGCGCTCGCAGCAACGGCGCGTTGTCGCCGAAATCAGCCGTTCGCTCATGGCCCGCCGACGATGAAGTCAGCGCTTGTAAGCGCCAAACCCGGCGAAAGCGTTGCGAACAACACTGCCGCGCCGACATCGTTGCCGTCCGCATCAAAGTAAAGCTGACCAGTGCCGCTGTTGTAGATGATGCGGTCATCAGCATCGGCTGCTGCAGCGCCGATGAAAGGCTCGAACACACGACGGCGCACCTCCTCGCTCATGCCAAGGCCAGTGTCGCGCACGCGAATGGCTACACGGTCACTGGGGCCTGAGACATTTTCAGCGGTGATGGTGAGGACACCGCCTTTTGGCATTGCATCGCGCGCGTTCACGGCAAGATTTATGATCGCAAGTTCAAGCTGCGTCGGATCGCTCTTTACGGGCCAAAGATCGCTTGGCGCCTGGATGTCGACGAGAATGTCCGCCCGCAAGGATCGCTCGAGCAATTCACGCATGCCTAAGAGGCGCGCGCCAATATCTACAACTTCTGGCGTGAGGGTTTGACGCCTCGCAAACACCAATAGTTGGCGCGTGAGCCCGGCGCCCCGCTCCACCGCTTGACGCATGGCTTCGGTGGTCGCTGCGCGCCGCGCGGGATCGCTGTTGCGCTCCATGAGCCGCAGCCCGCTCAAGACGACGGTCAGTAGATTGTTGAAATCATGCGCGACGCCGCCGACAAGTTGGCCGATCGCCTCCATCTTGCGGCTCTGCAGCAACTCCTCTTCCGCGCGTTCGCGGTGTTGAATTTCTTGCTGCAACTGCGCGGCGCGCTGTTCGAGTTCCGCATTAGCTTGCTTCAACGCCGCCTGCGCGATGCCAAAGACGATGAAGACGAGCGAGGCGAGCAACACCAAAACAACGAAACCCGCATAACGCGCAAACCGCTGCAGCGCAGTTAGCGCATCGCTGCGCAGATAAACCTGTCCCAACCGCTCGCCATTCATCATCACCGGCGTCAATGAAACAATTGAACGCGATGCGTTCGCTCCCGACTCCGGCGCTTGCTGCGGCGCGGGCGCTTCGCCGGCTCTGGCAAAATACGCAATGCGCACGCCGTTCGCGTCATAGACGGCGGCGGCGGCAACCGTTGGGTTCGCGCTCAAGGCGTCCAGATATCGGCCTGCGCTCTCGGCATCAAGAAACGCCAACGCCGGCGCAACGCTCGCGGAAACGATCTGAGCTTGTACGCCCGCCTCACGTTCCTGCTGCTGATTGTAGGCGGCTTCGCTGAAGAGAACGATGATCAGGCCGAGCAGCAACAACGCCGCCGTCGCAAGAAATGCAGCGGGGCGGCCGAACCCGCGTTGGAGGAAGCGTTGCCAGTTCATGAGGCCGCCCGCCGCCGCACTGACAGCGCAAGAGAGAGCAACCGGGGGTCGACGCTAAGGCTGCTTTCCGCGGCCAGAGCGTCATCGATGTAGAAACGCACGCGCGCATGGACGACGGTGAAATGAATGATGCCGCGCTCGTCGCCTCCATCTGTAATCGTCAACACCGAATGCCGGCGCGCTGCGCGAAGAGCCGCTTCCGTGCGATCGCCGACGACATAGAGCAAATGACAGCTTCCAATATCGTCCGCATCCGCGACACGTCGAATGCTAAAGCTGCGCGCGCCAATGCGCTGCGTCGCTGTCGCATGGCTGAGCGCCCGCGCGAGCGGATCGGCGCCGATCACGCACACCTGCACCGGCGTGGCCGCGTCCTGAAACGACGCCGCAGGCCAGGTTACGAAGGAGGCAAAACGGTAGACGAACGTCGATTTGACGTCTTCCTGTGACGTTTGCGCGGACGCAGACGGTCCGACCGTCGTAGCCAGGGCGCAGATCGCCAGCAAGAGGGACAGCACCCTCACGTGATCAGGATCTCCAGCGCGCGCTGATGAAGAGGCTGCGTTCTGTTTCGATTGGCGGCAGCGATGGGTTTATGAATTCAACGCGGCCATCGCCGTCGAGGAGGTTATAGCCGGCGATCGAAAGTTCGAAATGATCGGTGACACGCAAACCAATGCGCGCATCCACTGCGACGTAGGAATCGACCTGCGGATTTGGCAGCTCGGACACATAGCGGCTTGTAAGGTCAAATTGGACGCGCTCGCCGATGTCCATGAGTGAGCGCAGGCTCAATTGCAGGTCTGGATCATTGCCAGCGAAGCCCACGCCGAACACGTCGGTGCTGCCGGGATCAATCTGAAGATCCTTATTCTGCCAATTCAGTCCCGCATTGACCCGCCACCAATCCGCCAACGAATAGCTGCCCCACGCCTCGATGCCATAGGTCTCGCCGCTCATGCCGTTCCTGATCTCAAGCGGAAACACGAAGAGCGTCGTCGCTTCCAGCGTGCGCAAGTCGTCATAGACGTTGTAATAGGTCGATACCGAAAACCAGAAGCGTTCGTTTGTTTGCGCGCGATAGCCAAGTTCGTACGCGACGACGTTTTCGGAAACAAAGTCAGGACCGCCATTCAGCACGCCTGTATTGATGAGTTCGGTATCGAAGCGTGAGGGCGTGCGAACCGCGCGCGAGACCGCCGCCCAGACAAGCGAACTTGCATCGGGACGCCAAGCGAGACGCAAGCTCGGCATGTATTCAAGACCGGTATAGTCGTTGTCTTAAGCTTCACGCCCGCGATGAGATCGACGTTCTCTGTGAGCGCGAGCGTGTCCTGCACATAGGCGCTCAGCGTATCGAGCCGACGCGAACCGGGATTCAAAAAGACCGTGCCCGGCCCCGGCGTGAACGTGTCCTCGGTGCTGCGCGCGCCGGCGCCGACAATGAAATTGTGCCGATCGCCCAAGGTAAACTGGTATTGCGCATCAATCGCGGCAGCATCGACTTCAGCTACGATTCCACTTGAGACGCTGCGTTCGGAGCGGTCAGCATAAGCCTGCAGCGAAAACTCGGCGCCGCTCGAAAAACGGCGCGTCCAGCGGCCCAATATGTTGCCGCCGCTGATCTCGGTGTTTTGAATCTGTCCGGCCAGTTGGTCTTGATCGCCGCGGTAGAGGTCGCCCTGCACCGTGAAAGCATCCGAGGCCCCGCCCCAGTCACTGCGGAAACCGATTTGGTAATTTCGCCACTCGGTCGGCCGGTCCACACTCCGCAACAGACCCAAGCCATAGATCCGAAACGCGCCGTTGTCGCCGAAGTGGCCGCCGTAGCGAGCGCCCAGCGCACGTGATGCCTCGCTGCCGCCGCCGGTCACGAGCACGCCTTGGGTTTCGTGCGCGTCGCGCGAGATAATGTTGATGACGCCGTTGACGGCGTTTGAACCCCAAAGCACGCCGCCGGGCCCGCTTACAACCTCGATGCGGTCAAGGTCTTCCATGATGGCATTTTGCTCGTCCCAGAAGACGCCAGAATAAAGCGGCGTGTAAACGATCCGGCCATCTACCATAACCAGCAGCTTGTTGGCCGTTCCGCTCGAATGATTGAAGCCGCGCGCGGTGATCGCGTAGTTCGCGCTGTCTAACCGTGCCACTTGTAGATTTGGCGCCTGGCGTAGCGCGACTGAAATGCTGCGATTGCCTGCACGCTCGATGTCATCGGCAGTGATCACGAAAATCGCCGCTGGCGCCTCGCCGACCGATTGTGCGCTACGCGATACGGAAGTTACCTGTACGTCGCCGAGTTGCTCAAGCGACAGATCAACCAACGCTCCGTCGTCAGCGCCTTCTTGCGCGACCGGGTGCTGCACGTCCTGCGCAACCGCCACCGACGGCAAAAGCGCGAGCCCCGCCGCCACACACATCTCGCTCAGGAGACGACAACGCACGTTCTTCATTTAGACCCCCGCAGGTCTCGGCAAACGCCGCTCACGCTTCTGGAGTTCCCAGTGCGGCGGCTTTCTTCTGGCAAAATGTAGCCGCCATTGCCCTGCCCAACGGCTAGCTCCCCGCCGGGGCGAAACTGCATGCCAATTCACGCTATTCCGCGGACCTGCGCCGTCGGGAGTCACGATTGGAGCCAGCGGGTAGCCGCCAAGACGTGCCCACACGAATGGAAGCGGTCCCATCTGGTTGCGAGCGTCTGCTTTCAAGTCTGAAACAGACGCTTCGCGTCAACGGTCCAAAGACTGCTAAGGGCCAATCACTGCCCTTCCGACAAGTTATTACGAACGACCGCAAAGCGTGCATGAACTGCCGTTTGATCCCCGGCAGCGGACTGCGCCCTTGGACTGCTAAACAGACATTGATCGTCGTTCGAAATGCCGACCGCTTCCGGTGCTCTCGCGACCTAGGCATCTTCGATGCGCTCTATAACCAGGTCGGCGGTCGTCCACGGCTTTTCGTTTCCATGAAATTGGTAGATCGACCGGAAGTACGCATTTGATTCAGCGGCGTGGGCCTGCAATCCCTGACCGTCATCCCAACAGACATAGTCGCCATAGGCAGTCACGCGCTTGAGGTAGACTCTTTTCACTTGCTCAGCTTTTTTTTCGAGCTGGCTCATGGTCGCGGCGCACAAGGTGCGCCGCTCGGTGGGTTTCGTTGTACCCCTGCTGTACCCCGAGGCCTCGCAGCCGACGCCCTGAAGGAGTAAAAACCCTTTACAAATCAAAAGTGAGCCCGGCGGGATTCGAACCCGCGACCCTCTGATTAAAAGTCAGATGCTCTACCGACTGAGCTACGGGCTCTCGCGAAGGGGCGGGACTAAACTGATGCTCCGCCGGGCGCAACCTGGACCCTGAAGAAAGCGGCCATCAGGCCACTTTCGCCGCAGCCAGGGCGGCCGCCACGGCCGCGCGCCAGCCGCTGCGGAGACGGTCGCGGTCGGCGCCGCTCATACGGGGTGACCAGCGCGCGCTCGGCGTTGCGCCCGCTCCGTCGAGCGATTTTATGAGCCCGGCGCCGGATGCCGCGAGCTTCGCGGCCCCAAGCGCCGTCACCTCTTGGAACTGCGGGCGTGCGACCTCGACGTCACAAATATCAGCGAGGAACTGCATCGCCCAGGCATTGGCGGTGAGGCCGCCATCGATCAGGAGCTGCTCAATCTTCGGCGCACCATCAGCGCGCAGCGCATCCAACAGATCAGCGGTCTGGTAGGCCACAGCTTCAAGCCCCGCGCGCACGATGTGATCCAAGCGAGAATCGCGCGTGAGGCCGATGATCGTGCCACGCGCCTCAGCATTCCATTGCGGCGCGCCGAGGCCGGCAAACGCCGGCACAAGATAGACACCGCCATTGTCAGCAAGGCTCGACGCAATGGCCTCTGACTCAGCCGACGATTTGATCAGCTTCAACCCATCGCGCAGCCATTGCATCGTCGCGCCGGCCGAGAAGATCGAGCCTTCAAGCGCATACGCGAACACGCCGCCCGCTTCATAGCCGACAGTGCCCAGCAATCTATTCTTCGATCTAGGCGGCGCGTCGCCCATGTTCATCACCAGAAACGCGCCAGTGCCAAACGTGCACTTGGCCATTCCCGGCTTGAGGCAGCCGTGGCCGACGAGCGCCGCCTGCTGATCGCCAGCCATGCCGTGGATCGGGATCGCGCGGCCAAAGTGCGCGACGTCGGCATCGCCGAAATGTGCGTCGCACGCGGCGGTCTTGGGCAGCATTGCACGCGGAACTTTGAAGAGCGCGCACATCTCGTCGCTCCAAGCGCGCGTGTTGAAATCGTAGAGCAGCGTACGTGACGCGTTGGTGACGTCCGAAACGTGCGCGTTGCCGTTGGTTAGCCGCCAGACGAGGAACGTCTCCATCGTGCCGAAGGCGAGTTCGCCCTTCTCGGCACGCGCCCTCAGTGCCGGATCACGGTCCAATATCCATGAAATCTTCGTGGCGGAGAAATACGGATCAAGCAGCAGACCTGTGGTTTGCTGCACCTTCTTCTCGTGACCGGCTTCGCGGAGCCGCGCGCAAACATCAGATGTCCGCCGATCCTGCCAGACGATCGCCCTATGTACCGGTGTGCCGGTCTTGCGATCCCAAACGACGGTGGTCTCGCGCTGATTGGTGATGCCGATCGCCGCGATGTTCGCGACGCCGCCGGCTTTCTCGATCGCGTCGCGGCAAACCTGCAGCGTCGCCGCCCAGATTTCCTCCGCATCGTGCTCGACCCAGCCTGGTTGCGGATAGTGCTGCTGCAATTCCACCTGCGCCGTCGCCTGTGGCTGAAAAGCCAAATCGAAAACGATCGCACGCGTGGATGTCGTGCCCTGGTCGATAGCGAGGATGTGTTGGCTCATGGCAGCGATTATGGACCGCCGGCGCCGCATCGGCAAACACCGGCGGTCCACAATGCTACTGCGCTTCCGCCGCCTCAAGCGCCGCGCGGAACGCCGCCGAAGCGGTGCGCACGCGATCCATGGCAGCGTCCATATCCTCGCTCGTGACCACACGGCCAGCGGCGGCCATCGTCTCTACTTCGGCGCGGATCGCCGCAAGCTTGATCGCGAGATCGTCGACATTGCTGGCGATCACGTTGCCCGCGCCAAGCGCCTTCGCGGCCACGTCGAGTATTTCCGCAGCGCGGACGCGGTGCTCCGCCGGCACCAGCGGCAGGAATGCCGACAGTGCGGCAAGCAAGAGCTGCAATTGCAGCAACATATTGAGCATTGAATTTCTCCTTAGCTGCGGTTGGCGCGGACCAAGCCTTCAAGCTCGGCGATCGGCGCTTGCGCGGCGGCGAGCGCTTCGTTGAGGCGGCGGGCCGCAACACTGAGCGCGGTCGCTGCGCGTTGGATCGCGGGTTGATTGGCGCCCGACGCCGCATCGAAATCGGCGCGAGCCCGCATGTATGCGGTGACGGCGATCTGCAGCGTCTCGGCCGCCGGTGTCGCCGCCTGCTCAGCGCGCCCAAGCGCACGCTTGAACGCGAGCGGCGTTGCAGTATCTGCGACGATGTCCGTCGCTTCTTCCACCACCGCCGCGTAAGCGTGCAGCAGCGCATAAGCGCGTTGATCGATGGTTTGCGCGGCGGCGATTGGGTTTTCGATCCGCGTCGAGCCCAACTGCAAGGACGCGCAGGCAGGCGTAAGGGTCAGCGCGCACGCAAGGGCGAGCGCGCGCAAAGGATGGCGCATAATGTGTTCCTCAGGTGATGGGTGTGTTGGCGCGAGTGCGGCCGATGGCGACGCCGATGAGACCAAGCGTGACCACAAGATCGATCAGCGAATTGGCGATCTCTTGCGCCGCACCGTCGGGCAACACGATGCCCATGCGGCTAGCGGCGGCGGCGATGGCAATCACGGCGGCACTGCGCAAGGTCAGCGACTGGATGGCGGCTTTGGCGAGTGGTGTTGTGGTGTCGGACATTGTGCTCCTCGTGTTGAACGAGAAGCCTAAGTCCGCTCGGGCGCTGTCGGATTGATTCAGCGTGCGTCGCGCCAAGCGCTTTGAAAAACAAGGCGCTCGGCATTCAACGCTGTAGGATTAGCTGGCGAGCAATCCCCGCTTCGCCTCGTCGTATTCGCGCTTCAGGCGCGCCACGAGATCGGCCGTCGGCACAACTTCGTGTACGCCGCCCACGCCTTGGCCCGCTCCCCAGATGTCTTTCCAGGCTTTGGCCTTCGAGCCTTCGCCGCCCCCGAAGCTCATCTTTGACGCATCGCTTTCAGCCAAGTTCGCCGGATCGAGACCAGCGTTGATGATCGAGCCTTTGAGATAATTGCCGAGCACACCGGTAAAGAGATTCGAATAGACGATGTCGCCCGCGCTCGAATCCACGATCATCTGCTTGTACGCCTGGGGCGCATTGGCTTCCGTCGTCGCGATGAAGGCCGAGCCCATATAGGCGAGGTCCGCGCCCATGGCTTGCGCCGCCAGAACACCGCGTCCGGTCGAGATCGCGCCGGAGACAAGCAGCGGGCCGTCGAAGAATTCGCGGATCTCACTGATCAGCGCGAACGGCGAAAGCGAACCGGCGTGACCACCTGCGCCAGCGCACACAGCGATTAAGCCATCAGCGCCCTTCTCAAGCGCCTTCTTGGCGAAAGTGATGTTGATGATGTCGTGCAGCACGATGCCGCCGTACGAATGGATCGCCTCGTTCACCTCCGGCCGCGCACCGAGCGAAGTGATCACGATCGGCACCTTGTGCTTCACGCACGCCGCCACGTCGTGATCCAGGCGCGCGTTGGTCTTGTGAACGATCTGGTTCACCGCATAGGGCGCAGCAGGCGCATTCGGGTTCGCTTCGTCGTAAGCGGCGAGCTCATCCTTGATACGGTAAAGCCAATCGTCGAGCGTCGTTTCGGGTCGCGCATTCAGCGCCGGGAACGATCCGACGATCCCCGCCTTGCACTGGGCGATGACCAATTCGGGGTTCGCGATGATGAATTGTGGGGCGCCCACGGCTGGGAGTCGCAACTTGTCGAACAGGGGCGGCAGAGCCATGATTTTCTCCGGTTGCCACAAGGCGTAGCCTGCGTTCAAAAGCGCGTCGATGCCTGACATGGCGTCAAGGGACAGGGAAATGCCAGAGACCACCTTGCAACTGGGCGAAGCCGCCGACGAAGCGGACTGGCGCGCCCTTGTCGAGCAAGGGCTGAAGGGCGCGGCCTGGTCGCGGCTCGTCGGCAAAACCGCTGACGGCATTGCCCTTGAGCCGCTCTATCGCGAGCCGGACATCCACACCGCCACCGATATTTCCGGCATGCCCGGCGCGGCGCCATTTGTGCGCGGCGCAGCGAGCGGCGGCTGGCTCGTGCGTCAGAGCTTTGCGCACCCGAATGTCGACCGTACCAACCGCGAAATCCTCGCCGACCTCGAAGGCGGGGTCGCCGCAATCGAACTCGTGATCGATCCGAACGGCAAGGATGGCGTCGCCATCAAGTCCGCCGCCGACCTCGACCACGCACTCGCAAGCGTCATCCCCGAAGCTGCACCCGTTTCGCTCTACGCGACCGGCGAAAAAGCCGCGATGCTGCTGCGCGACAAGCTGAAAGGCGTCGCCGTCCTAGGCACTGCATTCAATCTCGATCCACTCGGCGCGCATCTGCGCACCGGCGCCGATCAAACCGAAGCCGCGCTCGCCGCCTATCTCTTCGCCGCGCAAACCACACGCGATCTGCCCAACGCCCGCTATCTCCGCGTCGACGCCCGCATCGTGCACGAAGCCGGCGCCAGCGAAGCGCAAGAAATCGCCTACGCGCTGCACAGCGGCATCACCTACCTACGCGGCCTCGAAACCCGCGCCCTCGGCATCGAAGATAGCGCCCGCGCGATCAGCTTCGCCGTCGCTGTCGGCCCCGACGCACTCATCGAAGCCGCCAAGCTCCGCGCGCTGCGCCTCTGCTGGGCGCGCGTGCTTGAAGCCTCCGGCGCCGCGCCCGAACATCGCGCGGCACACATCCACGCCTTCACCTCGCGCCGGATGATGACCCGCTACGATGCGTGGACGAACATCCTCCGCGTCACCACGGCCGCTTTCGCCGCCGCCGTCGGCGGCGCC
>Ga0075163_10011001_pt1 | contig 11804 bp, 10 predicted proteins | sample JI1023141ADNA_FD_71478 | JGI IMG/M metagenome (GOLD analysis project Ga0075163, IMG submission 71478) | Wastewater effluent complex algal communities from Wisconsin, to seasonally profile nutrient transformation and Carbon sequestration -... | ecosystem: Engineered > WWTP > Effluent > Algae... | reverse complement strand
AGCAGGACGACAGTGTTCACCTCAGAGGCCGCGGCGCGAACGGCGTCGATCCGGTTTGCGGACTTCGCCAGCAAGCCGGGGAAGAGACGTTCGAACTCGCCGGTGTGGGGCGTGAGGATGGCGGGCGCGGACAGGATCGCGCGAAGCTGGACTGACTGTCCGCCGAAAACGGTCAGTGCGTCGGCGTCGAGAACGAGACTGCGCCCTGCCCGCGCGAGCGCTTCGATATTGGCGCGCGCGGCATCGGTGACGCCAGCGGCGGGGCCGATGACAACTGCGGACGATTTTTTTGTCTGCGAGACGAGGTCACTGGAGCTGGCGAAGCTGGACGTCATCACAGCCGTGACGGATGAGGCTACGACGATCAGCGCGCCAGGCGGACATAGCAGCGTGACGAGGCCCGCGCCGGTGCGGAGGCCGGCCTGCGCGGCGAGACGCGCGGCGCCGGTGTTGGCGAGGCCGCCAGTCACTACAGCGAGACGGCCGCGCTGATGCTTGTGTGACGATGCTTCCGGCCAGCGAAGGGAATGCGCCCACAGTGCGGGCCCGTTCTCCTGCAGGCGGCCCTGACCGATTTCGGCCACGAACCTGCCGAAGCCGATCTCGGCGGGAATAACGTCTCCGCAGAGCGAGGCGGCGGGCTGCAGGACGTGGGCGGGTTTCTTCGCACAGAAGGTGACGGTGACGTCGGCGCGGATGGCAAGGCCGGGAACGGCGCCGCTGTCGCCATTGATGCCGGAGGGGACGTCGATGGCGACGACCTTGGCGCCGGAAGCGTTGACCTGCTCGGCGGCGAAAGCGGCTTCCCCAGACAAGGACCGCGACAGGCCTGCGCCGAAAAGGCCGTCGAGCACGACGTCGTCCGGGCTGAGGCGCATGTCCTCAAGCGGCTGCCGCGGGCCGGTGAGCGCATTGAGCGCCAGGGCGCCTTCGGCCGTGCGGTCTCTCGTTGGCGCGAGATCGTAGAGCCACACATTGCGGCCGAGATCGCGCAAGCGCTGGGCCGCTACGAAGGCGTCGCCGCCATTATTGCCGGGACCAGCGAGCACGACGACGCGGCCTTCGGGAAATTCTGCGTGCAGGACGTCGGCGCAGGCCTGCCCGGCTTTCCGCATGAGCGCCCAGAGGGAGATGCCAGCCTCGACGGCGCGCTGTTCGGCGGCGCGGACTTCGTCACAGGTGAGGATGGCATGGGTCATGTCAGGTCACGATGGTTGCGGCTTCCGCCCCGAGTTCGGCGACGACGAGGCGGCCGCCACGGCGATCGAGCCGGGTAATCGACGCGTGGCCGGGCTTGAAGACCACGACGTGATCTTCGTCCGTCAGCAGGCTGACGATCGCATTGATCGCGATGAAGTGGGAGAAGACGGCCGTTTCGTCCGGCAGCTTCTCGATGGCGGCGAGACAGCTGGCGCGCCACGCCAGCAGGGCGGCCCCTGCTTCGGTCCAGCTTCCGGCCATTATGCCTTTTAGCCAGACGGCGCGGTCCTGGATGCCATCGGGGGTGATGATCTCGCCGACGCCGGTTTCGATCCGGGCATGGGTTTCCATCAGTTTTTCGAACTGGGCTGCCGTCTCGCGGCTACGGGCCAAGGGCGAGGTTATGGCCCGTTTGGCGCCGGCCTTGGCCAGGGTTTCGGCGGCGGCGAAGGCCTGCCGGCTCCCGAGTTCGGTCAGGCCGGGGTTCGGATGGACGCCGTAGCTGCCAGCAGGTTCACCATGCCTGATGAGGTAGATCATTGGTCAAAACGCCCGTGAATGTTGTGGTTTTGAGGTTCTAGCACGGATCGCCAGACGTCGCGTCTGTGGATAACCGGGCATCGCGGTGCCTTTTTATTTGGCGCCGATGCGCAATTTTAAGGCAGCTATGATCTGGGCGCACGATCTTCAGGCGCCTGACCTATCTCACAGCCGGATTCATCGTGCATGGAGACGGTCGCTCCCCGACGCCGCAACGGCGCCTCTCAGGAACACCGCGATGAAAAAGATCGAGGCGATCATCAAACCGTTCAAGCTGGACGAAGTGAAGGAAGCGCTTCACGGCGTCGGCCTTCAGGGCATGACCGTTCTCGAGGCCAAGGGCTTCGGCCGACAGCGCGGCCACACCGAGCTCTATCGCGGGGCAGAATACATCGTGGACTTCCTGCCGAAGCTGAAGATCGAAGTCGTCGTTTCCGACGCTCAGCTTGAAGCCGCCGTGAACGCGATCACGAAGTCGGCGCACACTGGCAAGATCGGCGACGGGAAGATATTCGTCTCCGAAATCGCCGAGGTCATTCGCATCCGCACGGGCGAGACCGGCGACCAGGCGATCTAACCAGGACTATTGGACGGAATTTTTTTGGAACGGCTCCGCCGGGAGCCGGGGTGAAACGAGGGAGACACGACGTGTCCGACGCAATCTTCAAGATGATCAAAGAGAAAGACGTCCAGTACGTCGATCTGCGCTTTACCGACATTCGCGGCAAGATGCAGCACGTGACGTTCGACCTCTCGATGGTCGACAAGGATCTGTTCGTTGACGGCACGATGTTCGACGGTTCGTCCATCGCCGGCTGGAAGGCGATCAACGAGTCCGACATGCTGCTGATGCCGGACCCCTCTTCCGCGCGCATCGACCCGTTCTTCCAGAACACGACGCTCGCCATCATGTGCGACATCCTGAACCCGAACGACAACACCGCCTACAACCGCGACCCGCGGATGATGGCGAAGAAAGCCGAAATGTACCTGAAGTCTGGCGGCTTCGGCGACACGGCATACTTCGGACCGGAAGCCGAGTTCTTCGTGTTCGACGACGTGAAGTGGAACACCGATCCGAACAACACGGGCTACTCGTTCGACGACCGCGAACTGCCGTACAACACGGGCCGCACGTATGAAGGCGGCAACATGGGCCACCGTCCGGGACCGAAGGGCGGCTACTTCCCCGTTCCGCCGGTGGACAGCCTGCAGGACATGCGCTCGGAAATGCTGACGCTGATGGGCGAACTCGGCCTGCAACCCGAGAAGCACCACCACGAAGTCGCCCCCGCCCAGCACGAGCTTGGCATGCGCTTCAACACGTTGGTCCAGATGGCCGACAACATGCAGCTGTACAAATACATCGTACACAACGTTGCGCACTCGTACGGCAAGACCGCGACCTTCATGCCGAAGCCCTACTACAAGGACAACGGTTCGGGCATGCACGTCCACCAGTCGATCTGGAAAGACGGCCAGCCGCTGTTCGCCGGCGACAAGTACGCCGACCTTTCGCAGACCTGCCTGTGGTACATCGGCGGCATCATCAAGCACGCCAAGGCGATCAACGCGTTCTCGAACGCGACGACCAACTCCTACAAGCGCCTGGTGCCGGGCTATGAAGCGCCCGTGCTGCTCGCCTACTCGGCGCGCAACCGTTCGGCTTCGGTTCGTATTCCATGGTGCGCCAACCCGAAGGGCAAGCGCATCGAGGTCCGCTTCCCGGATCCGGCGTCGAACCCGTACCTCACCTTCACGGCCCTCATGATGGCTGGCCTCGACGGCATCACGAAGAAGATCGATCCGGGTCCGTCCATGGACAAGGACCTCTACTCGCTGCCGCCGGAAGAGCTCAAGAACATCCCGACCGTCTGCGGCTCGCTGCGCGAAGCTCTCAGCAGCCTCGATGCCGACCGCGACTTCCTCAAGGCTGGCGGCGTGATGGACGACGACTTCATCGACTCGTACATCGACCTGAAAATGGAAGACGTGCTGCGTATGGAAACCCATCCGCACCCGGTCGAATTCGACATGTACTACAAATCGTAAGGCGCCTTTAGCCTGCCGGCTTCGGCTGGCAGGTTTGCCGGGGGGCAAGGAAACGGCGTCGGAGCAATCCGACGCCGTTCTCTTTTGCGGACTCGCTCAGTACGGGCGCGCGACGATCTCGACGCCTGCATCGTCATGAGCGGTGGCGAAGTCGATATTCCAGCCGCAGGCGTCAGACAGGTGGGCGCAGATCTGGCGAGCTTCTTCGGGCGTTGCGACATCGAGATAGCAGGTGGGCCGCTCGTCGAAGTCCATGTGCCAGGCGCATACACGGACCAGCCCACGCGGCGCGACGATGACGCCTGCAGCCGTTCGATCAAACGTGATGCCGCGCGCTTCGAGCAACGCGTCCTTGACCCAGCTAACCCATTTGTCGCGATGGCTTTCGGGCGGCTGCATCAGCTCCAGCTCAGTATTGCCGCGCCGCCGAGCGCGGGGTCCGTCATCGTAGCGACGCCAGTGTCGATGCGGCCCGCGAAGCGCTGCCGCCAACCGGACGCATCTTCAGTCTTGAGCGTAAGGTCGTACCAGCCTGAGGTGGTTGATAGATCCCACAGGTGATTTGCGGAACCTTCGGCGCCGATCTGCGCGGTCCACGGCGCCAGATCGGCAGCATACGGTTCGGATACGACCACGACCGAGCGACTGACCTTTTCCGGGTTCGCGAGACGAAGCTGCAGCTTGCGCCCGACGGCAACGAGCGTGACCAGCGGAGCCACCCCGCCCTTCTGGCTTGCGAAGTGGCGATGGAAACCGTTGGGACCGTACACGACAAGATCGTGCGCTCCGGTTGGCCATTCGTCCTGCAGCGTCTTGCCTGGCTCGACTGTGTAGCGGCGCGGCGGCGCGGCGAGCGACAGGCGATTATAGACGTGGAACACGGCGCTTGCGTTGCCGGTGTTGCGGAAGGTGATGCGCGGCGGCGCGCTGGATGTCAGCACAGCGTCGAGCGCGTAGGGCAACGGGCGGGAGCGGCGGAGGCCCGCTGCCTGTACAGGCGCGTTTGGCTCTGTCGGCGTCGGCGGCTTGGTGCGGCCCGGCAGGGCGGCGGCGCGCTTGGCGGCGCTCTGGGTGTCGGGAAGTGTCGCGGCCGCTCCGTTTGGCGTCTTGAAGTCGAAGCAGCTGGTGAGATCGCCGCAAACGGCGCGACGCCAGGCAGAGATGTTGGGCTCCGCCACGCCAAAGCGGGTTTCGCAGAAGCGGATGACGGAGGTGTGGTCGAACACTTCGGAATTTATGTAACCGCCGCGTGCGAAGGGCGAGATCACGTAGAGCGGCACGCGCGGGCCGAGGCCGTAAGGGCGACCGTTCAGATCTGCGCGTTCGGACGTCTTCTCGCTGGCAGCATGAGCTGAGTGGTATTCGCCGGCGGTGTCGACCGTGGAGCCGCCGAGCATCTTGCCGGCAGCGTCTTTCGCAGGCGGAGCCGGCGGCGGGACGTGATCGAAATAGCCGTCGTTCTCGTCGAACATCACCAGAAGAGCTGTGCGCGCCCAGATGTCGGGGTTCGAGGTGAGGCAATCGAGCACGCGTGCGATGTAATCCGCCCCCTGTGCAGGGCTGGAGGGGCCGGGGTGCTCACTGTCGGCTGCGGGCGAGATGATCCACGAGACCTGCGGCAGTGATCCTGCAGCAACGTCAGCGCGCAGCACATCGAGATGCTGAGTAGAGAGCCCTTTCTGGGCCAGGGCGGGATTACTGCCGGGCGACTTGGCGAGAGAGTCACGGAAGGCCTTGAAGCCGACGAGCGGATTGTCGCCGAAATTGTCCGCCATGTCCTCGTAGATCTTCCAGCTGACGCCGGCAGCTTCGAGACGCTCGGGATAGGTCGTCCACGTGTAGGGGTCTTTGGCGATCGGCTGCTTGTCCGGCAGCGTGTCGTGCGAGTTGGAGATCGAAGGGCCGCCGCGCGTGCCCAGCCCGTCATTCGTGCCCGACCACAGGAACAGGCGATTGGTGTTGGTGCCGCCGGTGAAGGAGCAATGATAGGCGTCGCAAAGCGTGAAGGCGTTAGCGAGCGCGAACTGGAACGGGATGTCGGCCTCGACGAAGTGGCCCATCGAATGCGGGTTCTTGTGGTCGGGCCAGTTCGTCATGCGACCCTGATCCCAGGCGTATTGCGCATCTGGCCATGAGTGCGGCGTGCCTTCGACGCGCATGTGGGCGAAGGTGTTGGCGGAATCGAGCGGGAACGGCGCGATCTGGGTGGGACCGCCCTTGGTATGGGATTGCCGCCAGACCGTGCGGCCTTCGGGCAGCGGGATCGGGAAGCGGTCGGCGAAACCACGCACGCCGTTCATCGCACCGAAATAGTGATCGAAAGACCGGTTCTCCTGCATCAGGATCACCACGTGATCGATGTCCTTGATCGTGCCGGTCTTCACCTTGGCGTCGATGGCCCATGCCTTCTGGATGGCGGGCGGCAGCGTAAGGGCTGCGGCTCCGAGGGCGAGAAGGCGGCGGCGATCGAGTTGGGTCATGGCGGCAGGCTAGCGGGTTCGGATGACATGGTCATGTCCTTCACGCACGAAGTCGCTTTCCGTTTCAGCACCTTTCCGTTTGGGAAAGCGCCGCTAGGTTCGGACAATGCGAATCCTGTTCTCTGCCCTGACGGCCATTTCCCTCTCTGCTTGCAGCACGCTGGCGGATCGGACGAGCCACGCGCTGAATGCCGCCGATATTGCTGGCACGCGCTGGGGTCTCGTCGTCATGACGATGGAGGGCAAGGAGCTGCTTGCGATCCGGCCGGACGAGCGGTTCACGCCTGCCTCCAACACCAAGATGTTCACCGTCGCGGCGGCTTTTCACCGGCTCGGCGACCTGACGCAACCTGATCCATCCATGGGGGCGTCGGTGCGTCTCGTGCCCCGTGCGGAGGGCCCGCCGGATCTCGTGCTGGTAGGCGGCGGCGACGCGATGCTGATCGATGCCGCCGATTGCGTGCGCGACTGCCTGTCCGATCTGGCAGACATGGTGGCGGCAAACGGCGTCACGCGGATCAACGACGTGATCGGAGATGATGCACTCTACCCCGACCAGCCATGGGCGTCGGGTTGGAGTTGGGAAGATCTGGTGACACGCTCTGGCGCGGCGACATCAGCGCTGACCGTGAACAACAACGAGGTTGCGCTGGTCGTCACGCCGGCTGCGACCATTGGACAGCCAGCGGACGTGCGTTGGCGTGACAGCGATGTGCTCGACGGCCGGCATCCATACGATCTGCGCAGCGAGGTAGTGACGGTCGCCTCCATTGAAGACGACGAAGACCTTGTGCGCATCGAGCGTCTGCAGGATTCGTCGGTGCATGCCTTTGGACGGGTTGCGCTGGCCGCTGCGCCGCGCATCGTGCCGGTGGCGGTGACAAGCCCTGCGGAGTCTGCGGCGTGGCGGTTCGCATTCCTGCTGAAAGAGCGCGGCGTCGTGATCGATGGCGCGACCATGACATCGCACCGGCCGGCGCAGCTGATCGATGATCCGGATGTGCGGAAGGGCGGACCTGTTCCCTCGTCTCGTCAGGAAGGGACAGAGATCGCGCGGCTGTTGCCGCCGCCTCTTGTCGAGGATGCGACCTTCCTGATGAAGCAGAGCCAGAACCTGCACGCGGAGCTGATGCTGCGGCGGCTCGGGCGCGTCGAGGGCGGCGGGTCGATCAAGGACGGGCTCGCGATCATCGAACAGATGCTGGAGACGGCAGGCGCACCCCGGAATGCGTGGGACTTTGCCGACGGCTCGGGCATGTCGATCTACAACAGGGTGACGCCGCGCATGGTGGCGGGGCTGCTCCGCTGGACGTCGAAGCAGAGCTGGGGCGCAGCGTTCAGGTCCACCCTGCCTATTGGCGGGGTGGACGGAACGCTGCGTCGCCGGTTTGCGGGCACGTCGCTGGAAGGGCGGGTTTTCGCCAAGACCGGCACCCTGAACGGCGTGAACGCCCTGTCGGGATTCATGCTGACGAAGAGCGGCAAGACGCTGATTTTCTCGGCCTATGCCAATGACCGGCCGTCCGGGGCGGGGTCAGCAATCGCTGCGATGGACGCCGCGCTCGTTGAGATTTCGGAAACGAACTGAACCCGGTTACTGCATGTGGTTGAAGCGGCTTTAACCGTGATCGGTTATGGTGCGCGCATGGGTCGGTACCTTGTCACCTCGCTCGTGGCCGCGCTCGGCGCCACTGCCTGCGCCAGCGCGCCGCAACCGTCGAACGCGGAAATCGCGGATGCGTGCCTGCTCCTGAAGGAGAACATGCCGTGGCACGATGTGATGCGCGAGACGGCGCGCAAGTGGGGCGCTCCGATGGGCTTCCAGCTCGCGGTCATTAAACAGGAGAGCAGCTTTGACAGCCGTGCCCTCGCCCCGCGTGGCGAGCGTGAGTGGTTCGGGCTGGTCGAAGGCAAGCGTGTTTCATCCGCCGCCGGCTACAGTCAGGCGCTGGACGGAACCTGGGACATGTACAGGCGCGAGACCGGCAGGAGCGGCGCAAACCGCAATGACTTCCGGGACTCTTCAGATTTCATCGGCTGGTACTACAACACGACCGGGAAGCGCACCGGCCTCGGCCAGTACGACTACAAGGCACATTATCTGGCGTACCACGAAGGCGCGACGGGCTATCTGAAGGGTACGTGGAAGAGCAAGGGCTGGCTGGTCGATACTGCCGGGCGCGTTGCGCAGCAGGCTGCCCGCTATGAAAGCCAGATCAGCACCTGTGACGCACTGAAGCCGCAGAAATTCCTCGGCCTGTTCTAGGTCCACCAGCCCAGCTGGCCCATCCAAGCGCGGCAGATACGCACCATACGGCCCCCATCGCCTGTGGATCATCCACTGCGCGAAGCGCTTTGAAGCCGCAGGGGGCGCGGATTACAAGGCTTTCTTAATCGCCGGAATTGTCCACTCGTCGGGCTTCGGGCTAGCTCCGGGCTCAAGATTCCGGCGTTGATTCGGTCTTCAGGAAAACCATGGCGAAGAACAACCAGGCGAAGCTGTTCGATGGCGGCAAATCCGATAGCTCGGGCTATTCCGCCAAGGACATCGAAGTTCTTGAGGGCCTTGAGCCCGTTCGCAAACGCCCTGGGATGTATATCGGCGGCACGGACGAGCGCGCCTATCACCACCTCTTTGCCGAAGTGCTCGATAACTGCGTCGACGAAGCCGTGGCGGGCCACGCCAGCCGCATCGATGTGAGCCTCGATGCCGATGGCATGCTGACCGTGCGCGACGATGGTCGCGGCATCCCGATCGACGCCCACCCGAAGTTCAAGACCAAGTCGGCGCTCGAAGTCATCATGACGATGCTGCACTCGGGCGGCAAATTCTCGAACAAGGCCTATCAGACCGCCGGCGGCCTGCATGGCGTCGGCATCTCGGTCGTGAACGCACTGTCGGACGAGATGGTCGTGGAAGTGGCGCGCGACCGGAAGCTGTATCGCCAGACTTACTCGCGCGGGAAACCGACATCGAAGCTCGCGGCGGTTGGCGCGGCGCCGAACCGGCGCGGCACGCAGATCAGCTTCCACCCCGACCCGGAAATCTTCGGCGAGAAGCTGCACTTCCGCCCTTCGCGCCTCTTCGCCATGGCGCGCTCGAAAGCCTATCTCTCGCGCGCCGCGGAGATCCGCTGGAGTTGCGACCCCAAGCTTCTGAAGGACGACGACAAGGCACCAGCGGAAGCCGTGTTGTCGTACCCCAACGGTCTCGCCGACATGCTCAAGGAGCTGACGACAGAGACGAAGACCGTCCTGCCTGAACCCTTCACCGGCCGTGTCGAAGTCAATGGCGGCGGCGCCGTTGAATGGGCTGTCATCTGGTCTACCAATGGCTTCGGTGAAGCTGACGGCTTCTCGCGCACCTATTGCAACACCATCCCGACGCCCGAAGGCGGCACGCACGAAGCCGGGATGCGTTCGGCGCTGACCAAAGGCCTGCGCGCCTATGGCGAGATGGTGGGGAACAAGAAGACGGGCCTGATTACGGCCGATGACGTGCTCGGCACGGCAGGCGCCCTGCTCTCGGTTTTCATCCGCAATCCGGAATTCGTCGGCCAGACAAAAGAGAAGCTTTCGACGCAGGACGCTTTCCGCATCACGGAAAACGCGATGCGCGACCGGTTCGACCATTGGCTGACTGCGTCGACGGCTAACGCCAACCGCCTGCTTGAGTGGGCGATCGGCCAGGCTGAAGACCGCATGCGCAAGCGCAAGGACAAGGAAGTCGCGCGCCAGTCCGCCACGCGGAAGCTGCGCCTGCCCGGTAAGCTTGCGGATTGCTCGAACGGATCGGCCATCGGCACCGAACTCTTCATTGTCGAAGGCGACTCGGCCGGCGGCTCCGCCAAGCAGGCTCGCAACCGCGAGACACAGGCCGTGCTCCCACTGCGCGGCAAGATCCTGAACGTCGCCAGCGCAGGCGACGACAAGCTGTCAGGCAACAAGGAACTCAGCGATCTGGCAACCGCGCTGGGCACCGGCCTCGCCCATCGTTTCCGGGTCGAAGACCTACGCTACGAACGCATCGTCATCATGACCGACGCCGACGTGGACGGAGCGCACATCGCGGCGCTGCTGATCACCTTCTTCTATCGCCAGACGCCGGGCCTTATCGATGCAGGCCGGCTCTACCTCGCCATGCCCCCGCTCTATCGCCTCACCTATGGCGGCAAGTCAGTCTATGCGCGCGACGACGCTCACAAGGACGAGCTGCTGAAAACCGAGTTCAAGGGCAAGAACGCCGATATCGGCCGCTTCAAAGGTCTCGGCGAGATGATGCCCGCTCAACTCAAGGAAACCACCATGAACCCCGCCACGCGCACCATGGCGCGCGTGCAACTGCCGAAGTCGCCCAAGGCGATCGAGGAACTGGTCGAGACCCTGATGGGCAAGAAGCCGGAGCTGCGCTTCAAATACATCCAGGACAACGCCAAGTTCGTCGATGAGCTGGACGTCTGATCGCGCGCCGATGACACGCGACAGCAACGACGAGTTACCAGAAGCTGCCGCAAACTGGGCCGGCGCGCATGCATCGCAGATGGTCACGCACGCGCCCTACGCGGTGGCGCTCGGCATGCGCTATCTATCGTCCTCGCCTGGCCGTGGCTCGATCCTGCTGCCCTGGCGCGCAGACCTCGCAGGCACTGACGGCAGCAGCATCGTCGCGCCCGGCGCAGTCACGGCTCTCATAGATCACACCTGCGGCCTCGCCATCATGGCCGGGTTCGGCATGGCGGCGAACCCCGCCACGCTCGACCTGCGGATCGATCACATGCGCCCAGCCGCCCCGCATACCGACATCACCTGCGCAGCACACTGCTACCGGGCCACAAAAACCATCGCCTTCCTCCGCGCAGAGGCGTGGGACGCATCGCCGGACGATCCGATCGCCACGGCGCAGGCGGCCTTCATCCTCAATCGCCGCGAGGGGTGAGGCCATGCCAGATATTCACGACATCATCTCTGGCTCGCCCTTTGGCCGCTTCATGGGCATCGAGACGCGCATCGATGAGCAAGGGGTACTCGCCATCCTGCCGGCGCGTGACAATCTGATCGGCAACACCAGCATTCCGGCTCTGCACGGCGGCGCTATCGCGGCATTTCTGGAAATCACTTGTCTGCTGCAGCTTGCGCACGAGACAGGATCAACTGCGCCTGCGCGCACGATTGATTTCAGCGTCGAATACCTTCGACCGGGTCGACCTGAAGCAACTTATGCACGCGCCAAAATCCGGCTCATGGGCCGCCGTGTTGCAACCGTTCACGCAGAAGCCTGGCAGCGCGACGAAGCGAAGCCCGTCTGCCTCGTGCAGTGCCACTTCCGCCTCCCCGGAAGCCGGGGCTGATATTGCAGGCTGCTGCGTCGGCAGCCTGTGCCAAAATCTTTCAGGCAGCGGAATACGCAATAGTTTCGGACCGCTGAAAGAGCAAAACAACACGTGCTCGTTAAGGGGGTAGATAGCCACGCCCCAATACCGTATTGCCGCCCACTACATTATTGTAACAGCGGATATGCGGTTTGACTGAGCC
>Ga0075163_10011000_pt1 | contig 11804 bp, 8 predicted proteins | sample JI1023141ADNA_FD_71478 | JGI IMG/M metagenome (GOLD analysis project Ga0075163, IMG submission 71478) | Wastewater effluent complex algal communities from Wisconsin, to seasonally profile nutrient transformation and Carbon sequestration -... | ecosystem: Engineered > WWTP > Effluent > Algae... | reverse complement strand
TAGCGGATTCAAACCTTGTACTTATCAGATTTTCTAAACTAATGCTTTATTTAGTCACCTAAACTAAGAACTACAAACTTTTTGCCTGTTAAGATTTTTCAAGGAAATTGTACTAGTAAATAATAGCAACAGATATATTATTACTAGCTAAAATTTACTCTACAGGTAATAGTTGTAATGAAACTCACGGATTTTTCTTTATTAAGTATTTCTCAATATCAAATTAAATTAAAAACTCAATTTTCTACAAGACTACCAGTATTTTTAGGTTCAACATTAAGAGGAGCCTTTGGACATGCTCTTAAAGATACAGTTTGTATTGTTAATCATCGAAATTGTGAAAAATGTATGGTAGTAGATAAATGTAGCTATCCTTATTTATTTGAAACCTCTTTTACAAAAGCCAAAACTACTACTCAAAATAGCCAGCAAATCCCTCATCCATTTATTCTTTCATCACCTCTTAGCCCTAATTCTAGGCCGGGAGATTATCAAATATTTACTCCAGAAAAAGAACTAACATTTGACCTAACTTTAATTGGGCGAGCAATAGATTATCTTCCTTATATTATTTATTCATTAAATCAAATGGCAAAAAAAGGTTTAGGTTTAGTAAATCGTACTAGTTTTGAACTTGATCAAGTTTTAAGTTTGGATGGTAGTTTATCTGAGATAATTTATGAAAGTAAAACAGAAAAACTTTCTTCTCCAACTGCAAGCAAATTAAGTAACTTAGTAGAAAATAGACTTACCTCACTACCAACTAATATATCTGAGCAAATAACTTTGCAATTTATTACCCCTGCTCGAATCAGAACACAAAACCAACTGCAAGCAGAATTAAGTTTTCCTTTATTAATTAGAAATCTATTAAGAAGAATGTCTTTACTTTGCGAGTTTCACGCCCAAGAGCTTTGGCAACAAAACTTTGCTGGACTATTAAAACTAGCCTCAGAAGTTCAAACAAAAACTACTACATTAAGATGGTGGGATTTTGAACGCTACTCTAACCGTCAAAAAACTCATATGAAATTAGGTGGCTTTATTGGCACAGTAACCTATACAGGCAAAGCTATCAGAGAGTTTTTACCTTTAATTATTGCTGGTGAATTTCTTCATGTAGGTGGAAGTACTAGCTTTGGACTAGGAAAATATAAAATTATTGATTAACTTATTTTGGAGGAGAAATGTTAGAAAATACTGAACGAGACTTTTTAGTCTATCAAGCACTAACACATAGCCTAAAACACTTTTGGCAACATAATAAATTAGAGCATTGGCAAAAACTAGAGACAAAGCTAGCTAAAATTTGTGACTTACCAAGTTCAAATAATGAGAATCTACTAGACAAGGTAAAAAACCTTACTAATAAATTTTCATCCTTATCTAGCCTAGAATCTCCACCAAAACTTACAGCAATAACAACGTCTATTAAAGAAGAGGGTAAAGAAAAACCACAACAGGCATTTTATCCAATAAAACCCCTAGAGCTATCCAAAGAGATTTTCCCTATAGCGAAACAAGAATGGTCAGACAATTACAAAGAGCTTTACAAAGAGCTTTGGCAAGGCTTTTTAGGCGAAGTTGAACAATTACCAGACAAAAACCTAAAAGTGTTTCTCTCTTCCTTACTCTATTTATTACATAAATATACTTGGTGTGTTCCTGCTATAAACAAAAATAGCAAATATTTACCATTCTCACTTTATGACCAAAGTAGGATTAGTGCGGCACTTGCGGCTTGTTTTTACGATTTTGAGCAAGTTAAAGAAACAGAAGATATTTTGCTAATTGAAGGTGATATTTCTGGTATACAAAAATTTATTTATAACCCTGCTTTTAATGGTCAAGAGCTACAAGATGGTATTGCTAAACGGCTTCGTGGGCGTTCTTTCTATATAAACCTACTACTAAAAACTATTACAGATTACTTAGTTGAAGAGCTTAACCTTTACAATGTGAATGCATTATGGGCAACAGGTGGGCATTTTTTAATTATTGCTCCTAATACCCAAAATGTTAAAGAGAAACTAACGCTATCAAAAGAAAAAATTCAAAAATGGTTATGGAGTGAATTTCGTGGCGCTTTAGGTCTGATAATCGCACAATTGCCAATTAATAGTGATGAGTTAAAAGATTTTGGCAAAGTAAAAGCTCAACTTGGACAAGAGACAACAAAACTAAAACTTCAGCAATTTACTATCCCTCTAGATATAGCAAATAAAGAACTTAAACCTGATATTTGGCAAGACTCTTGGGTCTTAAACATGCAAGATGAAATTTGTTGTGATACTGGACAAGATATGTCTAAGCAAGAAAAAGATATTTCTGATAAGTATCAAGAACTTGCTCACAGAAATGATAAAAATACAGAAGATATTAATGATTTTTCACCACGTAGCCCACAAAGCTTATTTTTTGACCTAGTTGGACGGGCGCTAGTTAGAACAGAGACTTTACAACTACGTAGGTCAAATGAATGGGATAGTGTTAATGCCATTCGTAAGCCACGAAAAGAAGAAGATATAACAGACCAAATATTTTTTCCAAAACCATTATTAATTGAATTTCCTGAGTTAAACCGATGTTGGTTATTAACGGAGAAAAATTTTGCTGCTTATGGTGCTGACTTATGTCTACACATTGCTGATCACAGTAACTCTAAAATTGATTTTTTATTAAATGAGAGAAAAAAAGATAAAAGTATAGTTCAAGGATTTGAATTTCTTGCTGATGCAGTTGCACTTGATAATGACTCTAAGCTAATGGATTTTCACCAGTTAGCAGATAAGGCTAATGGAGCAAAATTTCTTGGTGTTCTAAGAATGGATGTAGATAATCTAGGTTTTTTATTTTCTAAAGGCTTTCCAGAGGGTGAAAAATCCATTGCTCATATAGCAAACCTTTCAAGAATGCTAGAACTGTTTTTTACAGGCTATCTTAATACTTTGGTAGATAAAGATGAAAAAGGCAATAAGCATAATCTTTACACTACTTATGCTGGAGGCGATGATTTATTTATTGTAGGCGCATGGAATGAGGTAGTCGATTTAGCTACTAATATTAACAATGCTTTTCAAGCTTATTGTTCTAACCCGCTACTGCATATTTCTGGGGGCATAGCTCTATGTAAAGGGAAATATCCAATAGGCCGTGCCGCCATTGATGCAGGAGAATTACTAGATAACAAAGCAAAAAAAGTAAAAGATAAAGAAAATAAGACCACAAAAAATGCTCTAGCCTTTATGGAACAAGCTATTAGTTGGCAAGATTGGCCAAAAGTTATAGACACATCAAAGAAATTAATTGAGGGCTTAGACACAGGCACGGTTTCCCGTAGCTTTCTTTACAACCTTTTAGCTCTATATCACCAATATATAGAGCCAGATGTTAAATCAACAAAACACCCACAAGCAGATTTACTACTAGCACCAAAATTTCTTTATTCCCTAGTTCGTAATATTTCTGACAAAAAGTTAATTTGCGAACTACAGACAATGATTAATGATCAACAGCCTTATTTATCAGTAATTGCAGGCTATGCAGCACTAAAAACACGTCAAATTGACAAACTAGTAAATAGAAAAGGAGTAAGCGAATGAGTAAAAATTATCCACCTTCTAATAACAGGCCGGGAGGATATCCACCGCCAGTTAATGAGGCATTAAATAAATTTTGTAGCTTAATTCAAACTCGTAGATTTATAGATAATGACATCCTTAGTCTTAATGAGGACTTAGGCAGAACTTTAGCTTCTAAACGGGAGGATACCATTACACAAATTAACAAGTTTTATAACCTTGTAAAAGTAGCAGAGGCTACAGATGTTGCTCAGATACAAGTAAAACTTCATGTACTTAAAGCACAAATTACTTATGCAACGGCTCGTGAAACTATTAGTTTGGATTTTAAGAAATTCTTTGATGTGTCTCTAGAAAAAATCTTAAAAAATACTAACCAAAATGAGCGCAAAGAATGGCTTAAGGATTTTGCTACTTTCTTTGAGTCTGTTTATGCCTATTTCTATTTTTATACTAAAACTTCTAGAGGGGGAAATTAAACAATGAATAACTTAATAGCAACAATTACTTTAAATGGAAAAATAGAATGTGTAACAGGTTTACATATTGGTTCAACTGGTGGTGGATATGAAATAGGCGGAATGGATAATCCTGTAATTAGAGATCCTTATAATGGGTTTCCTTATATTCCAGGCTCATCAATAAAAGGAAAAATGCGCTCACTACTAGAATGGGCAGAAGGCAAAGTAACAGACGATGGAAAACCCTATTATGTAAGTGATATTGATGATCCTATTTCACGTATTTTTGGCGCTCCGGCCGAAGCCAACCGACCAACGGGGCCAACCCGCTTAATAGTTAGAGATGCTTTTCCAGATGAAAAAACTCAAGAAAAAATGAAAGAACTTGAATCAAGACAAGGTTTACCAAAAGTTGAAGTTAAAACAGAGGTAAATATTAACCGCATTACTTCAAAACCCTTATCTGGCCCAAGAAAAATGGAACGTGTACCAGTAGGCTCATATTTCAATTTTGAGATGGTCTACTCGCTTTATAATGTGAAAGATATAAAACGTAAGGATGTTGATTTAATAGATAAACTATTTATTGCTTTACAGTTACTAGAAGATTCTGCCTTAGGTGGTAGCGGTTCACGTGGTAGCGGTCAAATTCGCTTTCTCTTAGATGACCCAATCATTTGTAAATTGTCAGACTATCAAAATGCAACAAAACAAGTTAAATCACACAAAAGCGTAGATAAACTTAAGTTTTTGAGTGATTGCCATAAAGAGATTATACAAAAACTTAAGCAAGAGTTGGGGGCACTATGATTGTTTACTTACAACCTAAAACCCCTTTTTCTAAGGCTGTGCCTCGTTCAGATACTCTATTTGGCGCTATCTGTTGGTCAATTTGTTTGCTTTATGGTGAAACAGAATTAAGTAATTTGCTAGCAAAGTTTCAGGAAAATACAGCGCCTTTTGTCCTGTCTTCACTATTTCCTTATGTACAAAATAGAAAGGGTGAGAAGGTGTTATTTTTACCTCGCCCTTTGCTGCCGCCTTCAACGCTAGAGCTTGGCTCTAAAGAAGACTATGAAAAACTAAAGAAAAGTAAAAAAGCTAAATATGTTTCTGAACAAGTCTTTAATAGTATTTTAGATGGAACTTATGAAGAGAAAAAAGATAGCTATATTATTGAATCTAATGCTGTAATGACTAAAAATGAGCAACAAGGATCACTGTCAGAATTTTTTAAGCAAACAGAAATTGCTCGTAACACTATTAATAGGCTAACTAATGCAACAAAACTTTACTACGAGCCTATTGTTGCTATTAATAAAGAACAACAAACAGGGTTTTATTTTTTAGTAAAACTTGATCCCGTGTCTGATAAGCAGGTTAGGCCAATGTTAAAGGCTGCCCTAAGCTTTTTGCAAGAAAAGGGTTTTGGAGGTAATAGTAGTGTAGGTTTTGGACAATGCCAGGTTGAAGTAGTAGACCAAAATCCAATAAAAGACTTTAAGGACGGTAATCAATTAGTTACTTTGTCCTTAATGTTTCCTAACTTAAAGGATCGTGAGCATTTAAGCAAATCTCGAAATAACACCTATGCTCAAATAGAACGCCGTAAAGGTTTTCTAGAAAGTTCTTATCTTTCTGGGAGATTTCCTCAAGTCTGGAAACCTACGCTTTTTATGTTAACTGAAGGGTCAAACTTCCCTTGTGATAACGATCGCAAGTTTTATGGACAACTCTTTGAAGATAAACGGGCAGGACTTGATTTTAATCCAAGGATTAATGGATTGGCTTATACAGTAGCAATCAAAAGCAATCAAAAGGGGGATAAGCTCTAATGAGTAAAGTAATAAGTAGAGATCCTCGCCATCAAAATTATCGCTACACCTTAACCACTCTTTCACCACTGCATATTGGTACAGGTGAGGAGTTGTTGCCAGTAGAATATTACTTAGATAAAGGGCAAAACCGTATTATTATCCCTGAACTAGAAAAGGTTTTTAGCTCTAACCCACAGCAAGCTAACACATTTCTTAGCAATCTTGCTAGCACACAAAATAAATTAGGTAAAACTTTAAATGAGTTATTTACAGATCATAGAGCAATACTTAATCCTGAAAACTGGTGTTATGCCACTCGTGAAACAGATAGTCCTGGCCCCTATAAACATGCTTTTAAGCAACTACCAGAAGAACTAAAGAAAAATAATGGCAAACTTCGTTTAGCTACTAAAACTACTGACTACCATGTTTATATTCCAGGGTCTTCAATAAAAGGCGCTTTAAGAACAGCCTGGTTATATTACCAGTGCTTAAATAATAAAGAAGTGCTTAAACAGGTGGCTTTAGCTCAAAGAGACAAATTTGCAGACTCAGATTTAAATAGGAATTTTTTACAAGGTGAAGGTGATCCTAAAGATAAGGCTTATGACTTATTTCGAGTTTTGCAAGTAGGCGATAGTCAAACACAAGCTGCCAAAGAGGTTTTAGGCATAGTTGGTGAGCAAATATTAAATGCTACTGATAGTGCTTGGATTGCCCTAGAAAAAAAACGTGCTGAAACTGTAGACAGCTTTAAAAATAGTTGGACTTTTTATGAAGCTATTCGCAGGGATGCTCTATTTTGTGGAAAACTTAATTTTGATATAGGCTTACTTACTGATCCTAAAGCTATTAGGAAAATGGGCTGGTATGAAGATCAGCAATCATTTTCTTTAGCTAAACTCTGTCAAGCTACTAATGAATTTGCCAAAGACATTTGTCAGTGGGAAATAAAATACTTTAATAGAATAAAAGATAGACAAAGCCTATGTAATGTTGATGAAGTGATTAAGTTTTATCAAAAACTATTGCCAGAAATAAATTCGGCTTCTTCTACCAATACTATTTATCTTTCACTTGGTCATAGTTCAGGTTGGCATAAGCTAACAATTGGTCTGCTATTAGAAAAACATCTTTCAACAAAAGAATTTCAAGACTTACGAGAGAAATTCTTTTTAGCCCAACGTCATTTAGATTTTGAATATCCTAAAACCCGTAAACTACCAATGAGTGATCAAAATAAAGCTGCTCGTCCTTTTGGTTGGGTAAAAATCGTTTTTGATAAGGAGTAAAAAAATAATGGTTACTAGTTTAATTGTCTCTGTTGGTGGGACAGTAGCCCCTGTAGTTAAAACTATAAGCGAACATAACCCTCAATATGTTTGTTTTTTCTGTTCTCAACTCTCTGTAGAAAAAATTCCTGAAATTCGTCAACAACTTGCTGAGCAACTTGGAGAAAATAAACCTACTTTTACTGCTCATAAAGTAATGGTTGATGATGAAAATGACTTGATTCATTGCTACCAAAAAGCTAGAGAATGTGTTGATCAATTAGATACTTGGGGAGTTGCTGCTTCTAGTACAATGGTTGATTATACTGGCGGAACAAAAACTATGTCTGTAGCCTTAGGCTTAGCAATAGTTAGAGAAGGTTTTGAGTTTTCCTATGTTGGTGGTGACAAACGTACTAAAGATGGCTTAGGTGTTGTTGTAGACGGTTCAGAAATAGTACGTGCTGGAATTAACCCTTGGGCACTGTTTGCTGTTGATGAACATCGTTTAGTGATTAAGTACTTTAACCGCTATCAATATATTGCTGCTAAAGAAGTCTCTGATATGCTTATCAATAAATCAGAACTTAACCCAAACCTAAAACAACTATTTAAGATTATTAGCGAACTAGCTGTAGTCTATGATCAATGGGATAAATTCCAACACTCAGAAGCAATTAAAGGGTTTAAGCATGTTATTGAGCACCTAAATAGTTATGTTTCTGTTGGTGGTAAAACTAAATATCAAGGACTCTTAACAGAAGTACAAAATAATTTTGAACGCTTAAAAGAACTAGCAATAGATACTAAGCAATTTAAGAAGCCTAGTCGTAGCCTAATCATAGATCTAATTGCTAATGCAGAGCGTCGTGCAGCAGAAAATAAATATGATGATGCTGTAGCAAGACTTTATCGCGCCCTAGAAATGGTGGCACAAGTAGCAATTACTGAGCCTCCTTTAAGTGTAGAAAGTGCTAGTAATTTCCCAGAAGCCAAATTACCTGAAGCACTAAAAGAAGACTATGTTAAACAATATTCACGAGATGGAAAAATTAAACTAGGGCTAGAAGCTTTATTTAAAGTATTAAACTCAATTGATCCACCTCATCCACATGCACAAACCTTTTGGGCTTATTACGAAAGATTGCGTAATGTACAAAATGCCCGTAATCAATCAATTTTGGCTCATGGGTTAACCCCTGTAGAACAAACAACTTATGAAGCCTTACGCAGTACTTTATGTGAACGTATGAATTTAGGTAATTTAGTAGAATTTGCTAAATTACCTGAGGAATAAATTATTGAAAATAATAGGGTAGACAATTATGTTTGCCCTATTTGCTGCACAAGGAAAAATTATGGCTACAATGATTGCTCTAGTTGGCGAACAACCAATGCCTGTTTTATTACCAGCACTTTATCTAAAACCTACAGAAACGATTTTAGTTTATACAAAAACTGTAGAAAAAGTCTCTACTCGCTTATCTAAAATGCTTTTACCCTCTCGCTCTTTACTTGTAGACCCCTATAAAATAGCTGAAACGATAAATATTTTAGAATCAACATTAAAAGGTAATACAGATTTAGTTTTTAATCTTACTGGTGGGACAAAGTTAATGGCTATCGCAGCATTTGCCCTAGTAGCCAAAACTAAATCCCAGTTTGTTTACTTACAAAGCGAAGGAAAACCACCAGTCCTTAAACAATACCAATTTGGTCAACAAGGCTTGGAGCAAATTAAAACAGAAACCTTACCTACACTAATTACTGCTAAAGATTATTTAAATGCCCATTTACCAAGTTTTCGTCAGGAAGGCTTTAGCAAAGATGAGAAAGGTAACTTAAACATTGGCGGTAGGTTTGAAAAAGTTATTTGTGAAGCACTACAAACCAATGGTTTTGAGGTTTTAGCAGGTGTAAGACCTGATGGAGTTAGTGATCAAATAGAAATAGATCTTGTAATTAGACTAAATAACCAAGTAGGGATTGCAGAAATTAAACTAGGCGATAGAGAAGGAAAAGGCCCAAAAAGCGGTATTGATCAACTTTCTACAGCAGGCGGTAGAGAATATCTTGGCACATATACAAGTAAATTTCTAATTTTAGCTAATAGTCTTCCTTTACGCTTACGAGATTTAGCTGTTAAACGAGGAGTTACTGTAATAGATAATATTCAATATTTAGATGGTAAATCTCTTTCAAGACGTGATACAGAAAATCTAGTAACACGTATTAAAGAGACTTTAACTAGATAATGTATAGGTTTATTTGTAAATAAATGCTAGGTTGGCTGTAACTTATTGTAAATAATGCTGTTATGGCGTAAAAATTTAGTGAGGGCAAGTAACTGTTAGGAAACACTAGGTTAGCCCAAACAAGTTAACTTATAATGTTGTTTGACAATTAGCAAAATCTCTCTGTAAGACCCCAAGACGCGATGAATAGCGGATTAAGACCCAAAATGAACGGCCAGCCGCTCTATTTCTGTTAGGGTTATTTGGTAAGACCCCAAGACGCGATGAATAGCGGATTAAGACGAACTTCCATAGTGCAATCATTATTATTAACCATTTTTTATGTAAGACCCCAAGACGCGATGAATAGCGGATTAAGACACTTGAAATAGACCACGAGCAAGCCCCAACAACTCTTTCCAAAGTAAGACCCCAAGACGCGATGAATAGCGGATTAAGACAATCTTTAACTCGTAGGCCACATCCTGGGCAGAGAGTAAGTTGTAAGACCCCAAGACGCGATGAATAGCGGATTAAGACATTCGAGCCTATGTAGTAAGTGATAGATCTATCGGTTTTGTAAGACCCCAAGACGCGATGAATAGCGGATTAAGACTTCTAATTCCTGTTTTTTTGCCGGATCAACAGTAGCCTTGTAAGACCCCAAGACGCGATGAATAGCGGATTAAGACGCAATGACACACGATTGATAGCAGGAGGAAGCACCAAGGACACGTAAGACCCCAAGACGCGATGAATAGCGGATTAAGACAACTATATCTATAAGTATTGGTATTATAAAACCAACAAAAGTAAGACCCCAAGACGCGATGAATAGCGGATTAAGACACTCTTGTGGCACAATCCACAACAGAACAAATACGAATGACGGTAAGACCCCAAGACGCGATGAATAGCGGATTAAGACTTCTCACCATCAAATAATAAGTTACAACCTAGGCACCTAGCAGTAAGACCCCAAGACGCGATGAATAGCGGATTAAGACTTTATTTTTCTGTCTTTTAGTTGCTCAAATCTAATTGCAGTAAGACCCCAAGACGCGATGAATAGCGGATTAAGACAATTTTTTCGATGGAAAAAAATTTAGCAATACCAGAACTCGTAAGACCCCAAGACGCGATGAATAGCGGATTAAGACAACACATGGCTACTTTCTACTGTTTCAATCTCTGAGTCATGGGTAAGACCCCAAGACGCGATGAATAGCGGATTAAGACTGTACTTCTTCGCCCAAAACTGTTTCTACTAATCTCACGGTAAGACCCCAAGACGCGATGAATAGCGGATTAAGACAGTTACCCTCTGCCTTGCCTGTTTCGAAGATCCTAACTATTGATTGTAAGACCCCAAGACGCGATGAATAGCGGATTAAGACGACGGTAAACAATGGAGTTGATACAAAAGCGCTTGATTCTTGTAAGACCCCAAGACGCGATGAATAGCGGATTAAGACTGTCGCGATCAGTTTGGTAATGTGTACGTAGGAGACTACGAAGGGGTAAGACCCCAAGACGCGATGAATAGCGGATTAAGACCTTAACCTTGTTAGGTATTGGTGTTAGCCGGTGGTTTTTGTAAGACCCCAAGACGCGATGAATAGCGGATTAAGACTTTCTGGAGTATGATTTTCAGAATATCTATTCATATGTGCGTAAGACCCCAAGACGCGATGAATAGCGGATTAAGACTCAAGCTCTAGCGATGGCACGCAACCAAGACGTAAAACGTAAGACCCCAAGACGCGATGAATAGCGGATTAAGACATCCCCAATACTAACTATAGTATCTAGTGGGGTACGGTCGTAAGACCCCAAGACGCGATGAATAGCGGATTAAGACCAGCATAAAGCACATCTATGCTTTGCTTCTTTCTTTGTTTCTACTAGTAAGACCCCAAGACGCGATGAATAGCGGATTAAGACGTCAGTAAATGTTGGTTGTTTAAGCCGCTTTGACCCGGCTTGCTGTAAGACCCCAAGACGCGATGAATAGCGGATTAAGACCCCAACAAAGTAGAGCTAGTTGTCACGCTTATTTCTATCCCGGTAAGACCCCAAGACGCGATGAATAGCGGATTAAGACTTTATCAACTTCAATATAGGCACGTTCCCTTATAGCCTCAAGTAAGACCCCAAGACGCGATGAATAGCGGATAGATGCTAGCTTATTACTAGAGAGTGAAAGGCTTTCAGACAACATACTAGCAATACTATGTAAGGTTAGTGATGTTAGGCAAACAATTCGTCATATACTAAGTAAGATTATGGTACTACCTGAGTTAGATAGAACTAAAGCATTAACTCAACTATTGATTTTAGCAGGACTAAGAGCTTGGAAAGTTATTACTTTAGAGGAGGTTAAGTCTATGCCTTTGACATTTAAGATAGAGGACAATGAGTTTCTTTCTGATGTTTTCCA
>Ga0075163_10010999_pt1 | contig 11804 bp, 12 predicted proteins | sample JI1023141ADNA_FD_71478 | JGI IMG/M metagenome (GOLD analysis project Ga0075163, IMG submission 71478) | Wastewater effluent complex algal communities from Wisconsin, to seasonally profile nutrient transformation and Carbon sequestration -... | ecosystem: Engineered > WWTP > Effluent > Algae... | reverse complement strand
AGTTCTGCCATGCGTTTGGCCCTCATCTCCTGCATCTTGGCAGGGTCACGCTTGGCCATGCCGCCATGGGCCATGGGCTTGCCGTCGGCCGGAGCAGCGGGGGGAGTCTGGGCCATCGCACCACCGGCCAGGGTGGCCAGCAGGGCAGTGATCAGGAATCGTTTGGCGGGGTTCTTCATGGTGGGCTTCCTTCGGTTTTCAGTTTCGGCCTGCACGACGGGATGTCTGCAGGATGAAAGGAATTCTGGGCGCCGAATGTGAAGCAACCATGCGTTGCAGATGATGCTGTGTAAAGTTTTCTGCGATTTTTTCCCAGCCACCAGGGCTGGATCGGGGGCTCAGGCCAGACGCCCCGCGCGGAAATCATCCACTGCCTGGATCAGCTGTTCGCGCGTGTTCATGACAAACGGGCCGTACTGGGCAATGGGCTCGCGCAGCGGCTGCCCGGCAATGAGCAGGGCCCGTGCGGCACCGCTGCCGTGCAGACTCACACCGTCGCCTTCGTTCGCCAGAATGCCCATGCGGTGCAGTGCCACCGGCTGGGTGGTGCCTGCTGCATCAGATACCGCGACCGTGCCCCGGTAGGTATAGACAAACGCGTTGTGCGTCGCCGGCAATGGCTGGCTGAAGGTGCCGCCACCCTCGGGGAAGTGAAGGTCCAGGTACAGCGGTGCAGTGTGTTCACGCTGCATGGCGCCCGCAGTGCCGTGACTCTGGCCGGCGATCACGCGCACCTGCACCCCTTGGGCCGTGGTGACCTCGGGGATGGTGTCGCTCTGGATGTCGCGGTACCAGGGCGGGCACATCTTGTCGGCGCCCCGCAGGTTGAGCCAGAGCTGGAAGCCTTCCATGATGCCGGACTCCTGCTCGGGCATTTCGCTGTGGATCACGCCTCGTCCCGCGGTCATCCACTGCACGCCGCCGTTTTGCAGCAGCCCTTCGTTGCCCGCACTGTCCTTGTGGCGCATGCGCCCGGCGATCATGTAGGTCACGGTTTCAAAGCCGCGATGGGGGTGGTCCGGGAAGCCTGCGCCGTAGTCATTGGGGTCGTCGCTGCCGAACTGGTCCAGCATCAGGAACGGGTCCAGGCGCTGCTGCAGGTCGTGGGTGAGCACGCGCGTCAGCTTGACGCCGGCGCCGTCCTGGGTGGGTTGGCCGGTGACAAACCGCTCGATGCGGCGGGGTTGGGTCAGAGTGATCGCATTCATCCCTGCATCATTCCAGAAGTTGGGCAACGCGGCACATTGCTGGCTTTCGGGGACATGGAGGGTGCGCCAAACAGGGTGGTGAAGTCCTCCGGCGCATTGGTGGATGAAATGAACCGAAGCTGCGATTCAAGCTGCGTGAGGTGGTCTCGCATGCGCTGCGCCGCCTTGCCCACGTCGCGCAGGCGGATGGCGTCCAGCAGGCCGCGGTGTTCTCGGCATCCGCAGGAGTTCGCGTCTTCGCGCGCCTGGACATGGGCCACGCTATAGGTCATGAGCACCAGCGATGTACGGGACACCAGCTCACGCAGCACCCGGCCCAAGGTCTGATGGCCGGCCCGCTCGGCAATCTGCAGATGAAAGTCCCCCGACAGGCGGATGGCACGTCGCGTGTCCCCGGCCAGCCGCGCGGCCTCTTCCTCTTCAATGCACCTTTTCAGGCAGGCAACGTCGTCCGCCGTGGCCCGCCCCACAAACAGCTCCACCAGGCGCGGTTCGATCATGCGGCGCACCTCGAACACCTCGCGCGCTTCCTGCTCGCTCGGTTGCGCCACGGTTGCGCCACGGTTGGGAATGAGCGTCACCACCTGCTCATTGGCCAGCCGCACCAGCACTGGCCGGATGCGTGTCCGCGACACACCAAAAGCACTGCCCAGCTTGTCTTCGACCAGCTTGGTGCCGGGCAGCAGCTTGTGGTCGAGGATGGCCGAGATGATTCGGTCGTAGATGTCGGCGTCGGACACCACGGCGGACTCGGTCATGGCTTTTGGCGGCGGCCCAGCAGCACGGCCAGGCCGATGGCCACGCCCATGACGGCAAAGCTCACCACCGTGGTGACGGTGCCCAGCGCATAAATGGCGGGTGTGGTGACGGTGGAGGTCAGGCCCTGAAGCTCCAGCGGCAGGGTGTTCACATCACCAATGGCTTGCGAGGTGCGGGCAATTTCGTCCCAGCTGAGGGTGAAGCCAAACATGCCGATGCCCACCACGCTAGGCCCGATCAACGGCAGCACCACATGCCGAAAGCTCTGCCAGGGTGTGGCGCCCAGATCACGGGCGGCCTCTTCATAGGCCGGGTTGAAACGGTTGAACACGGCAAACATGATGAGCAGGCCGAACGGCAGCGTCCAGGTCAGGTGTGCGCCCAACGCAGACGTCATCAGGCCCAGTGCCGTGCCGTAGTTTTCAAGCGTGGTGGTGGCGTCCATCGCGGTCAGCGCGGCCTTGATGCCGTTGTCCAGCAGGCGGAACTGCAGGCCGATGCCCAGCGACACAATGATCGACGGCATGATCAGGCTGGCGACAGTGATGAAAAACAGTGCATTGCCCCCCGCCAGTTTCTTGCGGAAGGCCAGGCCTGCCAGCACCGAGAGCACCACGGTGAACGCCATCACCACCCCACCGAGCAGCAGGGAGCGGCGGAACGCAGCGCCAATGTCCACCGTGCCCAAGCCTTCGGCCAGCTTGCGGAACCAGTGCAGCGACACACCGCGCAGCGGAAAGGTCAGCCCACCCTCGGGACCCTGAAAACTCAGGATGAAGATGGTGATCATCGGGCCGTAGAGGAACAGCACGAACAGCGCGAACACGATGGCCAGCGGCCAGAAGCCTGGTGCGCGCGGGTCCGAGTTCCGGGCGCTCACAGCTCCCTCCGAAGATCAACCAGGCGCGTCAGGCCCCAGATGATCATCAGCACCACGGCCAGCAGGATCACCGCATTGGCTGCTGCCAGCGGGAATTGCAGGTACGACGTCTGCACCTGGATGATCTTGCCGATGGAGGCGATTTGCTGGCCGCCCATGACGCCGATGGTGACAAAGTCGCCCATCACGATGGTGATGACGAAGATCGAGCCGATGATGATGCCGGTGCGCGACAGCGGCACGATCACGTTCCAAAGCGTCTGCCAGCCGGTGGCGCCAATGTCGCTGGCGGCCTCCAGCAGGCTGCGGTCGATGCGCATCATGCTATTGAAGATGGGCACGATCATGAACATGGTGTACAGGTGAACGAACGCCAGCACCACCGAGAAATCAGAAAACAGCAGCCACTCCACCGGCTGGTTCACCACACCCACGCCCACAAGGCCCTGGTTCACCAGACCGTTGCGGCCGAGCAGGGGAACCCATGAAATCATGCGGATGACATTGGACGTCCAGAACGGCACGGTGCACAGCACGAACAGCGCCGTCTGCATGCCGGGCGACCGCACATGGAACGCCAGAAAGTAAGCCACCGAAAAGCCCAGCAGCAGGGTGATGCCCCAGACCAGAAGGCAGAACTTGAGCGTGGAAATATAGGTTTTGAGGGTGACGCAGATGTCACCGTTGTCGGTGAGCTGGGTGCAGCCTTCAAAAATGCTGAAGTAGTTCTTGAAAGTGAACCCGGGGATCAGCTCGTATTCATTGAAATTCCAGAAGCTGACCATCAGGATCAGCCCCAGCGGCAGCAGAAAGAACAGCACGAACACCAGCGTGAACGGCGCTGCCTGCCACCAGGCCTTGACCGTTCGGCCAGGCGTGATGGAAGGCGTGCAGTGCGCGGGTGCTGCGTGGCTGCTCATGGGTCAAGCAAGGCTCAGGTCAGGCCGCGACGAACTCATTCCACTTCTTCACCATGTACTCGTTTTCGTCCATGATGGCGTTCCAGCAGGCAATGCCGCCCATGCGCTGCTCGTAGCTGCCGCCGTCGCGCACCGCGCCGGTCTTGGCCAGAACGTCGCCGTTGGGGCTCTTGATGTCCTGGGTGGCGGGCTTGCCTTCCATCCAGTAGGCCCACTCGTAAGCTTCCATCTTGGCCTTGGCGGTTTCCAGCACGGCGCTGTAGTAGCCCTGGCGGTTCAGGTAGGCGCCAGCCCAGCCGTCCAGGAACCAGTTGATGAACTCGTAGGCGCCATCGAGCTTCTTGCCGCTGAGCGTGGCCGGTACGCCGAAACCGGCGGCCCAGGCGCGATAGCCTTCTTTCAGCGGCTGGAAGTTGCAGGCAATGCCCTTGGTCCGCACGGCGGTCACGGCAGGCGACCACATGGACTGGATCACCACCTCGCCTGATGCCATCAGGTTGACCGACTCGTTGAAGTCTTTCCACAGGGCACGGAACTGGCCGGCCTTCTTGGCGTCGATCAGGGTCTTGATCGTGAGGTCAATTTCCTTCTTGGTCATGTTGCCCTTGTCGGGGTACTTGTAGATGCCCTTGGCCTCCACCACCATGGCGGCGTCCATGATGCCGATGGAAGGGATGTTCAGGATGGCGGCCTTGCCCTTGAACTCGGGGTTCAGCAGCTCCGCCCAGGAGTCGATCGGCCGCTTGATCAGGTCAGGCCGGATGCCCAGCGTGTCGGCGTTGTACACGGTGGGGATCAGGGTCATGAACTGGGTGGGTGCCTTGGCAAAGACCTTGGACTTTTCGCTTTCGAGGTACATCACCTTCTTGGGTGCCGTGCCCTGATCACCCACCTTCTTGCCTGCCACTTCACCCTTGGTGAACAGGCTGGTGATCTTGTCGGCGTTCTTGATCTTCTTGGTGTCGATGCCCTTGAGGTTCCCAGTGGGCACGATCTTCTTGAGCGAGAAGTATTCGGTGTCGATCAGGTCAAAGCTGTTGGGCGCGGTGACGGCGCGCTTGGTCACGTCGTCCGTGGTGACGGCCACATACTGGATTTCAATGCCGGTATCGGCCTTGAACTTCTCCGCAATGGCTTTGTCCTGGTTCACGGCAGTGCCCAGGTAGCGCAGCACGATTTTTTCCTGCGACAGCACAGCGGGTGCTACGCCACTGGCCAGAATGCCAGAGATGCCCTGCAGCACGGAACGGCGCTGAAGGCCAGTTTTGGTTTCAAAAGATTCAGACATCGGTTTTCTCCTTGGTTTGCGATGAAGGTTGGGGGAGCTGGGAATCAGGTTCAATCCAGGGGTGCGGTGCGGGGTGTGCCCGACAGCGCATGGGCGGACTGCCACGACACATGCACCGCTTCGCCCGGCGCGTAAGGCCGCCGGGCAAAGCTGGCTTCAGGCAGCATGACCGATACACCGGTCGGGCCCCGCATGGCATTGGCCGTCAGACCCAGCAGCACATAAGTGCCCTGGTATTCGATATCGGTCACGGTCGCACCCATGCCGCCGATGCCGTTGACATAGGCGGTCGGGTCGGCGGGCGCAATCTGCATCTGGTCGTTGCGCACAGCAATCGTGCCGAACGGGGTATCGATCACGTTGTGACCACCCATGAAGCGCGCCACGAATTCGCTCGCTGGCGCGTTGTAGACCTCATGCGGCGGGCCCACCTGCTCGATCAGGCCGTGGTTCATTACCACCATGGTGTCGGCCAGGGCCATGGCTTCTTCCTGGGAATGGGTCACGTGGATGAAGGTCAGGCCCAGCTCCTTCTGCCAGCGGCGCAGCTCGGCGCGCATCTGGATGCGCAGGAACGGGTCCAATGCCGACAGTGGCTCGTCCAGCAGCAGCACCTTGGGTTGCGTGATCAATGCGCGAGCGAGCGCAACCCGCTGCTGCTGCCCCCCAGAAAGTTCGCCTGGCTTGCGAAGGGCCAGATGGCCCATGGCCACACGTTCCAGCAGGTCCTGCGCCTTCTTCTGGCGCTCTTCCTTGGCCACGCCTTTCATCTTGAGGCTGAAAGCCACGTTGTCCAGCGCTGACAGATGCGGGAAGAGGGCAAAGCTCTGGAACATCATGGCCGTTCCCCGGGCGGCGGCCGGCAGGTGGGTGATGTTGCGGTTGTCCAGCAGGATGTCTCCGCTGGTCACGGTTTCATGCCCGGCCACCATGCGCAGCGTGGTGCTCTTGCCGCAGCCCGATGGCCCCAGCAGGCAGCAGTAACTGCCGCTGGCGATGCGCAGGTTGATGTTGTCGACTGCTGCGCTGCCCTGCGCAAAGCGCTTGGTCAGGGCAATGAGTTCAATGGCTGCAGGCTGGTTCGTGGGGGCGACATCCATGCCCGCACTGACGCATCAAGCATGCCAGCTTTGTACGCAATATTCAATTCCTTTGCGTACAAAGTGCGCCGATCAGGTGCTTGTGCGCACCGTATTGGTGCGGCGCCTTCAGGTTCGCTTGACGGCGCAGGTGTTGATTCCCAGGAGGGCATACGGTGGGCACCAGCCGATCAGGCCCGTGGCCAGGGGCACAGCGCCCAGCCATCCCCACCAGCCGACGGTTCCTGTGGCAGCCAGCCCGATCAGGGCGAGGCCAGCGATGATGCGAACGGCGCGCTCTGCATTGCCAACATTGGTTTTCATGGTGGGTTCCTTTGGATATGAGTGGTAGACGCATGCATTGGACACCCGATCGCACCGGACGTCGGTGACCTGGGTCACACAGGCCCGGCGCAGCGGCGCAACGCCGCACTGTCCAGGATGCGGATGCGCTCCCGGGCCAGTTCGACCCAGCCGTCGCGCTCGAAACGACGCAGCAGACGGGTGACGATTTCGCGCACGGTGCCCAGTTCATCGGCGAGGGCCTGGTGGGTGGTGGCCAGTTCCGGTCCATGGCCGAGCAGGGCCGCGGCCAGCCGGGCATCAAGCTGCTGAAAGGCCACTGCGTCCACCAGGGCGGTCAGATCGGCCATTCGCAGGGCGAACAGCGACAACACCTCGTCACGAAAGGCCCCGTCGTCCAGCCATTGGTGGAAGGTGTCAGGGTCGATCAGCATCAGCGTGCTGGCGCGGGTGGCCACACCGTGGGCCGAAAGTGGCTGGGCCCGAAACAGGCAGGCACTGGAGACCAGGCAGATTTCGCCCGGGGCCACTCGGTACAGTTCCAGCGAGCGACCATCGCCCGACGAGCGCGACACACGCACTTCGCCCTCCAGCACCAGCGGGAATCCCTGGCAGGGGGTGTTCTCGGTAAAGAGCGCGGTGCCACCCGCGACCTGGATCGCCGCCGGAGCCGCCCACCCGTTTCGCGCCAGCAGGTCTGCGACGACGGGGTAGGACTGCAGCAGCGTGCTCATGCAGCGCGCGCCGTGCCGGCCAGGTCGTCCAGGATCGGGCAGTCCGGGCGGCCATCGCCCTGGCAGCCATGGATCAGGTGGGTGAGTGTGCGTTGCATGGCCTGCATGGCATCGATGCGCAGGGCCAGTTCGTCAGCATGCTTCTGGGCAATGCGCTTGACGCTGGCACTGGCGCGGCGGCGGTTCTGCCACAAGCTCACCAGCTCGCCGATCTCGGCCATTGAGAATCCGAGTTCTCGTGCGCGCTTGATGAACTGCAGGGTGTGAACCTCACTGTCGGTGTACTGCCGGTAGCCAGACTCGGTCCGATGGACCGATGGCAGCAGGCCCAGCGACTCGTAATGCCGCACCATCTTGGCCGACACCCCCGAGCGGCGTGCCGCTTCGCCGATCTGCAGCGACGGGCTCATTGCACTGCGTACCCTTCTTCGGCGATGGCGTGGGCCAGTGCTTCCCGCGGCTGGGCCGACTCCACGTCCACCTTGCCGGTGGCGCGGTCGATTCGCACCTCGGCTTGGGGGTCCACGGTCTTGACGGCCTGGGTGACGGCGCGTTCGCAGTGGCCGCAGGTCATGCCCTGGACTTGAAAGCTCTGATTCATGAAGACTCCGGTTCTGGATGGGTTGAAGTGGACAGTAGCATCAACCTTTCCACCATGGCAAGGTCAAGCGACCGTCCACAAGACCCTGCCTGTCTTGTTGTTGATCCAGGTCAACGGTTGACCTTGCCACCGTGGCAAGGTCCATCATGTCTTCCATGAACACTTCGGCACCTGCTTCAATGGACCTGGGCGTTGGCGGCATGACCTGCGCATCGTGCGTGGCACGCGTGGAGCGTGCGCTCAAGAAGGTGCCGGGTGTAACGGCGGCCACGGTCAATCTGGCGACCGAAACGGCCCGCATCGCCTACGCTGGCGGCGATGGCATGGAGGCTCGCCTGCGCCGGGCCGTGCGTGATGCCGGCTACGAGCCCCGCAGCCCCGAGGCGGCCATCGACGACCCGCCGGCAGCCTGGGACGGTTTTGCGCCGGTGGCCATCGGGCTCCTGCTGTCAGCGCCCCTGGTGTTGCCGATGCTGGGGGATCTGTTTGGCCGGCACTGGATGTTGCCGGCCTGGATGCAATTTGCGCTGGCCACGCCCGTGCAGTTTGTGCTCGGTGCCCGCTTCTACAGGGCTGGCTGGCACGCCCTGCGCGCGTTGACTGGCAACATGGATCTTCTGGTGGCCATCGGCACCAGCGCAGGATGGGGCCTTTCGCTGTGGTTGTGGCTGGGGCCTGAAGGGCAGGCCCATGCTTCCCTTGGCATGGTCCCCCACCTTTACTTTGAGTCCTCGGCCGTGGTGGTGACCCTGGTGTTGTTGGGCAAATGGCTGGAAGCACGTGCCAAGCGCCAGACCACTGCGGCCATCCGGGCGTTGCACTCGCTGCGGCCCGAACTGGCCCATGTGATCGATCGCACCGGGCAGGAGACCGACCTCCCGGTGGCTGAGTTGCTGGCTGGCGACCGCGTGGTGATTCGCCCTGGAGAACGGATTCCGGCCGACGGCCTGCTGGAGTCTGGCGAGTCACAGGTGGACGAGTCCATGCTGACCGGCGAGCCCCTGCCGGTGCCCAAGTCGGTGGGGGCCCGGGTCACCGGCGGCAGCATCAACGGCGAGGGGCGTGTGGTGGTGAAGGTGCTGGCGGTGGGCAGCGAGTCAGTGCTGGCGCGGATCATCCGGCTGGTGGAGGACGCGCAGGCGGCCAAGGCCCCGATCCAGCGCCTGGTGGACCAGGTGTCGGCCGTCTTTGTGCCAACGGTTCTGGTGTTGGCCTGCGTGACGCTGGGAGGCTGGTTGTGGACGGGGGCCAGCGTTGAAGTAGCGTTGATCCATGCGGTGGCTGTCCTGGTGATTGCCTGTCCCTGTGCCTTGGGGCTGGCGACGCCGGCGGCCATCATGGCCGGCACCGGCGTGGCGGCACGCTTTGGCATTCTCATCAAGGATGCACAGGCCCTGGAGTTGGCGCACAAGGTGGATACGGTGGCCTTTGACAAGACCGGCACGCTGACCGTGGGGCGGCCGCGGCTGGTGGAGTTTGTGGATGTGGCACCCGAACCGTCGGACAGGGCGTTGACCGCAGCAGCCAGCTTGCAAAGTGGCAGTGAACATCCGCTGGCCCGCGCCGTGGTGGCGTTGGCGCAGGAGCGGGACTTGCAGCTGGTCCAGCCCACCAGCATGCACGCCGTGCCGGGCAAAGGCAGTGAGGGGGAGGTGAGCGGCGTGAGCTACCAGATCGGCAGCCTGCGCTGGGTGGCCGAACTGGGCGTGTCGACTGCGGTTGTGGACAACGACATTCAGCGGTTGCAAGCCGAGGGCGCCACCTTGTCCGCTTTGGTGGAGCGATCTGCCGGGGGGCTGAATCTGCGGGCACTGATGGCCTTTGCAGATGCACCCAAGCCTGGCGCGCAGGAGGCGCTGGCGGACCTCAAGGCCCGGGGCGTGCGTGTGGTGATGATTTCCGGTGACAACCGCGCGGCCGCAGTCACCATGGGTGCGCGGTTGGGGCTGGCTGCAGACGATGTGATGGCCGATGTACTGCCGGGTGACAAGGCGGCCCGGGTGGCAGCGCTGAAAGCCGGTGGCCTGCACACCGTGGCCATGGTGGGCGATGGCGTCAACGACGCACCGGCATTGGCGGCCGCCGATGTGGGCATGGCCATGGGCACCGGCACCGATGTGGCCATGCATGCCGCCGGTGTGACGCTGATGCGCGGTGACGTGGCCCTGGTGGCAGGTGCCTTGGAGATTTCGCGCCGTACCGTGGCCAAGATCCGGCAGAACCTGTTCTGGGCCTTTGCCTACAACGTGGCCGGCATTCCGCTCGCAGCCCTCGGGTTTCTGAGCCCGGTGGTCGCAGGTGCCGCCATGGCCTTGAGCAGCGTCAGCGTCATGACCAACGCCCTGCTGCTCAAGCGCTGGCGCGGGCCGGGTCGTTGACCTGCATCAAGGAGCTGGCGGACGCTCCATGGGAACCTTGGAGCCATGTCGCACAGCACACTTCGCATCATCGGAGACGAGCATCAGGCCGTGGCCGCCGTCCTGCGTTCTCTGGGCCTGATGGTCGAACGCGGCCCCGGGGACGACCCGGAGCGCTTCTTTGACGTGTTGCGGGCCATGCTGTTCTACATCGATGAGTTTCCGGAGCGGCTGCACCACCCCAAGGAGTCCGACCTGCTGTTCCCCAAGGTGGCCAGGCGCGAGCCGGCACTGTTGCCGGTCATTGAACGGCTGGAGCGCGATCACATGCGCGGCGAGAGCGCAGTGCGTGAATTGCAGCACCTGCTATTGGCTTGGGAGCTGCTCGGTGAACCTCGGCGCGCGGCCTTTTCCGATGCAGCTGAAAAGTATGTGACGTTCTATCTGGATCACATGCGCCTGGAAGAGCTGGAAGTGTTGCCTGCCGCCATGCGTCTTCTGGACGAGGCCGACTGGAAGGAGCTGGATGCCGCCTTTGAGGCGCATTACGACCCGCTCACTCAGCAGCCCGGGCACGACCCGATGTACGACCGGTTGTTCACCCGGATCGTGATGAAAGCCCCGGCACCTGTCGGCGTCGGGGCTTGATGTCAGGCCAGCGCCGGATAGTCGGTGTAGCCCTTTTCACCGCCGCCATAGAAGGTGGCCCGGTCGGGTTTGTTCAACTCAGCCCCCTCGCGCAGGCGACGCACCAGGTCGGGGTTGGCGATGTACGCCTTGCCAAATGCCACCAGATCAGCGCCCTGATCCAACGCCTGCGCGGCCAGCGCACCGTCGTAGCCATTGTTCAGCATCCACGCAGCCTGGCCCCCGGCGGCCCGGTAGATGGCCTTGAGGCTGGTGTAGTCAAACGGGCGATCGGGCAGATCCCGCGGGCCGCCGGTGGAGCCTTCGATCACATGCAGGTAGCTCAGGCCCAGTGGCGCCAATTGGCCCACCAGGTAGTCAAACAGAGGCTGCGGATCGGCATCGACGATGTCATTGGCCGGGGTCACCGGCGAGATGCGCAAGCCGGTGCGCTCGCCGCCGATTTCCAGCACGATCGCGCGCAGGACCTCCAGCATCAGCCGCGCCCGGTTCTCGATGGACCCGCCATAGCTGTCCGTGCGCAGGTTGGCGCCTGTCTTGAGGAACTGGTCCAGCAGGTAACCGTTCGCGCCATGGATTTCCACACCGTCAAAACCCGCTGCCATGGCGTTGCGGGCCGCACGGCGGTAGTCGTCCACGATCCCGGGCAGTTCGCTGGCTTCCAGCGCGCGGGGCTCGGAGGTGTCGGCAAACGCAGGCTGGCCGTCCTTGATCAGCACGGTTTTGGTCTTGGCAGTGATGGCCGAGGGAGCCACTGGTTTCTGTCCACCGGGTTGCAGGTCGACGTGAGAGATGCGCCCGACATGCCACAACTGGGTGACGATACGGCCACCCGCAGCATGCACCGAGTCGGTGACCTTCTTCCAGGCAGCGACCTGCTCATCGCTCCAAAGGCCCGGCACATCGGCGTAGCCCTGGGCTTGCGGACTGATGGCCGTGGCCTCGGTGATGAGGAGGCCGGCCGTCGCCCGCTGCGTGTAGTAGGTGGCCATCAGTGCCGTGGGGGTGGCGCGCGGGGCGCGGTTGC
>Ga0075163_10010998_pt1 | contig 11805 bp, 9 predicted proteins | sample JI1023141ADNA_FD_71478 | JGI IMG/M metagenome (GOLD analysis project Ga0075163, IMG submission 71478) | Wastewater effluent complex algal communities from Wisconsin, to seasonally profile nutrient transformation and Carbon sequestration -... | ecosystem: Engineered > WWTP > Effluent > Algae... | reverse complement strand
TTCCGCCAGAACCTTTTCCCGCTGCAACCGGAGCTTTACCAATACCCAGCACACGCTTATCTGTAATGCTTGCCAACAAATGCAAGCCACTTGTTTTGGCAGGACCATCGGCTCTGTGGCAGTGTGCACAGTTTATTTCCAACCAGGCACGGGCTCGTAACTCAACTGAATTCTTTTCATCTTCATACGAAGCCAGCGTAGCTACCTGATCAAGAGAAGGGAGCTGATCAATCAATCCCGCCTCTTGCCAATGAACTAATTGATTTTTGGATTCATGTTGATAAGTCATTTCACCATTTAACTGACGGGCCGAAGGCCCAATCGGCATTACCTTATCGCCCCGCAAGTGGCAGCCTTTGCATTGATTCATGTTAGGAACGGAGTAACTAATATTTTTCACTTCACCGTTGTAGTGGGTCCATGTAACGGGAATATTTTTTCCGGCTACATCCAGATACGCTTCGGTTTGCTCATCATTCCAGACGTAAGGCAAGGTCTTCCATTCCGTTTCTTCACGAATGAGCAAGCGTGTTTCGAGGATGCGAATGTTTTCTGTTGGCTTTCGGAAATCGGCAGGGTAATAAAAGTTTTTAATAAGTACAGTACCTATTGGGAAATCGAGTACTTCATCCGGATTATACCTGGCTTTAGTGCCTGGTGGAATTTTTACAAAGCGTGCTTTAAAGGCGTAATCGGAAAAAAGAGCCGCGTTGAGTTGATAAGGAATAACACTATCAGTAGGATTTAATTCCTTTAGCGGTCCTGTAAAAAATCCGTACTCAGACAATTTATTTTTTCCAATGGCGGAGAGATCGACTGCTTCTTCTGCTACAACAATTACCTCTTCCTTCTTTTTGCTGCAAGAAAAAAGTAAAGCAAGACCTAGTAAAATGGTGCCTGCGTAAATTGTCCAACTTCTATTCACAGGCATAGGCTTTTACATCCTTCGATAAATTAGCAAAGTCATTGGCTGCATCTAAGTCCATGAATACAATGTCCCCATTATCGCGAATGCAAATTCGTCTGTTCGGATTTTTAGGATCTGCAATACCGTCAAAGGCAATATCCGGAGGACTCATAAAAGACTTCAGCAGGAACAATTTTCCAAAATCACTGCTCATATCCGGAAACCAATGACTGTTTGAGAAGCGATTCTTGTGAACTGTTATCTCATATGGAAAGCCATTGTAGAGTGTGTCTAGTTTATAATTGTTATTGACCGTTTGTACACCTCCAATGTTTTCTTGTTGTTGTACTTCTCCTTCATTCATGGCGGCCACCAAATCATAGCTAACAATCCCGACACCAATGGTCGTGTTGTTACTCACATCATTATCTGTAATCTCCAAACCATGTGTAGCCAATACCATAAATCCCGTGCCCGGTGGAATGCTCGCCACAATGTTTCCTTTGGCAGCAAAATTTTCGTGGTTGTTGTCGTGTACATTGTTCTTGTACACTTTCGTAGTATGTCCGTATTGCGTGAGGCCAGGTAAATCGAAAATTAAGATACCACCTGTATTTTCATAAGCTTCGTTTCCATAAATCTCCACCCAACGTGAGTTTTCACTTTCAATACCCGCCACATTCCAATAGGCTTTGCTATTGCGAATGATCACCGTGTCCGACTGACCTACATAAATACCCGCATCGGAAGAGCCCATGGCAACACACTCGTCAATTAATACATTTTTACACAACACAGGATACAAGGCATACGCTCCGTTCTCAGTCTTTGGTCCATCGGCCCAAGAAGAAGAAATGCGAAGAAAGGTGATGCCTCGTGTATCACTCACCTTTATGTTATCACCTTTAGCATCTTCGACTGCAAAGTCCTGCAACACAATATTTTTCCCGTTGCTAATCCGCAAGCCTTCTGCTCCCTCAGTTTGATTTTTCCACGACAACACGGTCTTATCCATTCCCTTCCCACGAATCACAATGTTGGACTTACCATCCATGCTCAAACTTTTAGTGAACATAAAGTAGCCCTCCGGCAACTCAATGGTATCGCCATCGTTGGCGGTGATGAATTGCGTCTGCAGATTCTTCTCGATGCTTTGCCAGCTTACTGGGCCCCGTTTGTTTTCGTAATTGGTGCAGCTGGTGAGTATGCCGAGCAGAGCAAACATCGCTAACAGGTTCTTCATGGTGGTTTCGGTTAAGAATTGAAAAACCAAGATAGCAAAATATGCTCTGCATACATAACAACGCGATTAGGAATTCTTACTTCGCCATTTCATGCCAAACAAAAAGCGCATGACATTGAAAGGCCGAATGAAGAGTAGGTAAAAGCCAACACAGCTTACTAATGTGAGGAAACTAATACTCCAGAATTTTGCACTAATACTCCAATCCAATTGACAGATATAATAACCAATCCAGATAATAACGGTCTGGTGTAAAATGTAAAATGGATATAAGCCTTCATTGATTTTTGCCAGCCAAGGGTGTGGCTTGTTAAGGTAATGTTGACCAAAAGCGATGACTGTAATGACGGTAAACCAACTCAGAAAAATTCCTGTTACATCTAAAATGATTTCTACCGTACGATCGTCCCAAGGTAACTGGTAGAATTCACGAAAGTGGAAATAGGTACCATAGAAGGGGATCAAAATTAAAAGAGAAGCCACCAATAAATAAATTCTACTTGCCCCAATAGCACTCCATATTTTTTGATTGGAGTACATTAGAATTCCAAACAAAAAGAAACAACCATAGAAAACCATGAAGCCCAAATCGGTTAGGTTATGTTCTTCATCGGGGAAGTAGGGACGAAGAATTACTTGTGTGATAAGAATAAAAACGGCTGGGATCAGCAAAATACCTGCTGGAGTGGAAAACCACTGGAAAAGTTTGTCCTTAAAGCGTGTTGACTTTTCAGAACGAAGAAAGTTAAGCAGGGGAATGGCGAGCAAGGAATAAATCAGCAAATACACAACAAACCACAAGTGATGCCAGCTAAAGCTTCCTTCCGGGTAGGGGACAAAATTGAAAACGGTTTTATAAAAATCCCAGTAACCATCATACTCCTTTATATGTTCGAAATAAATCTGTGGAGGTACTACCACGAACATCCCAAATACAACGGGAACAAACAGGCGTTTAAAACGCTCACCGGCAAAACCTTTGGCGCTTCGTTTTCCAAAAGCCATGTAAGTGCCGGCCCCCGAAATAAACAAGAGTAAGGGCATACGCCAAAAGTGCGACCAGATCATCCAGTAGCGAAAGCTCTCGCTCAATTCATTGTTCTTTACATGCCACTCCCAGGGGTTAAACCACATACCGGTATGGAAAAAAAGCAAAATAAAAATGGCAATAGTGCGGAGCCAGTCGAGGTCGTATCGTCTGCCTGTTCCCTGCTCCATCAAACTTTGTTCCGTAATGGCTTGAGATTGGTTCATAATGGTTTTGATTTTTGAACAAAGGAATAGCAGAGGACAGCAAATTAAGCCTGTTTTTATAGTGTAGAAGGGCGATTTTATAAAGTCGAACGTCTATGCGCAAGAATTTAGAACAGATTAATAACTTCCGAAAAAAATCATACTTCATGTCATCTCAAATTTCTCCCGCTACACTAGCCGATGTCCCCACTATTAACCAATTAGTCAACTCGGCCTACCGGGGTGAGGGGGCCAAAGAAGGCTGGACAACCGAGGCTGATTTGATTGATGGCACCCGCATTGATGAAAGTATTTTAGAAGGATTAATCAAACGATCCGACACCACGGTACTTACCTATCGGGAAGAAGACAAACTACTGGCATGTGTGGAACTTCGAAAAGAGGGTAACAAGCTCTATTTAGGAATGCTTTCTGTCAGACCCAACTTGCAAGGCAAAGGTGTGGGTAAAAAATTGTTAAAAGCTGCTGAAGACTATGCTCACCAGCATGCATGTCGCACCATTTATATGAGTGTAATTTCTGTACGGACAGAACTCATTGCCTGGTATGAGCGCCATGGCTACTCGCTTACTGGAGAACGGAAACCTTTTATTGCTCCCGATGACCGCTGGGGTATTCCAAGAAAAACCCTTGAGTTTGTGATGATGGAGAAGAAGTTATAAGCAACCGCTCATCCTAACCTCCTTCCTATCCATTTACATTTTGCCTACTTTACACTACAAAGACTAGAACTATGATTCGAATTTTCTTTACAGGAGTAGCCCTTTTTATTGCTACAAGCATGCTGGCTCAGGAGGCTGACTTGCCTAGTGATTTTCTCAATAAGGAATGGCACAAAGAACGCAGAGCTAAACTGCGCGAAAAACTACCCGCCAATTCGGTAGCCGTTTTCTTCGCCAATGCCGTTCGCAATCGCAGCAATGATGTTGATTACGTTTATCACCAAGATCCTGACTTTTTTTACCTGAGTGGTTACAAAGAGCCTGATGCTGTACTCCTTATTTTTAAGGATAAGCAAACTGCCAACAACGGTGCACAATACGATGAAATCATTTTTGTGCAACCCAGAGATGAGCAAGCTGAAATGTGGACCGGTCGTAGGCTTGGCGATAAAGGCACCAAAGAAAAACTGGGTTTAGAACAAGCTTTCAACAATAAGGAATTTAAAAAATACAATGTAGACTTCAGCAAATTCAGTCAGATACTCTTCACCGATTTTGAGAATGATGTGCGCGACAATCCCCGCGATTCTGCTGATCTCTACGATTTGATCGCACAGTTTAAAGTAAAAACAAATTATCCTTCCAAGGATAAGATGGCGCTAAATCCAGAGCCCGTTAAAAATAATCTAAATACAAGAGGACTTTATTCGATCATGGGCACCTTGCGCGGCATTAAGACGACCGAGGAATTAACCATGATTCGTAAGGCGGTAAGTATTTCCTGTATGGGACAGCGTGAAGTGATGAAGGCCATTAAACCCGGCATGTCGGAGCGAGAGATACAAGGCATACACGAATTTGTATTTAAGAAATATCAGGCAGAAGATTTGGGATACCCATCTATTGTGGGTGCCGGTCACAACGGTTGTATCCTTCACTACATTGATAATTACAAACCGAACATTACCAATAAGGAATTAATCCTGATGGACTTGGGTGCAGAGTACAGAGGTTATACAGCTGACATTACCCGCACCATTCCGGTGAATGGAAAATTCTCGCCCGAGCAAAAGCAGATTTATGAATTAGTTTTAGCCGCACAGGAAGAAGCCATGAAAGTAACCAAAGCAGGTGCTACGTTTCAAGAACTAACGTTTGCTACACAACGTGTTATCAATAAAGGCTTAAAAGATCTTGGAATTATTAAGAATGAAAATGAAAATCATCGCTACTATCCACATGGTTGCTGCCATCATATTGGCTTAGATGTGCATGACAATGGGCAATACGATCGCTTACGCGAAAACATGGTCATCACCATTGAACCAGGTATTTATATTCCAGAAAATGCTGATTGCGACAAGCGTTGGTGGAGTATTGCAGTTCGCATTGAAGATGATTATTTGATCACCAAAGACGGCTACGAACATTTATCTGTGTCTGCTCCTCGTAAAGTCGAAGAAGTAGAAGCACTCATGAAACAGCCTAGTGCACTTGATGATTTTACGCTACCCGAATTGGAGAAGATTATTAAAAAAGAAAACTAAGTCCTGATATAGAGCCTCTGCCAGAATAAGCAGAGGCTCTTTACTTATGAACAAGGTACTAGAGCAGTGTTACTCCTGCTAATGATTTCTCCACTTCTTTCCAACGCACATTCCCCCACTCATTCTTTGCCATCGCCTTCACAATTTGAAATACTGGTGCTGGTGCACCTTTTTCCAACTCCTTCATCCAGTGAATCATTTCAGGTGTATTCATTCCTTTAATCATCCACAAGGCATACTTCATCATTTTTTCTGGCGCTATGCTCTGTACGAGTTGTTGCTCGGTAACCCTAATCTGATCATCGGTATACGTATCCCACAAAACCTGATTCAGTAAAGTCTCCTCCTTATTCATGTGGTAGAGATTGAAAGCTATAAACTCATTAAACGCGTAGAGAAGTTTTGTGCCGATTTGTAATCGTTCTGTCTTCGTTTCCGCTTGTCTCCACGACTTCATGTGCTTTTGCAATAAAACGGACAGTCGATGATCTTCCTCATGTTCCTTTTCAAAGAGCTTGGCTACTTCTTCATTTATTTCTTCCAATGGCTCATTGAAAAAATGATCCTCGTTGTGTGCATGACTTTCAAACAATAAGATCACCTCCTCTAGCTGAGCCATCAAAGCTCCGCCAGCAGTAGCATCTGCAAAGTCTGTTTGTTGGAATTTTAAAGCTGTGTCGTAGAGTAGGGCTCGAAGCCCCTTGTGAACCTGGTTGAATGAATTATAACGCATGATTGCTTGTTTTTACACCAGCAAACGGGCAGTAAAGATTTTTGGCCTACGTTAAAAGGAGTTTGATCTACGCAAAACGGAGAAAATTTATTCCTCCGTATTATTTCTAAATTCGGAGGGAGTAAGTCCTGTAATTTTCTTGAACGTAGTGTTAAAAGAAGATTTTGAATTATAACCAACCTGTTCAGCTACTTCTTCTATTTTTAAATGGGGCGACTTCTTCAGAATTACTTTAGCCTCTGCTACCCTATATTCAGCTATCCATTCAAAAAAAGATTTTTCAAACTTCTCGTTAATGACCTGGGATATATTATGAGTGGAAGATCGACTAGCTTGTGCCAGTGCTGGCAAATTAAAATCACTGGTTAAGTAGGGCTTATGTGTTGCCATAATCTCTACAAGCACCGCTGCCAGTCGATCGCGTTCACCATCGTTTAAGGATGAGCTTTTATATTTCTTGTCTTCTGTTACGGGTATTTGCTTAAAAAAGGCAGAGTTTTTAATCACTGAAAAACTGGTTGCGTATACCAGCAAAGCACCGAAGGCTGCTGATAAGTGATCGCCTGTATCTTCCTCATTAAAAATTTTTACAACCAGAATAAGTAACAAGAATAAGAAAATCTGAATCACCCCGTTACGCAGTATTTTAAGTGCATAGGTGTCTGGATTCCAAAAACTACTCGCTTTCTCCCGAAAAGCTTGCACAATGGCCAGTCCGCCTAGCACAACGTACAGTACTAAGCTCATCAACACCAACTCGGTGTGATGCTCTGTCAACACAAACATCCACGGATCATAGTCAAGGTTCCACGGTCGCAAGGGGGCTCCGGGATGGTAGGCATTCATCCACGCATTGTACTTTACATCGCTTGGTGCAAGTAGAAACGGAATTAAGCTTAATGTGTAGACAAGTGGAAATGCCAGGTGAGTCCAAATTGTTTTGGTTGTGGGTTTTCCTTTGGTGAGTGCTCTCACAAATAAGTAAAAGAAAGGACCAATCAATAAAGCGAGTGGTTCCGAAAAATCAACCAGATGCAAAAGATGGATGATGTAACCTGAGTACATGAGTACCACCTCCAGCAAACACCCTGCAATAGACAATAGCATCAGGCCTTGAAAAATATTGAACGACTTCTCTCTGCTTTCTTTAGAAAAGAAAAAGAAAGACAAGAAGCCGGCTTGTACCACTCCAAGGAAAATAAAAATGGCAAAAAGATCAATTCTGTATGGCATAAGCCTCAAATACAATTGCCAAATTACGAATAACTATTGGAGTTGTGGGTAAGGATGTCAAGCGGATTGTTTATCCGTATGCCTCAATAGCGGTAGGGTAAAATAAAAAGTGGTACCCTTTCCCTGGGTACTTTCAAACCAAATTTGGCCGCCACTTTTTTCTATAAATTCTTTGCAGAGCACAAGACCCAGGCCTGTTCCCTTTTCTTCCTGGGTTCCATCGGTAGAAATTGTTCCAATGGAAAAGAGTCTTCCCTGGTTTTCAAGCGGAATGCCAACACCTGTATCTGAAACGGAAACAATAATTTTATCTTCATTTTGTTTGGATGCCCGAAGCTCAATACTCCCTCCTGATTCTGTGAATTTTATGGCATTCGTTATGAGGTTACGCAAGACTGATCGCATCATATTCAAATCGGTGTGCACTTGCAGTATCTCCTGCAGTTCGGTAGTTAAGCGAATATCCTTTTTGTCAATTTCTGGTTGTAACAATCGGATTGTTTCTTGGGTGAGTTCTGACAGATTAACCAAGGCGGGTTGAAATGATTCTCCTTTAAGTTGCAGCGTAGCCCATTGCAGTAGATTCTCTACAAATTCTGTGGTTTCGTTAAATCGCACCTCCAGTGCTTCCGATATTTTCTTGAATTCCTCCTGGCTCACCCTGCCCGACTTCAATAGAGAAAGAGCCAACTGCAAAGAAGAGAGGGGTCCTTTAATATCATGGGACACAACCGAAAATAATTTATCCTTCACCCGGTTTACTTCTTCCAATCGCTCGCTCTTGTGTTGAATCTCCTCCGTTCGCAATTTTACTTCTTCTTCTAATCTTTGATTCTCTAACTGTCTCGCTCTATTATATTCCTTCTCTAATACGTTAATACGATCTCCCAAGGCAAAAGCAATAAAGAGCATTTGCAAGACGAAACCGATCATGAGACCGCTATAGTTTGTACTAAAATAGCCTGGAATAATGCCAAGGTTGCTGAGGGTAAACAACACTGTAGCTGTTAATATGGAAAACCATGCCAGCAAATAATAGCGAGCAGGCCTATACCTTTTGTAAAAGCAGTAAGCAGCACTCACTAACTCCACTACACAATGAACAATGATAAACACATGATGCACACCATAGGAGATTTGCCGGAAAAAGATCACCATGAGAATCGCTGCCAAAACATTCAGCCCCATAATGGCTAGCAGTAAATTATCCAAGAATTTACTAAAGCTGCGAAGCTGCAAAAATGCTCTCGTCAAAATGGTAGTGGCCACTATTAAAAAGGGTCCGCTAAACATGGCGAACCAATCATTCAATGCTGGATAGCTGGGATGAATGTATAAAAAGCCATAGCCCTGGAACAAAGCCACAATATTCGCCATGGAAATCAACGCAATGGAATAGTAGAGCGCCAACTTATCGCGTGTGGAGAGGAAAAGAAATAACTGATACAACATCATAATCAACACCGCTCCAAAAAAGAGACCGTTGATCATTTGCAGATGAAAGGACTCCGCAAAAAAATCATCGCGGTGCCAAAGAATGAGGGGTACTTGAACTGAGGAAATAGTATGCACGCGTAAATAAATAGTGGCGCTTTCCTGTTCCTTCAGGGTAAACGAAAAAGTAGGATGACGGTGCGCAATGTCTCGAACAGAGATGGGAAGCATATCTCCTGCCGTCTTCTTAATCCAATTTCCTTCTTGTTGAATATACACCTCCACGGTATCCAACACAGAGTAAGCAACCTCTAATAAAATGTTCTCCTGATCTGTTGGATTCGTGAGTACTAGTTTAAACCAATGATTACTTCGATCGAAACCAAAATTGGGAGACTCACTTAAAGGAATTTTTTCGAATGCCTGTTGTTGAATTTGATCGAAAGATTTTGTCCCTGAAGGGTCCACATAATGCAGAATATTACCTTTTACCTCCAGCTTCCCATGCGCAGGCATCACCAAAGACTGTGCGTTGGCCAAGGTGGACAAAGCGCATAGGAATACAGTTAGGTAACGTACCATAAATCAGGTATAGGTAAAATCATGCTTTAAAGAAGCAATGACAAACCAATATGCAAAAAATATTACTTTCTGGCTACCTGTTGCGCGAAGTCCTTTGCAAAATAGGTGAGAATGATATCAGCTCCTGCACGTTTCATGCTCAACAAAACTTCTTTCATCACCCGATCTCCATCGAGCCAACCTTTCAGTGCAGCGGCTTTTACCATGGAATATTCACCACTTACGTTGTAGGCAGCAATAGGCAAATCAAAGTTTTGTTTAAGTGTCTGGATAATATCCAGGTATGACAAGGCTGGCTTTACCATTAAAAAGTCTGCGCCTTCCGCAAAATCCAATTCCGCTTCGATCAGGGCTTCGCGCTTATTGGCAGGATTCATCTGGTAGGTTTTCTTATCTCCAAACTTTGGAGCTGAGTCCAGAGCATCACGAAAAGGATTATAAAAAGCACTGGCGTATTTAGCTGTATAACTCATGATAGAGACTTCTGAAAATCCGTTTTCATCCAACACATTTCTGATATATCCCACACGTCCATCCATCATGTCAGAAGGACCAATAATATCAATGCCAGTAGCCGCCTGAGCCAAAGCCATCTTCCCTAAAATCTCCAGTGTTTCATCATTCAAAATTTTCCCATCTTTCACTAAACCATCGTGCCCATCAGAACTGTAAGGGTCCATGGCCACATCGGTCATAATGCAAGCTTCAGGAAATTGTTTTTTAATTTCCTTTAATGCTTTCAAGTAAAAAAAGTTTGGATCGTAGCTCTTCGTAGCTGTTTTGTCTTTGAAGGTATCCTCCACAGCCGGAAACACATCAAAGGCTTTAATGCCCAGCTTCAAGCACTCCTCAATTTCTTTTAACATCAAATCGAGCGTAAAGCGATAAATGCCAGGCATAGAGGCTACCTCTACTTTTTTGCTAGTACCGTCTAGGAGAAAAAGAGGGAAGAGCAAATCATCTGTTGTTACTTTCGTTTCTTCCACTAAAGAACGTATGGCTTCGCTTTTGCGATTTCTGCGCGGACGCTGGATAATATTCATGTGTTTCAGAGAAGTGAGGCTACAAAAATAGTGAATGAATACCGTGCTTGTAAGTAAATTTTACACTCCTTATGCTACGCGATATCCCAAGGTGCCGTAGACCAAGTGCTTTAAAAAAGATAAGATCTCCTGATCATCCTTTAACTGACCAAAATCTGTTAAGGATGGTAAATGCTGCATGAAAAAATGTTGGTGATGCACCATTTCTAACAGCGTACTGGCCAAGGATCGTGAATATTGAAAGGCCGGACTGTACTCCAGAAAAATCTGTGCGATACGTGCACATAAATCTTTATACGGCTTAAAGAACAATTGTTGATTATCTTCTGTAACGTGACTGGTTAAGTAAGACTTGGAATTTTCTTTTGTTACCAGCGATTGTAAAACACGCTTTTCAACCGCAGGCCCGCCCATTAAGTCGCCATCTATTCTATGCAATAAAATACTTAACACTGTATCGATTTTGCTGGTAGCATTGGGCAGGTTTGCGGTGTGCACCATAATCAGGTATTCCTGCCAGCGCCAATACCAACCCACCAGGTAAAGCAATAGTCTGTGTTTGTTTTCGAAATAGCGATAAATGCTGGATTCGTTGGTATTGAGTTCGGCCGCCAGCTTTTTAAAAGTAAATTCCTCCAACCCCACACGCTCTATTAATATAGCGCCCTGCTGAACAATCCGTTTTCCCAGGTCTGAACTGGCCGGATCGCGCAAAAACAGCTTTTCGTTCATCTGTATCTGAAGCTGCCAGGTCATTTTTCTTTAAAATTTTAAGGGTTGAACAAAGTTATTGAAAAATTCAGAACATAAGTCTATAGCTTTCGTTTATGAAAGTATTACTTTTACATATAAAACTAATACTACCTATGAAAAATGCGAAAAAACCAATAACGGTTGCTTTTGGAGATGGTATCGGACCTGAGATTATGGAATCAACCTTGTCCATTCTGGAGGCAGCAGGGGCTCAAATTGCCCCTGAAATCATTGAAATAGGTGAAAAACTGTACCATCAGGGCCATAGTTCTGGCATAAAACCAGAGGCCTGGGAGTCAATTCGCAGAACCAAAGTATTATTAAAGGCACCCATTACTACGCCCCAAGGCGGAGGTGTAAAAAGCCTGAATGTAACCATGCGCAAAATGCTTGGCTTGTATTCGAACGTGAGGC
>Ga0075163_10010997_pt1 | contig 11806 bp, 12 predicted proteins | sample JI1023141ADNA_FD_71478 | JGI IMG/M metagenome (GOLD analysis project Ga0075163, IMG submission 71478) | Wastewater effluent complex algal communities from Wisconsin, to seasonally profile nutrient transformation and Carbon sequestration -... | ecosystem: Engineered > WWTP > Effluent > Algae... | reverse complement strand
CTTGCTTTAAAGAGGCTCCAAGTCTTTTTTTCATCTCGTCATCATCCATGACCTAATCTTACAGTTTTCTCTTGAAAACACAACAGAAATTTTTCTAGGAGTTCTTAAGTTCAGCGCTCATGAAAAATTTTTAATGACGGTATATAGAGTCACTCATCATCGATAAATTGCGATGTTTTAGTTTACTGACGAAACCTGAAGTTTTGAAATTGTTTAGGTATGACCTGAGTGGTATTATTAGTCGTAAAGTTTTCGAAGCGTCTCTGCTTCTAGATCTTTTCTTCTATAAATATTCATGATTTCGATTTTTTCTTGTTCATATCTCATCCGTTTGGTTTTGAGAAGTGAAAAAGTTTTAAATCCAGGAATAAAAAAATCTTTTGCAGACAATTTTTTAACAGTTGTAGGATGGGGCTCTTTAATGACTTGATTAAGAAGGGCTGAAGTGAATTTCTTAGAAAGTCCAGTCCTTTCATCATCAAAAAGTAAAGAGTAGGGATAGCTATTCTCAATCCCATATCCAAAAAGAATTCCGAGTAAACAAACAGATTCAGGAATCGTTTTTTCATTGTTAAGAAGTTTGTTCCAGAAGACTGAATTTTCATTGTAAATTTCGAAGATGATTTCCAATGGGTCGAAATCGAAACCAATGTAATCTCTAAAAAGTGAGTAGTGTGTTTTGATTATAGTCGCAGTCTCAATGATATTAATTATATAAACAAAATCCAGGTCGCTTGCTTTCATTGGAAAATGAGCAATAATATAGTTATTTATCTTGTCTTTTTTAAGGTTTTTTTCCCATAACCTCCAACTTTCCTCAAAGTCATATTTAGGATCATACTCAATTGAGACTTCATTTTCTCCTTGTGCTCTTTCTCTTCGTTCTTTGTCTTTTTCTTCTTTTGCTCTATGATCTAGCATCATTACAGTCATTGGTTTACTGCCATGAAGAGTGAAAGCAACGCTCTCGAAAAAAAGTAGCCTAACGTAAAATTCATTCCATCTAATTTTTTCACCATCTGTCTGATGAAAACAGGAAGATGTAATCATTAAAATTGAAAATAATATCCAAAAAGCTTTAAACTTCATTGACACTAACCATGACCAATCTATAACGGAGGTAAACCTTATGAAAACCAAGTCTTTTCTTCTCATTTTTTTAAGTATTTTAAGTATAGGTTATGCTAACAATTTTTCTCAAAATTTATTAAATGAAAAAACCTGTGATGTGAGTGTTGTGCGTGAGCTTTTGTCAGATTTTCATTTTAGTATCGATCGATGCACAGAGGATAAAATCTATATCCATTCCGAGCATATTAAGAGCACTAATTTGGGAATTGTTCTGAGTGAAAATGGAAAAACCTTGCAGTTACCCATTGTTTTCTCTGATCATTACGGGGCTTATATCTACATGGACGAGAATATACAACCAGTTTCTATTGTTGTATGTCTGGGGTGTGGAAAGTACAGATTTTCAGGGGATCGCTGTAGAACCCCGGGATGTCCTCTTAACAAATAGGCGATCTTTTAGGTCAACTGTATGCAAGTTATAAAGAGATTGCTTCTTATAACAGAGTAGCTTTGATAAGAAGCAATTCTCTATGAAAATGACTCCCTTTGTTAATTAAAAATATTCTGTATTGCGTAGCTTGAGTTTTGATGTCTCAACAAATAAAAAGTTTCCCTTGTGTGTTTCTGTGTGTCCTCTTCTCTTTAGCAATTCACTCAGTATGCTATTGCAAAAAAAGATCCTATGATCATTTAGAAACACATTCAGACGTAAGCTACATTCCTTGGTTCACAGGTCCTCTCCTTTCACCTACGCCAGTAAACATGTTGCCCGGACATCCAGCGATTGAACCATCAATTACAATCGGCAATAACTATGGAAAATATGACTCTCATTGGCGATTAAATAGGGAAACTAACGAATGGTTCATTAACCCATTTTTAGATTTTCAATTGGGGTTTACAGATAGAATGGGATTGGAAATTCTGACATCATGTATTTCGAACTTCAAGAAAGGAGCGTCTGCTACGAGAATGCAAGATACCATTTTACTTTTGGGATTCCAAATCGCTAATGATGTAAAAGGACGCTGGATTCCAGATATTCGAATAGATCTACAAGAGACATTACCAACAGGGAGTTATCAAAAACTCAATCCCGAAAATTGCGGCACAGATTCTACAGGACAAGGAGCATTTCAAACGGGACCTCTTTTGATCATTCATAAGCTGTTCTACCCGGGAAACCACTTCTTAGCTCTTAAAGTGAGTTTAAGCTATCTATTTCCATCTAATGTTAAAGTAAAAGGATACAATACTTACGGAGGAGGAGCACAAACAAATGGAATTGTACATCCTGGACAAACCCTGACCACATTCTTCTCAGCAGAATACTCCATAAGTCAAAGATGGGGCTGGGGGTTTGACTCTCTTCTTACTTATCAGAAAAAATCTACTTTTTCAGGACGTTCTGGAAGAAACACAGATAACCAACCAGTTTCGGTTGATCTTCCCTCTTCTGTACAGATTAGCTTGGCCCCCTTTCTTGAATACAATTTCTCCTCAAGAATGGGAGTTTTAGGAGGCTCTTGGTTCACTATTGCTGGGAAGAACTCTTTGGCTTTCTTATCAGGATATTTTGCATTCTTGTATATTTTTTAGCCAAAGTGTTCCTTTATACTCATCATAAAGAAACAAATTTTTCTTCAGGATTTTAATATGTATCAAAAAAATATTGTTTAGGCCATTGACATTTTAGAAAATGTAGATTATTGTCTCCTGCAAAACTTTTTTAAAAATAGGGAGAAAAGTCCATGACAACGAGTCTGTTTAAATTATCTGGAGATAAAGTTTTAGAAAGTGTGGATAACCGAGACCATCCATATTCTTCTACAATAGAGGATATCAATTTATTCGTTCATCCCCACGTTTATCCATCTGAAAAATTTAGAACAACTGCATTTGTTTTACGCAGTTTAAGAAATTTATTTAAAGACAAGAGTTTTTGTGATATGGGTTGTGGTCCTGGTATTATGGGTTTATATGCTTTAAAACATGGTGCAACAAGAGTTGTGCAATCTGATATTAACCCTTATGCAGTTGAAAATGCTAAAGCTAATAACGAATTAAACGGATATGGTCCGGAGAAAGTAAAGGTATATCATAGTAACTGTTTTGATAAAGTACCAAAAGACCGATTTGATATACTTTTATTCAACATGCCTTTTCATAAAGACAAGATAGATACTTCAAATCCCTTGTCGTTTGCGTTCTATGATCCTGAATATCAATCAGTCACTAAATTTCTTGAACAAGCAAAAAACTATAGTCATGAAGGATCTGAAATATATATTTCTTTTTCAAACAAGGGAGATGTAAACCTCTTAGAATCTATATTTATCTCTTCAGGGTTCAATTGGGAATTATGGAAAATAATAAATGAAAATCAAGAATATGATAATAGAATCTATAAGTTGACTTGTTAATAAATTTTGGATTTTGAGAGTTCATGGTTTTATTTCAGACTCTAAAAAGCAAGAAATATTTTAGGGACCTTCCTTTGTTAGAGGATTGTAAAAATCTGTTTACTTCTTCTAGTTTAGAAGGGGTATCTTTAATTTGTGCCCAACACTTAGTTTCTACAACCTATACAATGTTTCACTATTTTTTCGATCTTGGATTAAATCCTAAAGATTTATATGTTATTGGAAAATGCTATTCTACTGATCCAAGAGTTTTCCAACAATTATTAAATGATGGTGTAAATGTATCTTCGTTATCAACTTATTTTGATTCTCTTGAACCTTATGACGAAAGATATAAGTTGAACTTATCTCACTTTTTCTCATCGAGTCTTAAAAGCCTTTGTAGTCCAAAAAAACTTCTAATTCTGGATGATGGTGGGTATTTGCTGAACATTGCTAATGAAATTTTTCCAGAGAATACATTAGTAGCTGGCATAGAACAAACTAGCGCTGGGTATAATCTTTTGAAAAATATCCATTTAAATTTTCCTGTTATTAATGTAGCTAGGTCTAGAGTAAAATTGTATTATGAATCCCCAATAATTGCTAATTTAGTTGTTCAGCGAATTTCTTTGTTTTTTGATAACTTATTATTAATAAAGCCACGTGTACTTATTATAGGTTATGGATTTATTGGAAAAGCTATAGAGAAAAAACTAAAGACAATTAATGGAATAAGACAAATAGATCTTTATGATCCAATAAAAAAGATCGGATTTTTCTCAGAAGATGAAATTAACAAATATATTGGAGATTATGACGTTATTATAGGATGTTCTGGTAATACAGTTTTAAGCAATGTTAATTATCCTTATCTAAAAAGACCTGTTTTTCTAATAAGTGCTTCCTCTTCAGATAGAGAATTTGATGCAGTGAAATTAAGATATACTCTACCCAAAACTAGAAATCCACATGAAAACTTAAATATAAAAGGCATTCATTTAACTAATTGTGGCTTTCCATATCCTTTTGATGGATGTTATGACGAAATCGATCTTAAGGATTTTCAATTAACTAGATCACTACTTTTAGCAGCAGTTCTTCAAGCAAACTCTATTTCTTCTCGAAAAGTTGGATTTGTAAGGCTTAATAGAAATATACAGAATCAGATCATCCAGAAATATTACAACTTGGAGGAGCTAAATTGATTAGAGCATTTTTACAATATGCAAGAGAGCATAGAATGTATATTCATTCTGAAAGTCGTAAAATTGGTATAAAGGATATCATTATTGGTTGGGCGCTCATAGCTATTGCAGGTGCACTTTTTGAGGAAACTTACCTAACCCTCCCCTTGTCCTTGAATTATACGATACAGTTTCTTTCAGGAACTCTTTTATTGTTTCTGGCATCTATGTTTAAGGGTTTTTCTTTTATAAGAGTTAATGAGGGACAATTCCAGAGATCTCCAAAAGACCACTTCAATCCTAGACAACGCCTTTTTCTTTTGTGGATAAGGGGCTTTATAGCAACTAGTGGTTTTATGATGTTTATTTTAGCAAGAAACATCATTGGATCGATTGATAATGCGTCTTTGTTTGGAGCAGATGCGTTAATTTATTTAGGTTTGATGAGTTTTGTTCTTAAGGAGAAAGTCTCTAAACAAGAATTTTTAGGCGTATTAATCGCATCTTCTGGAATATTATTTATGTTTTTTGCGGATATTTTATCTTCTGAACCTTTTAATGTGATTATTGGGTTATCTTGTGGACTATTATCATCTTTAGCTCTTGCGGTTGTGACACTGATGACAAGTAGCATGATTCAACATGATCCTCCTCTCCGTATATCCTTTTATCAGTGCTTATCAGGTCTAGCTGTATCTATCATTTTTGTTCTTATATCTTTGGTGTTTAATCTATGGGGGGATTGGTATACTGAAGTTTCTTATTTAGGAATATTAGATGCCATAGGATCGGGATGTTTTTTTGCTATAGCACTTATTTTTTTTATGGATGCTTTTTATTATGCTGAACCTTTATTAATTTCTACGCTTAGTTACTCATTAGTCCCATTAACCATTCTTTTCAATTATTTCCTTTTGAAGAAATTACCTTCAAATACTGATATAATAGTCACTTTATTGATAGCTATTGGTTGTGGTAAATTAATTATTTATGAATATAAAAAAACACGGCGAACATCTAGACCTCGGTTTATTCCAAATTATAACATTTCTCAGCAAGAACATTTTCAGAATTTAAAGAAGGATTTTCTTAATGGGAAAATAGGGAAGTATGAGTATATGTCAGCTTTTCATGAATATAATAAAGTTTTTCTAGAGTATACAAACGTTCTGAAAGGAACAAATCTTTCAAAGATTGTGATTGATGATCAGAAAATTTTATTCATAACCAAGGATAAAGAATTGATTTTTGAAACCGATGGTTCTTGTCGATCTGCTCCATTGGAAATGATAAACTTTGGTGAGTATGAAAAAGATGAAACAGAGTTTGTAATCAATTTTCTACGTCAGAATGATACTATTCTTGATGTTGGAGCTCATATAGGGTGGTATACCATTAATATTGGGAAAACATTTCCCAAAGCAAACATATACTGTTTTGAGCCTGTAAGCGATACATATGTATATCTTAAAAGAAATATTGGTTACAATAATATTAATAATGTCAAGGCATATAATTTTGGTTTATACAATGAAAATAAAGAAATGGAGTTTTATTATTTCAGAAGAGGATCTGCTTTGGCATCGCCTGTTGACTTATTAGAGAGAAATAGCAATAAGATTCATGGCCAGGTTAAAACTCTTGATAGCTTAGTAGAAAATGGTGTCATAAATAGAAGTATCGACTTTTTAAAGATAGATGTTGAAGGATGTGAGTTTGCTGTTTTAAGGGGTGGAGAATCTGTAATTAGAGAGAGTAAACCAATGATTATGATTGAATTAGTAGAATTGTGGGCTAGAAAGTTTAGATATTCTGTGAATGATGTAAGAATCTTTTTAGAAACTCTTGGTTATAGATGTTTTCAAATTTCAGAGAAGAAACTAGTAGAGATATGTGAGATTAATACTGAAGATACTAATGAAAATTATAATTTTTTCTTTTTATCCTTACCAGTACATTTTGAAAGAGTAAGTAAGTATATACCCATCGTGAATAAAAAATTTGAATGAATAAATTTTTATTTGTTTTGGTTTTTTGCTTTTCATTTAGCAATTTCCTTTAATCCATCATATTCGAGCTCTTCAAGAATCTCCACACCTCTTTTAACAGCTTCGGCTTTTATAGGATTTTTCTCTGCAATACTATTAATTTTGTTGGTTAGAGTTCCTCCATTTTTTTGTGACTTGTGAATTTCTATTAATGCTTGTTCTGTTGCTCGAGCATCTTTCGGGGATAAATTTTCAAATCCTGGAATAGGAATGATTGTGCATATTCAGGATTGTTTCAGCAATACTATTAATCCTATTAATTATACCCAAAACAACTTCAAAACTTGGATTTTCGGCGGCACCAAAGCACCGAAATTTGCCGATCATAAGTGACCTCATATGTTTAATATATTGATTTATCTCTCCTGATTAACAAAGAATGTCTGAAAAGGATTTTCCGGTTTCAATATCTCCAATCAATGCGGTGACATCACATAATTGCTTTAATGGATACTTCATTTGTTCTTCAAATGAAAGTTTACCCACTTTCCACTCTTTTTCTCCATCCCATAACCACCAGATTTTTTCTAAAGGATCTTTTTTTGGCATATTATTACTCGCTCTAAATACTGGAAATTTCTGAACAAATTCTGGAACTAAAAAATTTCCCATTAATTTGACTTCGTCTTTTTTAATTCCAGTCTGCAATAGGCAAAAAGTTTGAAATCTATGTGGCTGATTTACAAGTGTCGCAATTTCTTCATTAGCAAGTCTTTTTTTATAAAAGCCTTGTAAAACCCGAATCAGACTATCCCAAACAGGAGGGGTAGTATGTTGATGCGTATACTGAACATAAGTCAAACCTTTTGATGTAGGAATTTCAATAACGTCACCGATTTTTTTATGGACCCGTCTAACACATTTTAGCTTTTCTTTCTTGCTCATTTAGTAATTCTATTTAATCCATCATACTCAGTTTCTTTAAGGATTTCACCCTTTCATTAATCTTAGAAGAATATCAGGAACCGTTTTTAATGGAGGAAATGTGCGATTTTTGACACCCCATTCCTATTCTCTTTCGTGTGTTCATTCTTAGCACAGCTTTATTTCTCCACTCATTCCAGTTTCTATTGCATGGATTAGACCAGTATCATTATAGATACCTTTATCTGGATATTTTAATTGCTGTTGCAAAGAAAGTTTGCCAACTCGCCAAGACTTTTCTCCATCCCACAAGGACCATTCTGCCTCTTCAGGGTTTAGTCGATGAAAAAGACATCGCATGTTTTTAAATATAGGAAATTTCTGAGCAAATGCTGGAACTGGCAAATTACCAACTCGTTCCCAATCTCCAATATTTACTCCATAGTGAACAGGACAAAATGTTTGAAATCGATGCGGTTTGTTTACAATTTTTTGAATTTCTTCTATTTCTAGCCTTTTTTCATAAAATCCTTCGAGAATTCTAATGAGACTTCCCCATCTAGTTCCAGGACCATTATGTTCATGAGTGTATTGAACATAGGCTAAACCCTTAGAAGTTGGAATTTCAATTATATCGCCAATTTTCTTTTTGATTCTTTTAATTGCCTTGGGTGGGTTTGATCGTTTTGGGCGTTTGAATAAGTCTGGTTTTGTATTCATTCTACGAGTCCTGCCTCCTTAAGGATTTCAGCCCCTCTTATCAATGATTGTGCATATTCAGGATTGGTTTCAGCAATGCTATTAATCCTATTAATTAAATTTCCTCCATTTTTTTCTAATCCATGGATTTCTATCAAGCACTGTTCTACTGCTTTGGCATCTGATCTTGTGAGTGCTGTTAGACCATCTATTTCATAAATTTTTATTCCTTTTTCATTCCAATGTTCTCTTTGTCTTCTAATAGCATCATTCGTAATTCCTACGTACTGAACTTCATTAGTCAGTGGATCGAAAGACTGATACACCGTGATATTGCCTTGTTCTCTGGGTACAGGTGTTAAATCTTGGCTAGTAGAAGGGATGGAAGATGTTGCTGTTAGTGCACTCCCTATTGCTGCGGTTCCTTGTATGACTTTAGCAGCTTTCGCCAGTTCGTAAATGATTTTGGCATTTTTGCAAACCTTAGAGACTTTGTTTAATTGACTTCCTGGAACAGGCACAAAGCAAAAAGCAACATTTTTCCCTAAGTCCTTTAGTAAATCTCCCATTGTTTCTGGAGGAGATGCATTACGGGCTGCACTTCCATATTGCTCTGCATAGTTTGTTCCGAATTTCTCATCAATTATCTGGTGAAGATCATCACCGAAAGGGATGACATCATTTGATATGAATTCAGAAATAGGCGGTCTTTTGGGTTCATAATCATCGAAACAGATGCTTCCAAACGTTCCACATGTTTCAGCAAAATTAGTCACTCCATCTACTAAATTATGAGCAATCCGAGATCCAGACTCTTTGACCGTTGTTTTCGTTTGTAGCCAGAAAGATTGTTCTTCTGCATGTGAAGTATTTGTCTCGTCATCAGGTATTTGTTCGGATAGCGCTTCTTTAATCTCAGATGATTGTTGGGCAATCACCTCATCGAGCGGGTAAGATAACTTAGGAGTTGGTTCTAGCTGTGGTCGATAGGGCCCTGCATTTACAGACTCATTCTGTGCTGTTTCAGTTGGGGAAGGAGGGGAGAGGTCTTCTTGGAATTTGACTTCACCAGGCTTATTGATATGAGGAGTTGAGGGGCTGGATTGATCTGCCCTTCTTGCAGCTCCTCCTGTTGCAACAATAATGATTGCAGCAACGACAACGGCTGCTGCAATGATGATTGCTTTTTTATGCTTCTTGACGAATTTCTTGGTTTGTTTCCATTTCTTTCCAATCCATCCTTTACAGAGAATGATATTTGGCTTTTCAGATCCCTTAATTAAGGCGGGAAAGATTGTGCAGTTTTGGTAATCGTTCAATGCTGAAAAAAACCAACTTCTTTCATCTTCCTCATCTAGATCTGACTCATTTAGCTCTCCTCTAAGCCATTTAATGTCCTCTTCTAACGTTGTTTTCCCATACACATCGTCATCTCTTACCCCATTACGTGTGAGAAAAACCAAAAACTCTATAACGTCATCGACTTGTTTTTCACTCAGAATGCTTTCGAGCGTCTCTCCATAGCTTATCTCCCAAATGAAATTTATGATCTGGTCGTAAGATAGGTTTTCGTACTTTAAGAAATCCCAAGGGGAAAAATTGAAATAGCCTACATGTGATTGAGTCTCTAGCTGTTCTTGAAGAGTGGTTGCATTCATTGGCGTATGCCAAATCATTGCAGGAAGACAAAAAATGAAAAGAATCTTGGCAAGTCTCAACACTTTCCTCAGTAAAACAGGAAAGTAAAATTTTTTAATTGATCTTAAGAAAAGTTTCAAGAAAATCTTTGCATTTTTGTTGTACACTTAGGATAAGGAAGTCTTTTAGAAGCTAATGTTTAGGGGGATGAACCGAGGGGTATGTGGGCTTATTGATCAAAAATATAGAAAATCAAAGGAATCTTCCTTGTCTTTTTTTCAGCTCACAGGCTATGGCTTGAGAGAGTTCTGAAAAGTTTTTAGGTAGGTGTATCATGACAAAAAAGGGATCTAGTTTTTCATCATGGAAATCGGTATTTTCGTTTGTTCAATTCAAGAAGGATATGATTGAATCGCTTGGTAAAGACAGGTTGAGTTTTTGGGGAATTTCATTCTACGTTGGAGCACAAGTTCTTGTGATTTTTGGGATAATCTTCTATCGCATTTTTCAATCTATTCTTGGAGGACATGAATTACTGGCATTCAAGCAGATGATATTTTTATCTTTGTCTTTGATAACAATTTCCCTGGTTTTCAGAGGGTTTGTTTTAATCGATTGTTCCGAGAGAAGAGCATTAAGAAGTATTTTTGCTGGTTGCGGCGGAATAGTTCTTTTGATCTTAATCGGAACAATATTTGAAATGCATCAATAGGATGGCTTATAGAAACAGCTGTGTTAACGATAGAGATTGAAAAGAGGGTAGAATTTAAAAAATGTACCCAAAATCCAAAATAGCATAACGCAAGAAGAGCTTGAAGATAAGCTTTTGGACTTCTTATACTTGATTCACTCTTTTCACAGTGAAAATAATATCATCAAAATCTTCATCCTCATCACCATCATTGCAAAAATAATGCTTTCCATTAGGAATATCTTCGGAATACATAGCAAAGCCGTTGCATTTTCCTATAGCATACTGTTCACTATTAACATGGCAAACGATTTTCTTTCCGTTAGGGTACTTAATTGTTTTGTTACTTTCTAGTGCTGGTTTTGTTCCATCAACTACCATTTCTTCATAAATTGTGTCTTCTAATATGTTTCCAATAAAAATAGAATTTTTTTTTGTAAAGATTTGAACTTCTATATTTTTAGCATTCAATACGTTAGAATCTTCCCAAAATAGGATGATTGATTCTTTTCTCGTAGGAGTAGCCTTACTCCCATTCGTTTTTATGTAGCCATCTTCAATGTTAAGATAGAAACCTTGAGGATATTTACTATTTACTTTTTCTATAGAGAACCGAAGTGTTTCTTGATTTTTCACAGGAAATTTGTCCATTAGAAAGATTGTTCTACCTTTATACGTTCTCTTTTGTGGGTATTTCTCTCCAGGAATATGTTTAAACATTTCTTTAAAATTCATTAGTTTCTATGCTGTTCTTTTATTTTTCTTCCAAAATCAGAATTTGGAGAAAATTTTTTTATGAATGAAGCAGAAATAAACTCTAATTGCTTTACCTTAATTGAGTACACAGTTCATACCAATGATAGTCATTAGAATCTGCAGGGTTGGAGCTTCCAATCCACTGTTTAAGGTCTTTAGCGATAACAAACGGAGAATAAAAATGACCTTTAATCGCATTTAAAGTTAAACTAACATAGTATGGATTTAGCCCTTCCTCCTTTGTCATGCGTTCCTCTAGTGTAGCATAAGCTTTTTTTGCTACAGATTGCATATCTCCTTCAAGACCAGGTACTTTTATTTCTCCTTCTAATTGGCCCTATACCCTCGAACCCCCAAAAATGGCCAAATCGCGGCATTTTAGCCATAAGAAAATTTTGTAACTCTCTTTAAATTAATTGGTTACAAAAACCTCTTGTCAAATAAATTTTT
>Ga0075163_10010996_pt1 | contig 11806 bp, 11 predicted proteins | sample JI1023141ADNA_FD_71478 | JGI IMG/M metagenome (GOLD analysis project Ga0075163, IMG submission 71478) | Wastewater effluent complex algal communities from Wisconsin, to seasonally profile nutrient transformation and Carbon sequestration -... | ecosystem: Engineered > WWTP > Effluent > Algae... | reverse complement strand
CGCTGCGGGGGTCGCCGCGGCGGCCGGGGTCTCCCTCGGGTTGGTGCAGCACCATTTCGCGACCAAGGCGGGCCTGATCAAGGCCGTCGATGACTACGTGGTCGAGGTGGTGATCACCCCGATGGCGGAGCCGGTCGCGGCAACCGCAGCCGATTCGGTCTCGGAGATCGGCGACCGGGTCAACCGACTGTTCGCCGAACATCCCGATGTGGCGGCCTACCTGGGTCGGGCGCTGGTCGACGGCAGCCAATTGGGTACCACGATCTTCGACCGGCTCTACGAAGTCGGCATGCTGCGCTGGCAGCAACGCGCCGACCGTGGTGAGACGCGCCCCGATATCGATCTGCCGTGGGCGGTCATCAATGCCCTGGTCCTGCCGCTCGGTGCGATCAGCATGCGCGGCCATATCGAACGCCATCTGTCGGCGTCGTTCACCGCTCCGGAGCAGTTGCAGCGGTGGCAGGCATCGGTGAACACGCTGTTGCGTGACGGCCTGTTCCGCAAACCGTAGCGGCGTCAAGCTTTTTCGCCGGCAACCCGTTTACGGTAGGCCGACGGGGTCTCACCACAGAACTGGGTGAAGCTGCGGGTGAACGAGCTGAGGTTGTCGAACCCCACCGCGGACGAGGTCGCCTGGACCGATTGGCCCGGTGCGGCCAGCAGCGCCATCGCCCGCAGCATCCGGGCGTGCAGCAGGTACGTCCGCCAGGACAATCCCAGGGTGTCGGAGAACAATCTGCGCAGTGTCCGCTCCGAGACCGCTACCGCGCGGCTGACGTCCTCGGCGGTCACCGATGCGAGGTGCTCCTTGGTGTAGGCCAGCGCCGCCGCGACGATCGGGTGATCCGATGTGGGCAGGCTCAACGGCGCCTCGTGGTCGAGTGCCTCGGTGACCAGGTGGGCCATCGTGCGGAAGAAATCGTCGGAGACCCCGGCGTCCTCGGTCGGGGATTGCGCCCGGTCGATGGGCCAGCGCAGCGCGTAGATCATCATCTCGCGGATCAGCGGCGACACCGCGATGATGCGTGCCCGCAGACCGGTGTCGGGAATCATCTGCGCGTCGAACATCACCGCGACGGTTTTGACGTCAGGGTTCATCACCGCCTGGTGTTCCAGCCCGGCCGGGATCCAGGCGGCCTGCTGTGGCGGCAGCAGGTAATGGCCGGCGTCGGTCTCCACCTCGACGACTCCGTGGAGCGCGTACTCGATCTGGTGCACCTCGTGGGAATGCCAACCGGTGATCAAGCCGTCGCCCTCGTAGAGATAGCTGCCCGCCAGTGCGCGACCACCGCGGCGCAGTTCGATCACCGGCCGGGCCGGGTCCGTATTGGCCGCTGTGTGCAACTTGGCCGAAAAGGTCAAACCTCTGTCCGATCGCGCAGAGACGGTCACGATTTCCGAGGGTACTAGTTGGTTATGCAGACCGACGACCTGATCCTGGTGAGCATCGACGACCATGTCGTCGAGCCGCCCGACATGTTCCTCAACCACGTGCCCGCCAAGTACAAGTCCGAGGCCCCGATCGTCGTCACCGACGACAAGGGCGTGGATCAGTGGATGTATCAGGGCCGCCCGCAGGGGGTCAGCGGGCTCAACGCGGTGGTGTCCTGGCCCGCCGAGGAGTGGGGCCGCGACCCGGCCGGTTTCGCCGAGATGCGCCCCGGGGTCTATGACGTGCACGAGCGGGTGCGGGACATGAGCCGCAACGGCATCCTGGCCTCGATGTGCTTCCCGACGTTCACCGGGTTCTCCGCGCGCCACCTCAACATGCACCGCGAAGAGGTCACGCTGGTGATGGTGTCGGCCTACAACGACTGGCATATCGACGAGTGGGCAGGTTCCTACCCGGACCGTTTCATCCCGATCGCGGTGCTCCCGACCTGGAACCCGCAGGCCATGGTCAAGGAGATCAAGCGGGTTGCCGCCAAGGGTTGCCGCGCGGTGACGATGCCGGAATTGCCGCACCTGGAAGGACTTCCGAGCTACCACGACGAGGACTACTGGGGCCCGGTCTTCCAGACGCTCTCCGATGAGCGGGTCGTGATGTGCCTGCACATCGGCACCGGATTCGGGGCCATCAGCATGGCGCCGAACGCCCCGATCGACAATCTGATCATCCTGGCCACCCAGGTCTCGGCGATGTGCGCCCAGGATCTGCTGTGGGGCCCGGCGATGCGCAACTACCCGGATCTGAAGTTCGCATTCTCCGAGGGCGGCATCGGCTGGATCCCGTTCTATCTGGACCGCAGCGACCGGCACTACACGAACCAGAAATGGCTGCGCCGCGATTTCGGAGACAAGATGCCCAGCGATGTCTTCCGTGAACATTCGCTGGCCTGCTACGTCACCGACAAGACCTCGCTGAAACTGCGCCACGAGATCGGCATCGACAACATCGCCTGGGAATGCGACTACCCGCACTCCGACTGCTTCTGGCCCGATGCGCCCGAGCAGGTGCTCGCGGAGTTGAACGCCGCCGGCGCCTCGGATGCCGATATCAACAAGATCACCTGGGAGAACTCGTGCCGATTCTTCGGCTGGGACCCATTCAAGCTGACCCCGAAGGAGCAGGCGACCGTCGGTGCACTTCGGGCCACCGCCACCGACGTCGACACCTCGATCCGGCCGCGGGCGGAGTGGGCGCGGCTCTACGACGAGAAACGCTTCGCCAAGGTCTGACCGGATGCCGCGCCGGATCTCGACGCGGCCGGCGGCGGTTGATCTAGGCTTGTCCCATGACCGATCTGGATCGTGCCGCCGCCCGTCGTGAAATTGCCGAAGCCCTGTTGAAGGCGCTCGATCGCCGGCACGAGGTGCTCGACATCATCGTCGACGCCACCGACCGGGACGCCGCGGTGACGGCCATCGCCGAACTGCTGGGCACGACGCGTGCCGGCAGCGAGGCGGTGTTCGGGCTGTCGTTCCAGCAGCTGACCAAGGATGCCCGCAAGGTCATCGCGGCCGAACTGGAAGATCTCAACAGCCAGCTCACCTTCACCGTCAACGAGCGGCCGGCATCATCGGCCGAAACGCTGGTGCTACGCCCCTTCTCGGGGGAGACCGACCGAGACATCTTCTCGGCCCGGGTCGACGAGCTGCACACCGCCGGCGACGGCAAGGGTGGTCCCGCGGGCAGTCTCGATCACGAGATCACCTCCGCACTGGGACGTTTGGACGCCGAGGAAGCAGCGTGGTTTGTCGCGCTCGAGGGCGAAGAGAAGGTCGGTCTGGTTCTCGGCGAGCTCGTCGATCACGAGGTCGAGGTGCGTATCTGGATCCGCCCGGACCTGCGTAAGAAGGGTTACGGTACGGCCGCGCTGCGCAAGTCGCGTTCCGAGATGGCGATCTACTTCCCGGCGGTGCCGGTGGTGGTGCGCGCCCCCGCAACCGGGGCCTGATCGCCCTCGGCGACAGGGCTTTTCGGTCGGCGCATGCTCACCAGTCGGCGCGCTCAGCGTCCTCGGGTGTGCGCGCCGGCGGTGATTCGGCTGCGCTCGCCTCGTGTTCGGGGACGGTGGCCGACCATGCGGTGCCCTCGCACACGAGATCGGTCGGTAGCGAGATCTCGCTGGGAAGCGTGACCGGTAGGCCCGGCACGGTGGGCAGGGCCAGCGGCGGCGGGGGTGTGGCGGCCAGGACCGCCGGCGCCGAAGCGAGCATCGGGAGCACGCTGCCCGCTGTCTCGGCCGCCAACGCGGCCGCGGGTGCCCCGATGGCGACCGGCGGGGCGACCGCCGCCTCGATCGGTGCCACGGCGGCCACCGGTGCGGCGGCCTCGACCAGCACGTCCTCGACCGGGCCGGGCGGTGCCAAAATGCTTGCTGGAGAGGCATTTTCGACCGGTGCGGCGGGCGCTGCGGGGGCCTCCGGCGCCGGGGGCGCCGGAGGTGGTGGCGGTGGCGGTGATGCCTCGGGCACCACCGCGGGGACAGCCTCGCTCACGGGAACAGCTCCCGCCGGGGGAACAGCGGCGGCCTCGATCATCGGGGCCGCGACGGGGGGTGCGGCCTCCGGAACCCCCGCGGGCACCGGCACCGCGGGCACCGGCACCGCGGGCACCGGCACCGCCGGAACCGGCACCGGCGGCACCGGCGGCACGGCGATCGGCACAGCAGGCACGGCGGCGGGTACCGGGGCAGGCACGGCGGCGGGCGCCGGGGCCGGCATCGGGGCTACCGGCGGCCCGGCGATCGCCCGTTCCAGCACCGACATCGCCGCGGGCTCCGGCGGAATGACTTCCGTCGCGACCGGGGTCGCGGGCACCGCGGCGGCCGGCGCGACGTCCTCCACTGGGGGAGCCGGGACCGCGGCCGCCTCGATCAGCGGTGCCGCCGACTCCACGGGTGCGACCGGCACCAAGGCCTCGTTCAGTGCCGCGGTGCCGCCTTCCAAGGATTGCGGGATGATCTCCGGTGCGGCGGCCAGATCGGAGACCAGGTCCAGACACGGCACGCCCGGGCTGGGTTCAGCAAACGCGACCGGAGTGAGAACCAGTGCGCCGCAGTACAGGCCCGCGGCTGCAAAGGACGTCAGTGCGAGCCGATTTGTGCTGCGTGGCATAGATATTCCGGTCTCCCTGTGACTGACGACGAGGGGAACCTATCGCGATCTTGAATATGCGCAAACCGCTAATTTTCGCCGACACCGATCCGATATGAAGCGGTGCCCATCCTGTGACGGCAGCGGGGCACGACCCCGCGTCACCGCTGAGAAGCGCGGCGCGCAAGCCACTTCACTGCGCTCAGAGTCCGGCGGCCCGCTCCAGCGCTGCCAGCGAATCCTCCAGATGGCTCAGCAACCTCTGCAGGTGCGGGACGCTTCGCCGGCACCCCACCAGACCGAAGTCCAGGTTGTCGGCATTGTTGGTGAGCGTGATGTTCAGCGCCTGGCCGTCGAGGGCGATGGACAGCGGATAATTGCCGTCGAGTCTGGCGCCCTTCCAGTACATCGGTTCCCGTGCGCCCGGCACATTGGAGATGACGATATTGAATGGGGGTGGTGCCGAGGACACGAACCCGGGCACCAGGCTGAGGCCGAGCCCGGCGACCAGGAAGCCCGACAGGGCGAGCGCCTGGGCGCGCGGTAGTTCACTGAACACGCGCTTGTTGTCCCGCATCGACACGCTGATGGTTCCCAGGCGCTTCATCGGGTCGACGACATCGGTGGCCAGGTTGCACAGGATCGTGCCGACCATGTTGCCGCCGGCGTCTTGTTCGTGTTCCCCACGCAGGCTCACCGGAACCATTGCCACCAAAGGGGTTTCCGGTAGGGCGTGCTGCTCGTCGAGGTAGGCCCGCAGCGCTCCTGCGCACATGGCGAGCACCACGTCGTTGATGGTCGCGCCGGGTGCGGCTTCCTTGACCGATCTGATCCGGTCCAGCTTCCAGGACTGTGCCGCGCACCGGCGGGCGCCGCCGATCGGCACGTTGAACATGGTCCTGGGTGCCCGGAACGGCAGCGTCAACTGTTGCTCGAACAGCGCCGAGCGGGCGAGCGAGATCGTCGAGGGCGCCACCGCGGCGACGCCCGTCGCCACCGCGCCGACCGTCCGGATCAAAGACGCCTGACTCGATGGTGTGCTGGGACGTCTCCGGGGGGCCAGCGTCCAGGGCACCCGGACGACCCGGTCGTCCGGGTCGGATGACAGCGTGCGGATCATCAGGCGCTGCGCGGACACCCCGTCGATGAGGGAATGGTGGATCTTGGTGTACACGGCGAATCGTCCGTCGTGCAGGCCCTCGATCAGGTACGCCTCCCACAGCGGCCGATGCCGGTCCAGCAGCGTGCCGTGCATCCGCGAGGTCAATTCCAGCAGATCACGGACCCGGCCCGGGCGGGGCAGGCCGGACCGGCGCAGGTGGTAGTCGACATCGACATCGCTGTCCAAAGACCAACCTACATTGGTGATTCCACCGAAGAAGCTCGCCGGGTGCTTGCGGAACGTCGGCTGGAAGTCGTCGTTCTCGACGATCGCGGCATGCAACTCGGCCACGAAATCCGGGCCGGCGTCGGCAGGGGGTTCGTAGAGCTGAAGTCCGCCGACATGCATCGGGTGTTCTCGTGATTCGCCGACGAGAAACAGTGCATCGGTCGGCGAGATCAGCTTCATGCCGCCACGCTACCGACACCCCCGGTCGGGGGTAGGGGAATGCTCAGGCGGGTCGGCTCGCGACCGGCACGCGCACCGCGGGGGCCGGTGCCACCGGCGCCACCACCGCGGGTACGGGAAGCGCGGGTGCGACAGCTCCCGGGGCCGGAACCGCCGGGACGGGAGCCGGCGCGGCAGGCGGCGGAGCGGGTGGCGTGACACCCAGTACGCGCAGCAGGTCGGGTTTCATCGCGAGCAGCTGTGCGCCCCAGTAACCCCAGCTGTGGGTGCCGTCCTTGGGGAAGTTGAACACCCCGTTGCGCCCGCCTGCAGCCAGATAGCGTTGCTGGAACGTCTTATTGGTGTTGAGCGTGATGTTCTCCAAGAACTGCGAACTGAACATCCCGCCGAAATCGCCCCCGGTGTCGAGATCGGATGGTGTGCCGTCACCGCAGTACACCCAGACCGCGGTGCGGTTGGCCGCCAGCATGGCGACGTTGACCATGGGGTCGTTGCGGCGCCAGGCCGGGTCGCTGGTCTGCCCCCACATATCGGTGGCGTTGTAGCCACCGGCGTCGCGCATGGCCAGACCGATCAGCGTCGGCCACAGGCCCAGTGACGGGTTGACGAAGCCGGACAGCGATGCGGCGAAGATGAACTGGGCGGGATGCCAAATGGCCAGGGTGAGCGCGGAGCCGCCCGACATCGACAGGCCGACAACGGCATTGCCGACCGGGCTGACACCCCGGTTGGCGGCCAGCCAGGCCGGCAGTTCCTGGGTGAGGAACGTTTCCCACTTGTAGGTGATGGGGCCTGAGCTGCCGACAGCGGGCTGATACCAGTCGGTGTAGAAGCTGGATTGTCCACCGACGGGCATCACCATCGAGAGCCCGGAATCGTGATACCACTCGAACGCGGCGGTGTTGATATCCCACCCGCTGAAATCGTCCTGTGCGCGCAGGCCGTCCAACAGATAGATGGCATGTGGTCCGCCACCCTGAAATTCGACCCGAATGTTGCGGCCCATCGCCGCCGAGGGGATGTCCAGCTGCTCGATGGGCAGCCCGGGGCGGGAGAACGCGGTGGCCGGTGGTGCGCCGGTCAGCGACCCGAGGACCACCGTCGCCACGGCGGCCGACACGCCTCGGCGCAGCCACCGCCGCATCGTTGTCGAAGGCGTCATACCCGGCAAGGTAACAAAGCCGCGGGAGTGACCGTCCGTCCGACGCGGGCTGTGATCGCGTTGTTATGTAACGGTTTAACTCAGGCCGGGACCACGATGACGAGGTCGTTGCCGGTGCGCTCGACCTGCATGCCGGCTTTGCGGGCAACGGCCGCGACCTTGGCCGCGTCATCGGGGTCGGATCTGCCGGCGGCCAGCGCGCGGGCCAGTCTGCCCTTGTGCGCCTTGTTGAAATGGCTGACGACGGTCCGGTGCCCGTCCGGGTGTTCGGCCAGTACATTGACCCGGACCGCGCCGTCGATCCTGCCGAGTGCGGCGTAGGACCCGGAGCGCAGATCCACCACCAGGTCCTGGGTGGCGATCTCGGCCAGCACTGGTTCCAGCACCGGCTTCCAGCGGGCGCCCAGCGTGGGTCGGCCGGGCAATTTGGACGATGCGGACAATCGGTACGGGGGTATCGGATCGTCGGCGCGCAGCAGCCCGAAGAGTGCCGAGCCGATGGCCAGCCGGGCCCGCGCCCGTGTTGCGCTCGCGCCGCGCAGCGATCCGATGTCCAGGGCGTCGTAGAGCACTCCGGTGTAGCGATCGATCGCCGGCAGTGTCGCGGCGGCCATCAGCGCCGCGTTGCGCGCTATCTCGGCGTCCTGTTTCGCGGTCAGCCCGAGCGCGCGCCGGCACGCGGGGACGTCGGCGGCAAGGCCGACGATGTCGTCGACGAGTTCGGTGCGCAGGGCGGTCAGCCCGGTATAGCTGAGCCGGTCGAGGCGCAACGGCGGACCGTCGCCCCCGGACCGTTTCGTCTCCGACGGCGGCAGCAGCACGATCACGCAGAGAGATTATCCGAGGCCGGGGGACCGTCCGGACCGCGCCTTCAAGCAAGCGCTTGGTTGAGGCAATCGGCGCGGTCATGACAATTCGCTGTATTACCCCGATTATGGCAGCAGAGGATGCGAGTTTGTTCGGACAGTGGCCGCAGAACGCAATACCGTGTGCCGGGCGTTGCCGAGAATATTGACAATCGCGCATTGAATATCCGACTATCGGCGTGTTCGATCAGGTGTTGGTCGGTGCGGGGGTCGATCGAGAGTTTGTTGCAGCTGCGGTGCAGAAGGATCGCAGAAGGATTGCAGAACGAAGTAAAGGAACCGGTAGTGGAGTCGACCCGCGGGAAGTCTGCGATCATCGACATCGTCGGGCGGGCGGGCTTGGATCGGTGCGGTGCTTTAGCTGCCGCCGTTGTTTGTCCGGCCATGAGCATCGACTCCGCAAATTCCGAGTCCAGGATTCGATCGCACGTCGGCCGCCTGTCGCGGTCGGCGAACATGACAGGGGAGCTCTCGTGACAGCTCAGGACATTGTCGGTGCCGACTCCGGTGATTCCGACGATCACGGCATCGCGGTGGATGTGCGTGTTCGGGTGCATGCCGGCACCGATGACGAGGCGGCCGGACTCATCGTCGACGACTTCGGCGACAGCGCAGGCTATTCCGTGGACATCGGCGACAACCACATCGCCGATCCGGCTCGCCGCTGGGCGGTGCTGCTCGACACCGGATCGTTGACCTTCGTCAACAGCGACGCACTGACCCCGGAGTAACGCGGGTTCAGCTCCCGCCGGGCAGTCCGTCCAGCAGTTCGTCGAGGAAGCCGCCGGCCTCGCGACCCGCCCGTGCGGTGTCCCGCGCGGCGATCGCCTCGATCAGCCCTCGGTGCCGGGCGAATTCGGCGATGGGCTGCACGGCTTTGGTGGTGATGACGCTGGCCGACACCACCTCGGTCAGACCCCGGTAGAGCGCGGTGAGCACCGCATTGTGCGAACTCCTGACCACCGCGAAGTGCAGTGCGGCATCGGCCCTGGCGAAGTCGTCGCCGCCTTCTGCGCGCAACGCCTCGCTGCGATCCAGTAACGTCCACAGCTCGTCGAGGTCGTCGGCTGTCCGAGCGGTCGCGGCCAGTCGGGCGCCTTCGACCTCCAGGCATCGCCGGACCTGGAGCACATCGCGGAACTCGGTGCCGCACAACCGCTGAAGCGCGCCCGAGACCTCGCTGGTGGCTCGGACGTAGGTGCCGTCGCCCTGGCGGACTTCGAGGATGCCGCTGTGTGCGAGTGCCCGCACCGCCTCGCGCACGGTGTTGCGGCCGACCCCCAGCGTCTCGGCAAGTGCGGGTTCGGTCGGGATTCTGGTGTCGACCGGCCATTCGCCGGTGCTTACCGAGGAACGCAGCTGTTCGATCACCTGGTCGACCAACCCGGTGCGACGCGTAGTGGCCAACGGCACAGAAACCCCTTTCATCCAATCATCGGATGTATGGCAGGGTAGTCCAGGTGATTGGAAGTCGCCACACGAGCGCGCTCGACGACCGTGCGTCCGAACTCGACGGATCGGCACTCGACCGATCGGTGAAGGCGCGACCTTCCACGACGGCGGCCGGGGGTGCGCTGCTGGTCGTGGCGGTCGTCCTCACCGCGTTGAATCTGCGGCCCGCGATCACCAGCGTCGGGCCGTTGCTCGCGGATATGCGCGGTGATCTGGGCGCCTCGGCGCTGTGGGCTGGAGTGCTGACCACCTTGCCCGGGTTGTGCTTTGCCGCGGCGGGCCTCACGGCGCCGTGGTTGGCTCGTCGTTTCGGCATCGATTCGGCGATCGCGGGCGCGCTGCTGGTGCTCACCACCGGGCTGTTGCTCCGGGTGATCGACGGTCCGCACGTCGTCATCGGTGGGACGCTGGTCGCCACCGCGGGCATCGCGCTGATCAATGTCTTGATCCCGGTGGTCATCAAGAGCTCCTTCCCCGCCCGCATCGGCCTGATGACCGGGATCTACACCGCGGCATTGCAGGGTGGTGGGGCGGCCGGCTCCGCCGTCACACCGGCGCTCGACGAGATGCTCGGCGGCTGGCGGTTCGCGCTGGGCGCTTGGGCCGTGCTGGCGGCCGCGGCCTTGGTCGTCTGGCTGTCGGCGATGCTGCGCAACCGGGCCACCCGCCCGCCGGCTCCCCGGGTCGAGGCCGTCGCCGCGGCGGGGCGCTCCCTGCTGCGCAGCAGGTTGGCCTGGATCATCACCGGGTTCTTCGGTTGCCAGTCGCTACTGGCCTATGTGGTCATGGGCTGGTTGCCGCAGGTGTTCATCGACAATGGCCTCAGCAAGGGCGACGCCGGCCTACTGCTGGGTCTCAACGCCGTCATTGCCGTGCCCATCAGCATCGTGGTGGCCCCACTGGCCTCGCGGCGCCCCAGCCAGAGCGGCTGGATCGTCGGTCTGGGCGTGCTCGGCATCACCGGAGTGGCGGGTCTGGCCATCGCGCCCGCCGCCGCACCCGTGTTGTGGACGGTGTTGCTCGGACTCGGCATGAGCGTGTTCTCGCTCGCGCTGGCCGTCATCGCGCTGCGTGCTCGCAACGCCGCGGACACCGCGCGGTTGTCCGGCATGGTCCAGGGGTTGGGTTATCTGCTGGCCGGTATCGGCCCGTTCGCGTTCGGGCTGCTCCACGAACTCAGCGGCGGCTGGACGGTGCCCTGGATGATGGTGCTGGGGATCTACGTGATCCAGATCGTCCTGGGGGCCCTTGCGGGCCGGCCCAGGTACGTCTGAACGAGTTACAGCGGGAATGTTGCCGGAGCCGGCGGGAGACCCTCGGGCGCCGGCGGCGGCGGTGCCATCGGATCCAGCGGGGGTGGCGGTGCGACGTCCAGCGGAACGGGCGGCTGCGCGCCGGCCGGCGGCGGCAATTCGGCGGGCGGCGGGGGAGCGAAGCCCGGCGGAGGCGGCGGGATCATGCCTTCGGGCGCGGGCTGGCCGGACGGTTCCATCGGCAGGTACATGTGCTTGGTGAACTGAGGCTGGTAGGCACCGCCCCCGCCGATCTTGACACCGCCGCCCTCGCCGGAGGAAACCGGTGTGCCGTCGGGCAGGGTGACCGCCGTGTGGCCCCCGTTCCAGCCGATGACGAGCGCACCGGGCTGGGTGCCGTACTTGAAGCCGCGGGCCAGCAGGGCGCTCTCCTGGTTGCCGGTGTTGAACCGGTCACCGAACACCGGACGGTTCGTCGCGGCGTTACTGACCCAGGATGCCAGGCCTGAGCAATCGGTGCCGGCAGGGGTGTCCCCGCCGGAGATGTATGGCGTCCCTGACACCTGGCTCACCAACGCCAGAAGTGAAGCTACAGCAAACATGCGGACGGACGTTAACAGAGGCGTTTGTAAGCGGGCAAAATTCTGTGACCCCCTTCACATCTCGGCAAAGTGCCAGCGCAACTCACAAAACAGCGAGTGAACGGCCTTGCGCGGGGCCCAGATTCGAAGGGCTACGTGCATTGATCTTGAGTTCTCGCAAAGTCAATGCGGGGCGAAGTCGAAACATGGCGGAGCGAAACGTGTTGTGCCGGTCAATCATTCAAAAGTGTTGCGGCACAGATGCTTACCAGACCCCGACGGACATGTCGTCGGGTAGGTAGTTCATGCAGACCGCGGTGGAGTGAGCGACGACGCCCTTGTTGTTGAAGAAGATCTTGGCCCAGTTGGGCCAGTTCCAGGCC
>Ga0075163_10010994_pt1 | contig 11807 bp, 8 predicted proteins | sample JI1023141ADNA_FD_71478 | JGI IMG/M metagenome (GOLD analysis project Ga0075163, IMG submission 71478) | Wastewater effluent complex algal communities from Wisconsin, to seasonally profile nutrient transformation and Carbon sequestration -... | ecosystem: Engineered > WWTP > Effluent > Algae... | reverse complement strand
GACCGCGAGCGAGCCGAGCACCGCGAAGAGCCAAGGCATCACCTGGGTCATCGCTCGTCCTCGTCCATCCGCTCGAGCGCGCGATCGAGCGCGGCGTCGTAGTCCGGGTTCGTCCGGGGCGCCTCACCGGTCGCCGCGGGCGCGGTGGACTTCCACCGACGCGCCACGACGAAGAGACCGCCCGCCGCGACGACGCTGAGCAGAATCGGCCCGAGCCAGAGCGCGCGCCCTGCGCCGCGATCGTCCGGGATACTGATCGCGTCGTGGCCGTAGGTCGACGCATACGCGGTCTGGATCTGCGTCGCGGACTCGCCGGCCGCGAGGCGCTCGCGGATCTCGCCGCGCTTGCCCTCGGCCCAGTCGCAGATGCACGAATCGAGCGGAAGGCGCGGGCAGGAGCCGCACTGGCAGAGCAGGCGCGGGAAGAGCACCCGCTCCACCTCGGACGAGATCGAGACGTGGCCCGCGTGGGCGGTGCTCGAGTCCTGGGCGAACGCGAACGCCGGCGCGAAGATGGCGACGAGGAGCAGGAGCGCAGCGAGCGCCGGGACGAGCTTGCCCGCGACGCTCTTCTTCGCCTTCTTCTTCTCCGACTCGCGGAGCCACGCGCGGGTGTCGGGCCACATCGCGAGGATCGAGCCGAGCAGCCCGAGGGCGCCACCGATCCAGATCCAGCTCACGACCGGCCGGACGATCGCCTTGAACGTCGCGCGGCGCGTCGTCGGGTCGACGGTGCTCATGATGACGTAGATGTCCTCGCGCGCGCTGCGTCCGATCGCCGGCTCGGTGGTCGGCATCTCGGGACGGAGCCGGTAGATGAACTTCGCCGGCGAGATGCGGCCGCTCGGGGTGCCGTTCGACGCGACGGTGAGGTCGGTGAAGATCATCCGCTTCTCGAAGTCGACCTCCATCCGCGGCTGGCGGTAACCGAGGCTGTACGAGCCGATCGCGAGCGCGGCGCCCGGACGGAGCATCGCCTCGCGCTCGTAGTCGTAGGCCGCGCCGGAGAAGCCGAGGAACATCAGCGCGACGCCGGCGTGGACGATGTAGCCGCCGTAGGTTCGCTTCGCGCGCGAGGTGAGTTCGTAGACGGCCGCGAACGGGCTCTCGCCCTTCACCCGCATCCGGACGCGGGCTCCGCGGGCGAACTCTTGGAGGATCGTGCCGATCACGAAGAAGACGGCGAAGACGCAGACGAGGGGCAGCACTCCGGTCGCCTTCGCGAGCAGCACGCTCGCGGTCGTCTCACTGAGCGGCGCGCGCGGCGCGTAGACGTCGAAGCCGAGCGATCGGCCGAGGCCGACGTGGACCGCCGCGGCGAGTCCGCCGAGGACCGTCGGGAACGCGATCGCGACCCAGAATTTGGACGCCGTCGTGCGGCGCCACGAGAGGAGCGGCCCGATGCCCGCGAGCAGGAGCAGCACCAGGCCGAAGAACGGCATGAACTGGTTGTACCAGGGCGGTCCGACCGTCTGCTCCTCGTGGAAGAAGATCTCCGAGAGCAGCGGCCAGGTCGTCGACACCAGCACGAAGAGCATCATCGCGATCAGGATCCAGTTGTTGAACAGGAACGCGAACTCACGGGATGCGAACGAGTCGATCGAGTGCGGCGCGCGCAGGAGCGGGAGCCGCACCGCGATCAGCACCAGGATGCCCACGCCGAGGAAGATCAGGTACGGCGTGAAGAACGCGCCGATGTCGCTCCGCGCGAAGGAGTGCACGCTCGCGATCAGGCCGCTACGCGTGAGCCACGTGCCGAAGATCGTCATGAAGAACGTGAGGCAGAGCAAGAAGACGTTCCACGCGCGGAGCATGCCGCGGCGCTCCTGGACGACCGCGCTGTGTAGGTAGGCGGTGCCGACGAGCCAGGGCATGAACGACGCGTTCTCGACCGGATCCCAGGCCCAATAGCCGCCCCAACCGAGCTCTTCGTAGCTCCAGGCGCAGCCGAGCAGCAGTCCGAGCGAGAGGAACGTCCAGGCGAGCATCGACCACGGACGCGCGGCGACGAGCCATTCGTCGTCGAGACGCCCGGTGACGAGCGCGGCGATCGCGAAGCCGAACGGCACCGTCCAGCCGACGAAGCCCATGTAGAGCGACGGCGGATGGATCGTCATCCAATAGTTCTGCAGGAGCGGGTTGAGCCCTTCGCCGTCGATCGGCGCGGTGCCGACGTAGGTCGCGAACGGGTTCGCCGGGAAGAGCAGCAGGATCGTGAAGAAGGCGAAGACGCTCATCCAGGTCGCGATCGCGACCGGCTGAAGCGCGAGATGCTTCCCGTCGAGCCAACGGACGACCGCCGCCGTGTACCCCGAGAGCAGGAAGAGCCACCAGAGGATCGAGCCGTCCTGACCACCCCAGAGGGAGGTCACGAGGTACGACCAGGACATCGAACGGTCGCTGTAGCGGGCGACGTAGCTCAGACGGTAATCGTGCGTCTGGAACGCGTAACCGAGCAGGCAGACCGCCAGCGCGACGAGCGCACAGGTGGCGTAGGTGCCGAACCGAGCCGCGATCAGCGACGAAGTGCGGCCGCGGGAGGCGGCGACGGCGAGGGAGAACGTCCAGGTCGCCGACACGAGGATCAGCGAGAGGACGACGTTGCCGAGCAGGGGGATGTCGATCGACGGCATAGGCCTTCGCGATCGGACCGAGCGGCGGGGCCCGAGGCGGCCCCACTGTAGAGAGACGGGGGGGACGGAGCAAACGCCGTGCCGGACGATCGGTTGACTGCGCGTACCGCGGGGGGACCGGAGCCGCGAACACGCCACCACGGAAGAATCCCGTCACGTCCGACGAACCATCGTCACATTCGTCACGTAGTATCCCCGGAGCGCGGGGGGCTCTGCGCACGAGGGGAACGACACGAACGATGACGACGACGACGCTTGCGTGGAACCCACCGGGGATCGGCCCGTGGGAAGTGGAGACCGCTCATTTCCCGAGGCCGATGCCGTATTTCGGACGCCACGCGGTGCATCGGGCGTTCGTGAAGGGCTTCAGCGAGGGTTCGGCCCGCTACGGGCTGCTGCTCTCGCATTTCGAGCCGGCCTACGTGAACGGCTTCTGGTACCAGCAGCCGGTCGCGTTCGGTGCTCCGAAAGGCGCGAAGGGGCCGCCGCCCAAGCCGGTGCTCTGGCTTCTCACGCGGCTCCATCCGGGGATGCGTGCGCGCATCAAGACCTGCGAACTCGCCTTCGAGAAGCGGATCTGGCGCGACGACCTCGCGACCTGGGACGCGAAGGACAAGCCGAGCGCGATCGCGCGCCACGCGACGCTCCTCGCAGTCTCGCCGCGCACGCTCGAGGACGCCGCGCTGTCGACGCACCTCCGTGACTGCGAAGCCCACGTCGAGGCGATGGTCGGCCTCCATCACAAATACACCTTCAGCTGCATCCTGCCGGTCGGGGACCTGATCGCGCACGTCGCCGAATGGACGGGCGAGACGCCGCGCGCGGTCCTCGGGATGCTGCGCGGCAGCACGCCGATCTCACGCGGCATCCTCGCCTCCGAGCTCGACACGCTCTCGCAGGCGATCAAGGACGAACGTGCCGAGGCGATGCTCGACGGCGCGCGCGCGAGCGACGTGATCGCGGCGCTCCGCGTGGCGCCCGGACGCATCGGCCCGGCGGCGCGCGACTTCTTCGACGCGATCGAGCACCGCTCGCTCACCTACGACATCGGCGCGAAGTCCGCGGGTGAGATGCCCGAGATGCTCGTGTCCGCGGTGAAGGCGAGCGTCTCCGGCGCCCGCGGCGACGACGTCGACGGCGCTCGCGCGAAGGTCGACGCGATCCGCGGCAAGGTGCCCGCGGACAAGCGCGCGCGTTTCGACGAGCTGCTCGACGAGGCCCGCTCGATCAACCGCCTGCGCGACGAGCGCGGCATCTTCGCCGACGGATTCGCGATCGGCATCGGACGACGCGCGGTGCTCGAGGTCGGGCGACGCCTCGCGGAACGGTCCCTGCTCGCCGATGCGGCGCACGCGGTGGATCTCGAACTCGACGAAGCGATCGCGCTCCTCGAGGGCAAGCCCGGGCCGAGCGCCGACGAGATCGCGGCGCGCGTCGAATGGCGCTGCACGAAGTCGGTCGCCGACGTGCCTCAGTTCCTCGGCGGTCAGCCCGGCGCGCCGCCGGATCCCGCGATCCTACCGGCCGCCGCGCGCCGCGCGACCCTCGCCGTCGACGCCGTGATCTCGAACCTCTTCGCCGAGACGACCGAGACCTCGACGAAGACGATCGTCCGCGGCATCTCGGTGAACGACGGCGTCTACGAGGGCATCGCGCGCCGCATCGAGGACGCTTCGCAGTTCGACCGACTGAAGCAGGGCGACGTGCTCGTCACCCGCTCGACCGCGCCGTACTTCAACGTCGTGCTCCCGCTCCTCGGCGCGATCGTCACCGATCGCGGCGGCCAGCTCTGCCACGCGGCGATCGTCGCGCGCGAGTACGGCATCCCCGGCGTCGTCGGCACGAAGGTCGCGACCGCCACGATCCCCGACGGTGCCCGCGTGCGAGTCGACGGATCGAAGGGTGAGATCACGATCCTCGGGGCGCCCAGCTGAAGGTCCGACCATGAAGTACGTGGTGCTCGAAGGAGAGCTCGACGAGGCGTCGTACGGCGGAAAGGCCGCCCAGTGCGCCCGCGCCTACTCGGCCGGCCTGCCGGTGCCGGAGGGCTTCGCGGTGTCGTGGCGCGACGTCGGCAGGCTCGACGACGCGATCCTCGACACCTGCCTCACGGCCCTCGGCGGTCTGGTCGCGGTCCGCTCGAGCGCAGTGGGCGAGGACTCGGCGGTCGCGAGCTTCGCGGGTCAGCACGCGACGATCCTCGGCGTGCACGATCGCGACGGTCTCCGCGAGGCGATCGCGGAGGTCGTGCGCTCGGGCGACACCCCTGCCGCGCGAGGCTACCGCGCGAAGCTCGGGCTCGACCCGGTCCCGCGCGTCGCGGTCGTGGTGCAGAAGCTAGTGCGCGCCGACGTCGCGGGAGTGCTCTTCGACCGCGATCCACGCAGCGGCGAGGACGTCCGCGTGATCGAGGCTTCGTACGGCCTCGGCGAAGCCGTCGTGCAGGGCCTCGTCACGCCCGACCGCTTCCGCGTCGAACGCGGAGGCCGGGTCGTGCTGCGTGAGCGCGGCGACAAGGACCTCGAGATCGTCTACGCGTCGCACGGGGGCACCGAAGAGCGCGAGGTCGACGAAGCCCGCATCGAGCGGCTCTGCCTCGGCGACGCGGAGCTCCTCGCGCTCGACAGCCTCGCTTCCCAGTGCGAAGGCGTGTTCGGTGGCACCCAGGATCTCGAGTTCGCCTTCGTCGCACGCGACCTCTACCTCCTCCAGCGACGCGCGATCACACGTGGCTGACGAATCGGGCCGTGATTTCCCGCGCTGGCTCGTCGCCGCGCTCGCGCTCTCGTCGACGCTCGCGCCGCTGAACTCGACGATGATCAGCGTCGCGCTGCCCTCGATCGGCCGCGACTTCGGCGACGATCCGAAGCTGCTCACGCAGGCGATCGTGACCAGCTACCTGATCACGAGCGTCGTGGCCCAGGCGCCCGCCGGCAAGCTCGGTGATCGCTGGGGGCACCGCCGCGCGCTCGCGATCGGCCAGATCTGCTTCGCGGTCGGCTCGGTCGCCGCGATGCTCGCGCCGTCGCTCCCGTTGCTCGCGATCGCGCGCGTCGCGATGGCGACCGCCGGCGCCCTCATCGTTCCGAGCGCGGGCGCGCTGCTCCGGCTCGAGCTCCCGCCCGAGAAGCGGGGACGCGCGTTCGGCATGTTCGGGGCGAGCATGGCCCTCTCCGCGGCGATCGGCCCGCTCCTCGGTGGGGAGCTGATGCGGCTCGCCTCGTGGCGAGCGATCTTCGCGGTCAACCTCGTCGTCCTACCGGTCGCGGCGCTGCTCGCGCGCCTCGATCCCCACGTGCACGAAGAGCCGCCCTTCACCGGGAACCGGCGCTTCGACGGAATCGGCGCGGGCCTCCTCGGCGTGGCGCTCGGCGCGTTCGTGATCGGCGCGAGCGCGCACGGGACGAAGCAGCTCCTGCTCCTCGCTTGCGGCTTCGTCCTGCTCGTCGCGTTCGTCCGCTGGGAGCGCGACCACGAAGAGCCGGTCGTCGACCTCCGCCTCTTCCGCGAGAAGGTGTTCGTCGCAGGCGGCCTGCTCATCGGTCTGCACAACCTGTCCATGTACGCGATGCTCTTCGCGCTGCCCGGGCTCATCCAGACGGTGCTCCACGTCGACTCGCACCACGTCGGTCCGGTCCTCGGCGCGATGATGATCGCGATGGTCGTCTCGTCGCCGATCTCGGGCCGCCTGTCCGATCGCTTCGGGGCGCGGATCGTCGCCGGCGCCGGCTCCGCCCTGAGCCTGCTCGGTGCGGGCATCATGTTCGCGACGCCGCTGACCTCGACGACGTCGTACGTACCGAGTCTCGTCTGCTTCGGCCTCGGCCTGGGACTCGCCGCGTCTCCTTCGCAGGCCTCCGCGATGAACGTCGCGCCTCGCGCCTCGAGCGGCGCCGCGTCCGGGGTCCTCGCGACGATGCGCTACGTCGGCGGCATCGCGGGCATGATGGTCCTCGGCGTCCTCGTCCGCGGAAGCCGCGATCCCTCTACAGCGATGGCCGATCATCGTCGCGCACTCGTGGTGTTCGCGATCGCGCTCGGCATGGCCTTCGTGTGTGCCATGATGCTTCCCAAGGAACCCGCGCGGACCGACACCTGAGTCCGCGCGATCATGGGGAGGACGCATGACGACGACGACCGAGGGGGCGCTCGCGACCTCAGACGAAGCCTCCGTGGCACCGTTCATCCTCGAGGCCGTGAAGGACATCGCCCTCCCGCGCGGCGTCCCGAAGGCGCGCGGGACCTACGACCATCTCGAGGGGGCCAAGGGCGTCCTCGACGGCGTCCTCAACATCGGTCGGTTCATGCGGCACGGGGTGAAGTGGGCCCGTGATCTCGTGGACACCCACCCCCCCGTCTTCTGCGTCCGTTTCGGGCCGGAGATGAACGTCTGCATCGCGGATCCCGACGAGATCCTCGCCGCGTTCCGCAACGACAGCGGCGCGTTCTCGGCTGCGATCGCCTGGAAGAAGAGCTTCGACGGAATCGACGACAACGACGGCCGGATCCGCGGCCCGCTCTTCTCCGACCTGCACGCGCACCGCGACGTCCGGAAGCTGCTCGCGCCGGCGTTCTCGCAGGCCGCGATGGCCGGCTACCTCGAGGTCGCGTATCCGATGTTCGAGGCGACGATCGATCGCTGGGTCGAACGCGGCGCGATCGATTCGAAGTCCGAGATCCGCTCGCTCCTCGCCGCGGTCGCGGGGCGGATCTTCGTCGGCTTCACCGAGCCCGCGGACCAGGTCGCGCTCGATCATTGGATGAAGGACGTCTGGCGCGCCCCGCTCGCGATCATCCGCAATCCCTACCTCGACCCCAACTGGCGCGCCGCGCGGCGCGCATACCGCGCGGTGATGGCGAAGCTGGAGAGCCTCGTGCGCGAGCGTCGGTCGACGCCGACGAACGATCTCCTCGGGCGGGTCGCTTCGTCGACCGAGACCGTCGCCAGCGATCTCGACGACGACTTCGCGCGCGCGTCGGTCGTGCTCAACATCATGCTCGGCGCGTTCGACACGACCGCGTCGGGCCTCGCGAGCTTCGTCTACCTGCTCGCGAAGCATCCCGAATGGCAGGAGAAGCTCCGGGAGGAGGCGCTCACGCTCGGCAAGAGGCCCGTCGCGTTCGACGAGACCCGCTCGCTCGACCTCTGCGATCGCGCGTGGAAGGAGACGCTGCGCCTGTACCCGGTGACGCCCGCGCCGCCGCGCGTCACGCTCCGCGACATCGACGTCGCCGGCTACCACATCCCCGCGGGCTCGACGGTCGCGCTCGTCCTGAACGCCCAGATGTTCAACCGGAAGATCTGGTCCGATCCGGACCGCTTCGATCCGGATCGGTTCTCGCCGGAACGCGCCGAGGACAAGCGCAGTCGCGGCGGCTACCTGCCTTTCGGCGCGGGGCCGCACACCTGCATCGGCATGCAGCTCGCGAACGCCGAGGTGAAGGCGTTCGTCCACGCGCTCCTCGTGCGATGCCGGTTCCGTCTCGAACGCGACTACGAAGGCACGCATCGCTACGAGCCGATGGGCATGGTCTCGGGCAAGGTCCGGCTCGTCGTCGAGCGGCTCTGATCTCGGCCGCGAGCTAGCGCCGCTTCGGCTTCTTCTTCGAAGCGTTCGGCTTCTTCGGCGCCGCGGCTTCCCGTTCATGCTCGCGAAGGATCGCGGCGTCGAGCACCGCCGCCGGATCCTGCTGGTAGAACGCGACGAGCTGAGCGTAGAGCCCCGCCTTGCGGTCGCGCATCTGCTGCGGCTTCTCGAAGAACGTCTCGGTCGCGACCGCGAAGAATTCGGCTGGGTTCGTGGCGCCGTAGTGGTCGAGCAACGTCGGTCGTCCGTCCTCGGCCTTCGCCTCGAGGTTCGCGAACTCCGCGCCGAGCGTGGTCGCCCAGGCGCGGTAGGACATCCCGTCGTGCAGCTCCGGAGCGCCGTCGGCGTCGCCGAACTGCTGATCGAGTTGGTGCGCGAGCTCGTGGAAGACCACGTTGTGGCCATCCTTCACGTCGTCCGCGCCGGACGTGACCGCGCTCCAGGCGAGCACGACGACGCCGCGATCCCACGACTCGCCGAGTCGGACCTCTTCGGTCTGCTGCATCACCGCGCCGTTCATCGCGGTCCGAGTGGCCTTGTACGCGGACGGATAGAGCACGACGCGATCGAGGTCGGGAAAGACCTCCGGGTCCTCGAAGCCGAGCAGGAGGATCACCGACTGGGCCGCGACGACGACCTTCATCTCGTCGGTGACCTCGAGTCCGTTGGCGCCATCGAACGCCTTCTCCTCGAGGAAGATGAGGATCAGGTCGTGGAGCTTCTCGCGCTGGTCGTCCGGGAGACGCGCGGCGTAGGGCACGGAGCGCGCGAGGATCTCCGCGTACTCGGGCGGGAACGGCCGGCTCGCGATGCGGGCGTGACGACGACGACGGAGGAAGGCGAACACCGGACGAGCGTGCCTCGATCCGCGCGGCGAAGTCGATCGGGATTCAGCGCGCCCCCGCCTCGGCGAGCAGGACGCGGACCTCTTCGTCGGTCGTCTGCGAGAAGTCCTCGTAGTGCGAACCGACGGCCTGGAGCGCGCGCGGGATGCGCGCGCACACGACGTCGTCGGCCTGCTCCCGGAGGAGCCCGACGACCGCGGCGTCGCCGACGGGGACCGCGACGACGATCGCGCGGGGTCCGAGTGTCCGGATTCCGGCGACCGCCGCGCGCATGGTCGCGCCGGTCGCGAGTCCGTCGTCGACGACGATCACCGTACGGTCCGCGACGACCGGCGCCGCACGATCGCCTCGGTACGCCCGCTCGCGCCGCGCGAGTTCGACGCGTTCGGCGTCGCGAATCCTCTCGTAGACCTCGCGCGGTACGCGGCCCTCGATCAGGTCCGCGTTCTCCACCTCGGCGCCGAACGAGCCGATCGCCCCGAGCGCGAGCTCCTCGTTCCACGGCGCGCCGAGCTTACGGACGACGTAGACGTCGAGCGGTGCACCGAGCGCGCGGGCGACCTCGTAGCCCACCGGTACGCCGCCACGAGGGAGCGCGAGCACCACGAGATCGCTCCGCCCCTGGTAGCGTGCGAGCGCCTTCGAAAGCGAACGGCCCGCGTCCCTCCGATCGAGGAAGCGGGCCGTCATGACCCTTCGCGCTCCGTGAGATCGAAGCGCGCAGGCCGCATCTCAGTTGCTCTCTTCGAACTCGGCGTCGATGACGCCTTCGTCCTTCTTGCTCGAGCCGCCCGAGGGACCGGCCGAACCGGCGCCTCCACCTGGCGCCGCACCCGGTCCGCCCTGACCGCCGGAGGCGGCGTAGGCGAGCTCGGCCATCGAACGCATCGCTGCGTCGAGGGTCTCGGTGCGCGACTTGATGAGGTCGTCGTCGCTCTTGTCGATCGCCTCGCGGAGGCTCTTCACCTTGGATTCGATGTCCGCGATCTTGTCGGCGGGCAGCTTGTCCTTCACGTCGGCGAGCGCCTTCTCGACGCCGTAGCAGAGCTGGTCGGCCTTGTTGCGGTTCTCGACCGACTCACGACGCTTCTTGTCCTCGTCCTCGTGGGCCTGCGCGTCCTTCACCATGCGTTCGATGTCCGCATCGCTGAGGCCGGAGCCCGCGGTGATCGTGACCTTCTGCTGCTTGCCGGTGGCCTCGTCGACCGCACCGACCGAGAGGATGCCGTTCGCGTCGATGTCGAACGTGACCTTGATCTTCGGCACGCCGCGGGGAGCCGGCAGGATGCCGTCGAGGTGGAACTTGCCGAGGGTGCGGTTGTGCCGCGCTTCGGCGCGCTCGCCCTGGAGGACGTGGACCTCGACCTTGCCCTGGTTGTCGTCGGCCGTGGAGAAGATCTCTTCCTTGCGGGTCGGGATCGTCGTGTTGCGCGAGATGAGCACGGTCATCACGCCGCCGAGCGTCTCGATGCCGAGCGAGAGCGGGGTGACGTCGAGGAGGACCATGTCCTTCACGTCGCCGCTGAGTACGCCGGCCTGGACCGCCGCGCCGAGCGCGACGACTTCGTCCGGGTTCACGCCCTTGTGCGGTTCCTTGCCGAAGAACTTCTTCACCCGGTCGTTCACGAGCGGGATGCGCGTCGAACCACCGACGAGGACGACCTCGCTGATGTCGTTCACGGTCTTGCCCGCGTCCGACATGGCGCGCTTCACCGACTCGAACGTGCGCTCGACGAGGTCCTCGATGAGGGACTCGAGCTTCGCGCGCGTGATGCGGATGTTGAGATGCTTCGGACCGGACGCGTCCGCCGTGAGGAACGGCAGGTTCACCGTCGTCTCGAGCTTGCTCGAGAGCTCGATCTTGGCCTTCTCCGCGGCGTCCTTGAGACGCTGGATGACCATCTTGTCGTTCGCGACGTCGAGCCCGGTGTCCTTCTTGAACTCGGACACGAGGAACTGCATCACGCGGTTGTCGACGTCGTCGCCACCGAGGTGGGTGTCGCCGTTCGTCGACTTCACGTCGACGACGTTCTCGCCGACCTCGAGCACCGACACGTCGAACGTGCCGCCGCCGAAGTCGTATACGACGATCCAGTGTTCCTTGGTCTTGTCGAGGCCGTACGCGAGCGCGGCCGCGGTCGGCTCGTTCACGATGCGCTTGACGTCGAGGCCCGCGATCTTGCCGGCGTCCTTGGTCGCCTGACGCTGGGCGTCGTTGAAGTACGCCGGGACCGTGATGACGGCCTCGGTGACGGGCTCGCCGAGGTAGTCCTCGGCCGCCTTCTTCAGCTTGCGCAGGACGTGCGCGGAGACCTCGGGCGGCGCGAGCTCCCTGCCGCCGGGGAGACCGAAGCCGAGGTCGCCGTTGCCACGGCGGATGACCTTGTACGGCACGCGTCCCTTTTCGTCGCCGATCTCCTCGAAGCGGCGCCCGATGAAGCGCTTGGCCGAGTAGACGGTGCCTTCGGGATTCGTGATCGCCTGGCGCTTCGCGATCTGGCCGACGAGCACTTCACCCTGGTCGTCCCAAGCGACGACGGACGGGGTGAGGCGATCACCCTCCTCGTTGACGATGACCTTGGGCTCCTTGCCCTCCATCACCGCGACGACGGAGTTCGTCGTGCCCAAATCGATGCCGATGATCTTTCCCATGGACGTATCGTGCCTCCCGAGCAGGCGGGCCCTTCGGATTTCCTGAAGGATTTCGGGGCCCTCGGCCTCAGCTCGACGCGCAACCTAAC
>Ga0075163_10010993_pt1 | contig 11807 bp, 14 predicted proteins | sample JI1023141ADNA_FD_71478 | JGI IMG/M metagenome (GOLD analysis project Ga0075163, IMG submission 71478) | Wastewater effluent complex algal communities from Wisconsin, to seasonally profile nutrient transformation and Carbon sequestration -... | ecosystem: Engineered > WWTP > Effluent > Algae... | reverse complement strand
CTCGGGCCTTGTTTGTCGATTCACCCATGGAGTGAGTCTGCCAAATCACCGCAAGACCTCACCAGTGATGGTTCTGCGGGCTATTCGGACGGGGGAACTGCTGGATTTAGGTTCAGGGGCAATGTGTCAGGGCAACAGTCCAGGCGGACTGTCAGCCGCACTGGTGATGCCGCGCCCCCCCGGCTGGCCAACAACCTGAAGGCAGGTAGCAGGAAGGACGGAGATGCACCGAATCCAGAGGCTCGAAATCCTGCCGTCCACGGAAACCGTGGCGCCGTCAACCAATTCCGGCCGTGTGCCCGAGAGGTTTAAGGGTGACGCGAAGCAAAAGGGACGCCGGGCGCCGTGAGCCGTTGAGCGATCCTTCCTGGGTTCGAATCCCAGCTCGGCGGAAAGAGCCCGAGGCGGCTCAATGAACGCGCGCAGCCTCGCCGAGCACACGCTCTGCCCACTGGTTCAGACTGGTGCCTTCTGCCTGGGAAGCAATCAAGGCGGCGCGGTGCACTTCAGGGGCAACCCGATGCATCATCTTGCCGCTCGCCGCGGTTTGCGGCTCCCTGCCGAGCTTTGCAGGTATCGAGGTAGTCATCAACCGCCTCAAGAAACGCCGTGCGCAGACCGGCGACAGTTTCGGCGTGAAATCCGATGATGTCCGTGATGCCGAGGATGCGACCGACAAAGATACTGTCCCGGTCGTCGTACTGGACACGGGCCGTGTAGCCCTTGTAGGTCATCTTGCTCATTGACTGGCCATTTCCCGCTCTGCCGCCATGGCGAGAAATGCAGAGCGGCTCTGCCCACGTCGATGGGCTTCGTTATCGATGCGGCTCACCAGAGACTCAGGAAGGCTGATGTTGACCCGAATCGCGCGCGAGCGAACCTTGTTCAGGTCCACGTCCACCAGAAGCCAGAACCCGCCGCGATAGTCCTTGCTCTTGGCAAAGGCTTCGGGAGAGCTGGGGCCGGGGATCGGATCGCTATCCGCTCCGAAGTGAGCTTCAGCGGCTTCCTGTGCCGCGGCAGGCAGGCCCTCCAGCTCATCGGCCGCGGCAAAGCAGCCAGGGAAGTCGGGGAACTCGGCTCCGTAGGCCGAGCCTGCGTCCTTGTGAACGTAGATGGGATAGAGCATTTGGTGTTCCTTTCTTGAAAAGGTCCCGCCTTAGCGGAGCCCGGCTTGCTTGAGGATGCTGCGGACTGTCGGCAATGGCAAATCCTTCTTGGGATGCGGCACCGTGACCTTGCCCGGCTTCCTCGGGTGCTTGAACGGATGGTGAGAACCCACGGTGTGCACCAGCACCCAGCCGTCTGCCCTGATCTGCTTGATGAGTGCTGCGCTGTTCATGTGTGTAAATATACACAATTGCGCAAACGTGCGCAAAAAATATCTGGCCCCCTGCCTTCAAGAAAGGCCTGCTGCCCCATGAATACCAACACCACCAGCCAGCACCTTGCCACCACGGGGGCCAAAGTTGCTGCCGTCCTTGCCGGCACGGCGGGAGTCGTCGCCGCCATCCTCGTCCGCATCATCTGGGCCGGTCTGTCTGCTTCGGTGCTGTGGGACTGGTGTGCCGTGCCCGTGTTCGGCCTGCCCGCGCTGTCCGTGTGGCAGGCATTCGGCCTGGTGCTGCTGGTGCGGGCGCTGGTCTGACGCGGCCGGCATGTTCGCCAGCCGCTCCAGCGCAAACCGCACCGTGTACGGCGCAGGGCTGTCAGTGGCTGTGCTGGTGGTGGCGCGGTAGCTGCGCATCATCCGCTCGGACACGCCGATCTGTCGGGCTGCGGCGCGCTGCGAGTAGTTCGCGCGGTCGATCAGGGATCTGACGTGGGCGGGATCAGGGTTGTGCGGCGTGGCGTCAGGTTTTGGCATGGCTCGATGGTCGGGCGGAATTCCCCGCCCGTGTGGCTCAGCCGAGAGCCCAAGAACAATCGGCGGTGATCTGCCCGATCAATACATCTTGCAGGGCTCGCAGCTCGCCCATGACGAAGCGCATGAACTCGGCGTCTGGTGAGGTGCTTTCGGGCGCGAATTCAGTTTGTCTGAACACAAGAATGCACTCATCGGAATCTCCGGTATAGGTTGCCGCGCCCAGAAGGGCTGGCGATTGGTTAGGCCCAAAACAGGCCAGAAACACGATGGCAGCGGCCATCGGCGGTTTGAACGTCGAGCGCGAATGCCGGGTGAACCTTGAGCACCTTGCAAGCCTGGGGCTTGCCGTAGCGCGCCCGTCCTTGTCCCCGGTCAAGGCCAGGGCCGCCCCCGCGGGCGTACAACCCCAGGTCATGACCGAGCCTGCGGCACACGCCCGTCCCACCCGCACCATCCCGATCCAGTCCGCGCCGCCGCGCCCGGCCGCGCCGGCGCCGGGGCGCGCGCCCTGGCGGCCGTCCATGCTGCTCGTGGCGCCGCATCGGCTGGGTTTCTTCCTGGCGATGGCGGTGCTGGCGGCCGCCAGCGGGTGGTGGGTGCTGGTGCAGGCCAGCCGCGTGGGCGGCGCGCCCGCGCTGGACCACGTGGTGCCGCCCACCGTCACCCACGCGGTGGTCATGGTGTTCGGCTTCATGCCGCTGTTCTTCTCGGGCTTTCTGTTCACGGCGGGGCCCAAGTGGCTGGACGTGCGGCCGTACGGGGCGCGGCAACTGCTGCCGCCGCTGGGCCTGCAGGCCGCCGGCTGGCTGCCGTGGCTGGCCGGCGCGCACCTGGGCCGGGGGATGGCGCTGGCGGGCCTGCTGCTGTCCTGCGCGGGGCTGGGCTGGATGTTCGGGCTGTTCTGGCGCCTCGTTCTCGCCAGCCGCGAGCCCGACCGCGTGCACGCCCTGGCCGTGGGCTGCGGCGGCGTGGTGGGCACCGCCAGCCTGGCGGGCGCGGGCCTGGCGCTGGCGGCGGGGCAGGACGCGCTGGCGCTGGTCTTCGCGCGCACGGGGCTGTGGGGCTGCATCGTCGTCACCTACGTGGCGGTGGCGCACCGGATGATCCCGTTCTTCACTTCCAGCGCGGTGCCCATGGTGCAGGTGTGGCGTCCGTTCTGGGTGCTGTGGCTGATGCTGGGCGTGGCGGCGTTCGAGGTGCTGGCCGCGTGGGTGGACTTCGCGGCGCCCGGCCCGCGCGCCTGGCCGGCCTGGATGCTGCTGTGCATCGCGGTGGAGGCCGCGGCGGGCGGCGTGCTGCTGTGGCTGGCCGTGGCGTGGGGGCTGGTGCAGAGCCTGCGCATCCGCCTGCTGGCGATGCTGCACGTGGGCTTCGTCTGGCTGGGGGTGGCGCTGCTGCTCTCCGCGCTGTCGCAGGCGCTGTGGCTGGCCACGGGCCGCGCGGTGCTGGGGCTGGGCGCGCTGCACGCGCTGTCGATGGGCTTTCTGGGCTCGATCATGGTCGCCATGGTCACGCGCGTGAGCTGCGGGCACAGCGGGCGGGCGCTGGTGGCCGACAACCTGGTGTGGGCGCTGTTCTGGGGCCTGCAGGTGTCGGTGGGCGTGCGGCTGGCGGCGGCGGTGGAGGGCGCGCCGGCGTGGTGGACGGCCGCCGCCGCGCTGCTGTGGGCGGTCGTCGTCACGGCGTGGGCGCTGCGCTGCGCGCGCTGGTATGGCCGGCCGCGCGTCGACGGCAAGCCGGGCTGAGCCCGGTCGGCCACGGCCGGGCAAGCGTCTGGAATGCTATTGATAAAATAGCTGCTGGCGCTTGTCCCGCGCCGGCCAAGGCCCTGTTTCATTCAAGATCACCACCCATGCACACCCGCGCCCTCGTTCTGTTCTCCGGCGGCCAGGACTCGACCACCTGCCTGGCCCACGCGCTGTCGCGCTGCGAGCACGTCGAGACGCTGGCCTTCGACTACGGCCAGCGCCACCGCATCGAGCTGGACCAGCGCCTGGCCGTGTTGCGCGCGCTGCGCGCGCGCTTTCCGGCCTGGAGCGCGCGGCTGGGCGAGGACCACCTGATCGACCTGGCCGTGCTGGGCCAGGTCAGCGACAGCGCGCTCACCCGCGACACCGCCATCGAGATGGCGCGCGCCGGCCTGCCCAACACCTTCGTGCCCGGCCGCAACCTGATCTTCCTGGCCTTCGCCGGCGCGCTGGCCTACCGGCGCGGGCTGGACATGATCGTCACCGGCGTGTGCGAGACCGACTTCTCCGGCTACCCCGACTGCCGCGACGACACCATGAAGGCCATGCAGCTCGCGCTGTCGCTGGGCATGGACCGGCGCTTGCTGATCGACACGCCGCTGATGTGGATCGACAAGGCGCGGACCTGGCAGCTCGCGCACGACCTCGGCCAGCAGGCGGGCGCGGCCGGCGGCGGCGACGCGCTGGTGCGCCTGATCGTGGAGCACAGCCACACCTGCTACCTGGGCGAGCGCGGCACGCCGCACGACTGGGGCCACGGCTGCGGCGCCTGCCCCGCGTGCGCGCTGCGCGCGGCCGGCTGGGCGCGCTGGCGCGAGGCGGCGCGGCCATCAGCTTGAGGGTTTGTCCGACAGACCGCCGCGGCCGAAAGTGAGATCACTGCAGTCAGGAGGAGTCCTGCCATGCGTACCCTTTCATCCCAACCCCCGTTCCTGTGCGCCGCCGTGCTGGCCGGCCTGCTCGGCGTGTCCGCGCCGGCGGCGGCCGAGGGCCTCGACCTGGCGCTGACCACGGCCGTCGGCAGCGCCGACCACGTGCGCAAGCACGGCATCGTCCTCGGCTGGACGCGGCCGCGGCCGCTGTGGCAAGGCGAGCAGTGGCGCCTGATGCTGCGCCACGAGGTCGAGCTGGCCGCCTGGTCCGTGCCCCGGGCGCGCGACCTGGTCGAGCTGGGCTATTCGCCCGTGCTGCGGCTGGAGCGGCCGCTGTCCGGCACCTCGGTCTTCTTCGTCGAAGGCTCGATCGGCGCGCGCCTGCTGTCGCACACGCGCGTGTCGGCCGAGCGGCGCATGGGCACCGCGTTCCAGTTCGCCGACATGCTGGGCCTGGGCTGGCAGTGGGGCCGCCACGGGCATTCCACCCTGGGGCTGCGGCTGCAGCACATCTCCAACCTGGGGATCAAGCGGCCCAATCCGGGCATCGAATTCTTGCAGGTGTACTACCGCTACAGGTTCTGATCGCCGCGCAGGCCGGTTGCGCGTGCGGGCCGGGCGCGGCAAGATCATCCGATGTTCGACAGCACCGCCCTCCTGCCCAGCAACAACTGGCCCTACACCGAGATCCTGACCCGGCTGGCGCTGGGCCTTGTGCTGGGCCTGCTGATCGGGCTGGAGCGCGAGCGGCGCGGCAAGGAGGCGGGCCTGCGCACCTTCGGCTTCGTCGGCCTGCTGGGCACCGTCGGCGGCGCGCTGGGGCCGGCCTACGGGCTGGCGGCGATCGGGTTCACCGCGCTGCTGGCGGTGGTGCTGAACGTGTCCTCCCTGCGCTCCGGGCAGGGCACCGAGCTGACCACTTCCGCCGCCATGGGCGTGACCGTGATGGCCGGCATCATGTGCGGCCTGGGCCACACCATCTCGCCGGCGGCGGTGATGGTGATCGCCGCCGCGCTGCTGGCCTGGAAGGAGCGCCTGGCCGGCTTCTCGATGGGCATCTCCGAGGGCGAGATCCGCTCGGCGCTGCTGCTGGCCATCCTGGCCATCGTCATCTACCCCGCGCTGCCCGAGGGCGCGGTGGGGCCGTGGAACCTGATCGAGCCGCGCGCGGCCTGGGTCACGGTGATCCTGATCGCCGGCATCGGCTTCTTCAACTACGTGCTGTGGAAGATCTACGGCACGCGCGGGGCCGAGCTGTCCAGCTTCTTCGGCGGCCTGATCAACAGCAACTTCACCGTCATCGGCCTGGCGCAGCGCGTGCGCGAGGTGGGCGAGCCCTTCGTCGGCGTGGCCTACCGCGGCGTGCTGCTGGCCACCGCCGCCATGTTGGCGCGCAACGCCACCTTGCTGCTGCTGCTGGCACCCATCGCGCTGGCGGGCGCCTTCACCGCCTTCGCGCTGATGCTGGGCGTGAGCGGCGCCCTGCTGCTGTGGAGCCTGCGCCAGCGCCCGGCCGGCGGCGTGCCGCCGCAGATCGAGCTGGAGCTGCCCTTCTCGCTGCCGCAGGCGCTGAAGTACGGCGCCATCTTCCTGCTGCTGCACGTCGTCGGCGGCCTCACGCAGCGGCAGTTCGGCGACCTGGGCTTCTACTTCGTCAGCGTCATCGGCGGGCTGCTGTCCAGCGCCAGCGCGGTCGCGGCGGCGGCGGCGCTGGCCACGCAGGGCAGCATCAGCCCGGCCACCGCCGGCACCGGCGCGGTGCTGGCCTCGTTCACCAGCATCGCGTTCAGCCTGGTGTTCGTGTGGGGCACGCACCGGCCGGCGCTGATGCGCGGCCTGGCGCTGGCGATGCTGGCCATCGGCGTGGCCGGCATCGCCGGCGTGCTGGCCAGCCACTGGGCCGAGCCCTGGGTGGTGCAGTTGCTGCAGGCGGTCGAGCAGCAGCGCCGGCCGTAGCGCCGCCCGGCGGCGCGCTTACAGTCTTTACCGGGCCGACACGGGCTGCGCCGCCTTGCGCGGCGCGGCGGCGGCAATGTCGCGTTCCTTCTGGCGGCGTTCGGCGCGCTCGGCGCGGCGCCGGTCGGCCGAGGCGCGGATCTCGGCCTGCGTCAGGTAGCCGTCGCGGTCGCGGTCGGTGGCGTCGAAGACCTCGGCCAGCGAGGGCTTGAGGCGGAAGGCCACCTTCGCTTCCTCGCGCGAGATGCGTCCGTCGCCGTTGGCGTCCAGCATGCTGAACCACTTCAGGGCCTGCTGCTCGTTCTTGCCCGGCGCCCTGGCGGCGGTGGTGGCCGCAGGGGCAGGGGCGGCGGACTGCGCCAGCGCGGGCGCGAGCGGCAGGGCCAGCAGCAGGGGCAGGATCAGGCGGTGTGCGGTCATGGGTTCTTGGAGCGAGCCCGGCGGCGCGGGGTTTCCGCCTCCGGCGCGGAATTTGTAACCCCCGCCGCGACATGGCCCGCCGGCACGTGGCGCGCGGCGTGCGCCACGTGGCCGGTCTGGTCGTCGAAGAAGAAGTCGGGCTCGAACTCGCGCAGGAACTCGCCCTTGGGCAGGCCGCCAAGGAACATCGCCTCGTCCACGCGGATGTTCCACTGCATCAGCGTCTGGATGGCGCGGCGGTGGGCCGGCGCGCCGCGCGCGGTGACCAGTGCCGTGCGGATGCGCATGTGCGGCGTGCCCGACTGCTGCAGCCGGTGCAGCGCGGCCAGGAAGGGCTTGAACGGCCCGCCGGGCAGCGGCTGGTCGGCCTTGCTGGACTCGTGGCGCTGGAAGGCGGCCAGCCCTTTCTTCTGGAACACGCGCTCGGCCTCGTCCGAGAACAGCACCGCGTCGCCGTCGAAGGCGATGCGCACCTCGTCGGGGTAGCGGTCGCCGGCGGGCGCCGCGTCCACCATCACGTGCGCGGCCGGAAAGCCGGCGGCCAGCGCCTCGCGCACGTCCTGCGCGTTGGCCGACAGGAAGATGTCCGCCTGCAGCGGACGCAGGTAGCCGAAGGGCGGGCGGCCCTGGGTGAACACGCCGCGCTCCAGCCGCAGCGCCGCCGCCGCGCCCGAGTTGAAGATGCGCATGCCCGAGACCGGGTCGTTGCGCGAGAGGATCACCACCTCGACGCGCTCCGCCCCGTCCTCGTTGAAGCGCAGCAGCTTCCTCACCATCGAATGCGCGATGCCGGGCCGCGCCGGCACGTCCAGCCGTTCGAGCTGCAGCCGCATGTAGCCCTCCGGGTCGCCGGCGTCGAAGATGCGGTTCTCTTCCTCCAGGTCGAACAGGGCGCGCGAGGAGATCGCGACCACGAGCTTGTCGTCCAGGCTGGCGGGCATGGCTATCGAACCCACTGGTTGAGCTGGATGATCGGCAGCATCACCGCCAGCACGATCAGCATGACGACCAGGCCCATGGTGACGATCAGCAGCGGCTCCAGCACCGTGGCCAGCTGCATGGCGCGGCGCTGCACCTCGGCCGACAACTGGGCGGCGGCGCGCTGCAGCATCGCCGGCAACTGGCCGGTCTGCTCGCCCAGGCGGGCGAACATGGCCAGCAGGCCCGGAAAGCGCTTCTTCTGCGCCAGCGCCGACGCCAGCGGCGCGCCCTCGCGCACCAGCACCAGCGCGTCCTCGGCGTCGGCGCGCATGGCCGTGTTGTGCAGCGTCTCGGCGGCGGCCTGCAGCGCGCGCAGGATCGGCACACCGGCGCCGGCCAGCATCGCCAGCGTGGCGCCGAAGCGCGCCGCGTTGTAGCCGCGCGCCAGCCGGCCGATCAGCGGCAGGCGCAGCCACGCGGCATCGAATTTCTGGCGAAATACGGCATTGGCCAGCGCCAGTCTTGCGCAGATAGCTATTAAAACAAGAGCGCCCAGCAGCCACCAGCCCCAGCCGCGCACGAAGTCGCTCAAGCCCAGCATGGCCACCGTCAGCCACGGCAGGCTCTGCTTGGTGCCGGCGAACACCGCCGCCACCTGCGGCACCACGTAGCTGACGAGGAAGACCACGATCACGATCGCCACCAGCGTGACGATGGCCGGGTACAGCGCCGCGCCGACCAGCTTGGCGCGCAGCGCCTGGCGCTCCTCCAGGTCGTCGGCCAGGCGCTCCAGCACGGCGCCCAGGTCGCCCCCCTGTTCGCCGGCGGCGATGACGGCGGTGTACACGCCGGAGAACTCGCGCGGGTGCCGCGCCATCGCCTTGGCCAGCGGCGAGCCGGCGTTGACCTCGGCGCGCAGGCTGGCGATGAGCTGGCGCTGGCGGTCGGTCTCGGCCTCGTCGGCCAGCGCGGTGAGCGAGCGCTCCAGCGGCAGGCCGGAGCCGACCAGCCCGGCGAGCTGGCGCGTCCAAATGGCCAGCGGCGCGGCGCCGAACGCGCGCCCGCCCCACAGCGGCCGCGACAGCATCGAGCCGCCGTCGCCGGCCACCGGCTCCACCGCCAGCGGCACCAGCGACTGCCCGCGCAGCAGCGCGCGCGCGGCGCGGGCCGTGTCGGCCTCGATCACGCCCTTGCGGGTCTGGCCGTCGGCTTGCAGGGCTTCGAAGGTGTAGGCGGGCACGGGCGGCGGGCGGGCGCGGCGGGTTGGCGCGGGTGGCACCACCGACAGGAATCGAACCTGTATCTAGCGCTTAGGAGGCGCTCGTTCTATCCATTGAACTACGGCGGCGCGGGGACGGGCATTGTATCGGGGCCATCCGGGTGAGAATGGAACCACCCGCCGCCATCGCCCGCCGCCCATGACCGACCTCGCCATCCCCAGCCTCCTGCCCCTGGCCGAGCGCCAGCGCCTGGCCCTGGGCCAGCGCCTGGCCACGCCCGGCGGGCGGGGCGACCTGGTCTGGCACGCCTGGGGCGAAGCGCGCGACGGCGAGCCGCCGCTGGTGCTGCTGCACGGCGGCAGCGGCAGTTGGACGCACTGGGTCAAGAACATCCTGCCCCTGGTCGATGCCGGCCGCCGGGTGCTGGCGGCCGACCTGCCGGGCTTTGGCGATTCGGCCCCGCCGCTGGACGGCAGCGACGCCGACGCCATGCTGGAGCCCCTGGCCGCCGGCCTGCGCCAGCTCGCGCCGGGCGGGCAGGCCGACCTGGTGGGCTTTTCCTTCGGCGGCATGACCGCCGGCATGCTGCTGGCCGAGCACCCCGCGCTGGCGCGGCGCTTGGTGCTGGTCGGCGCGCCGGCCATGGGCGTGGTACCGGGCCGCCAGTTCGAGCTGAAGGCCTGGCGCCACCTGCAGGCGCCGCGGGATCAGGCAGAAGTGCACCGCCACAACCTGGGCGTGCTGATGCTGCACGCCCCCGACCTCATCGACGGCCTGGCGCTGGAGCTGCACATCGCCAACGTGCAACGCGACCGCCTGCCGCGCCGCCGGCTGGCGCACACCGACATCCTGGCGCGCAGCCTGCCGCGCGTGCCTTGCCCGGTGCACGCCATCTATGGCGCGCACGATGCCATCTACCGCCAGCACATCCACGGGCTGAGCGACGCCTTCGCCGCCGCCGCGCCGCGCTTCGGCGGGCTGCGGCTCATCGAGGGCGCGGGCCACTGGGTGCAGTTCGAGGCGCCCGAGGCGTTCCACGCGGCGCTGCTGCGGGCATTGGAAGATTGAGGATGATCCTGGCCTCAAGCCGGCACGAATATTGCATCACAAGCTATTGAATCAATAGTGAAGAGAGGCCTGCCATGCCGACCCCGCTGAAGATCGACTTCGTCTCCGACATCGCCTGCCCCTGGTGCGCCGTTGGCCTGGCCTCGCTGCTACGGGCGCTGGAGCGCAGCCAGGACGCGGTGCGGGCCACGCTGCGCTTCCAGCCCTTCGAGCTGAACCCCGGCATGCCGCCCGGCGGCGAGGACGTGGGCGAGCACCTGGCGCGCAAGTACGGCTCCACGCCGGCGCAGCAGGCGCGGATGCGCGACACTATCCGCCAGCGCGGCGCCGAGGTGGGCTTCGCCTTCCACCCGGACGGGCGCGGGCGCATCGTCAACACCTTCGACGCGCACCGCCTGCTGCACTGGGCCGGGCTGCAGGGCGAAGGCCGGCAACTGGCGCTGAAGCAGGCCCTGCTGGCCGCCTGCCACGGCCGCGCCGCGTCCATGGAGTCGCCCGAGGTGCTGCTGGCCGCCGCGGCCGAGGCCGGGCTGGACGCGGCGCGCGCCCGCGCCATCCTGGACGGTGATGACTACGCCGCCGAGGTGCGCGCGGCCGAGCGCTTCTACCAGCACGCCGGCATCCAGTCGGTGCCGTCGGTCATCGTCAACGACCGGCACCTCATCTCCGGCGGGCAGCCGCCCGAGGTGTTCGAGCAGGCGCTGCGCAAGATCGCTCTGGAAGCGGGCGCCTGACGCGCGGGCCCGGCTTTACTTGACTACTCCGGCGGCGCGGCTTCGCCGCCGTGCACCTTGGCGAAGGTCAGGATGACCTCGCGAATCAGCTTGCGCTGCGGGGCGGGCAGTTGCAGGAAGGCGTCGAAGGTCTCCCGCTCCAGGTAGCCCACGCCTTCGTTCCAGCGTTCTTGCTCGGTGCGCAACCGGCGCAGCGCCTGATCGCCAAAGCGCAGCGCATGGGGCTCGACTTTGAGCCAACGCGCAAGCTCCTGCAGCCTGTCTTGCCTGGGAATCGCTTCGCCATTGAGCCACTTCCATGCGGCCTGCCTGCGGATCGGGTTGCCGGACCAGCGCAGATTGAACTCACGCTCCAGAACAGCGGCACTGGGGGCGAGGCGCCGCTCCTGCATGGCTGCCCGCAACCGCTCGCTGAACTCCTGCTTTTCAGTCATGCTGCCAAGTGGGCGGCGGGACAGTCGGAAAAAATCCCTTACAGTTGACGAGAAATATCCCTTTCAAGGGGACAACTCCGACACTGCTCCCTCATGCCCAAGTCCCTGCTCGAACAACTGCCCGAGATCGTCGCCAACGGGCGCAAGCAAGCCGAACGCATCCTCGAAAGCCTGGAAACCCGCCAGCGCGTGCGCCTGCAGACACGCGAGGTTGTGCTGCCCGCCAGGGACAGCGCCGCGCAAGATTGGGTGACGCAGCAGCAGCGCCATGCACAGCAGGCCAATGCGTCAGCCGACGCGGGCTGGATGAATCGCCTGATCTACGGCGACAACCTGCTCGCCATGGCCGCGTTGCTGGCGGGTGACGAACACACGCCCAGCCTGCGCGGCAAGGTGGATCTGATCTACATCGACCCGCCGTTCGACAGCAAGGCCGACTACCGCACCAAGGTCGTGCTGCCGGGGGTGGAGTTGGAGCAGAAGCCGTCCGTCATCGAGCAATTCGCGTATTCGGATACCTGGAGTGATGGCACGGCGTCGTATCTGGCAATGATCACGCCGCGATTA
>Ga0075163_10010992_pt1 | contig 11808 bp, 7 predicted proteins | sample JI1023141ADNA_FD_71478 | JGI IMG/M metagenome (GOLD analysis project Ga0075163, IMG submission 71478) | Wastewater effluent complex algal communities from Wisconsin, to seasonally profile nutrient transformation and Carbon sequestration -... | ecosystem: Engineered > WWTP > Effluent > Algae... | reverse complement strand
CAATGTGCAGTGCACGGGATCCAAGATGGGTATTCACGTTGTACGAACCGGTGTACCCCATGATGCTGCGATCATCGGTCTGCGCGATCATGTCCCCATTCACACTGTCGTTAGCGAAGAAGGTGAAGTTGCTGAAGAGTTCGAAATCGTACTTCACGAAGTAGACCTGATTCTTGATGGAGCCTCCATTGAGGAGTCCGCTCACCAAGGTGGCGTACGCGTTGGTGCGTTGTGTGCTGCCCCCTTCTTGATCATCTATGGATCCGAAGCGGTCGATGATGCCATTCGCTACAGCGCGTTGTGGAACTTGGCCACTGGCACTCCATTGGGCACCGAAGGTGCTCCCGCTCAAGGTGAGGTGCGTGCGTTCAGCCAACTGACCGGTGTACTTGCCGAAAAGGTTGTAGCGACCGAACCCTTGCGGGCTCTTGAAGTAGGCATCGGTGTAGGCATATTCGCCGGCGATGTAAGCATTCTCCGTGCGCTGGGTCAACAGGTGTTTCTTTCCAAGGAGGTCGAATTGTCCAACGGCACGCATCGTGTTGAACATACCGCCTTCGAGTTTCACCTCGCTCTTGTCCAAGCTGTTCTTCGTGAGGAATTCCACCGTACCGCTTGTAGCGAAGTCGCCGAAGCGAGCATCGTACGGGCCTTTGTGTACCAGTAGTTTGTCCACTGTTTCAGGTATCGTGAAGTGGAGGTCGGCATAGCCTTGGCCGTGTGCGTGGCTTACCATGTTCACCGGCATGCCATCTACGCTCACTTGCAGGTCGGTGCCATGGTCCACGTCGAATCCGCGGAAGAAGATCTGTTCGGCTTTTCCTCCTCCTGCATGCTGCGCGATGAAGAGTCCTGGTACCAGTTGAAGAAGGTCCTGTGAGGAATTCACGGGGCGTGTCAGACGGTCCAATCCGTTGATCACTTCAGTGTTGGTGCCTTGCCCTTGTGGCCGCACGCTCACTTCACGCAGGTCAATGCCTTTGACCTCGAGGTAGAAGTCTTTTGTCAAGTCGCGGTAGAGCACTAGTGTCTCTTCAATTGTGCCGAAGCCAAGTGAAGAAACCCGAATGGTATAGTTGCCCTGGGGAATGTTCCTGATCTCGTACTGACCGCTCAAGTTCGTCGTGGAGCCGAGTTTGGTGCCTACGAGCTGCACGACAGCACCAACGACCGGATCTTGGCTCGATGGGTCGATCAGAACGCCATTCAGTTCAACGGACTGCGCGATCGAAACGCCCAAAGACAGCGAGAATAAGATCAGGAAGAAGGAGCGTAGAGTAGGGCTCATGGTGACGAAGGTGGGAGTGTAGCCAAGTTGAAGATCAGATCACGGCCCTACCTTCTACGGCAAGAGCATGTTGCAAATATGGATCCTGAGCAAAAGCGGCTTTCACCAATTTCTTTCCATTCGCCTTGTCGCCTTTTGCGATGCGGATCAGTCCATCGATCAAGAGCAGATCAGCGCTTTTCGAGCCGGTCGCTTTCGCCATATCCAGGTGGGTCTGAGCCGCACCGATGTCACCATTTGCGTAGAGAATGGCTGCCATTGCTGCGTTCACGTCAATGTTCTTCTCACGGTGCTCGAATTCATGTTCCGCGTTGGCCAAAGCAACAGGAAGGTCCTTGTGGAATTCCAGTTCGAAACGAGCCATCTCCAAACCCACCTCGTGACTGTGGCCATGTGAAGCATGATCAGCGCCTTCCGAGTGGTCGTGGGCTCCGGATAGACCGACGAGGATGTCTTCCGTGATGGCCAACTCCTGGGTGTAATCCTCTTGCTTGTTCTGTGCTGCATACACGCGGGCCAGGTCAGCGTGGAAATGAGCATCGGGCATGCGCTTGATCGCATCGTTCAGGAAAGTCTCCGCTTTCGCGAAGTCCTTCTGCTTTCCAGCAACCCGACCGGCAGCCGCGAGTGCGAAGGGATAGTCACCACGCTCAGCCAAGGCCTGCATGTATTGTTCATTCGCTTTGGCCAGATCACCGTTGCGCTCGTGGATGCCGCCCAGTTGTACGCGGCACCAACTTGTTTCCTCTGCGCCAGGGTAGCCCGCCTTAACGGCCATATCCATGGCTTGGATAGCACCGGGGATGTCGCCGTGTATTTCTCGGAGATAGCTTACACGACTGTAGCTGCGCAGGTCCGGACGCATGCCGACCATCTTATCGCTCATGACAACGGCCTTGTCGTAGTCTCCAAGTTCCACGTTGGCATCAACAAGCACGCCGTAGTTGAAGGCGCGGTTCGGGTCCAGTGCGATGGCTTCCTCTCCTAGGGATCTGGCCTCTTCGAATTGGTGTTCGCTCAGTTTGATCACCGCCTTCAAGGTCAGCGCTTCGCTGCGGATCTCCCGCTTCTTCTCGCTCGATGTTTGCTCAAGGACCTTGTCCAGGATGCTTGTTGCTACGTCATAGTTGGGTCCATAGTTCCCCGTGATGCGGGCTTCGGTGATGAAGACCTCACTCAGTTTGATCCAGCTTTTCAGATCGTCCGGCTGTTTGCTCAGGCGATCCTTCAAGTTGGCATAGGTCTTATGCAGTTGGGCGGTCTCGGATGCGACACCGACATTACTTGTGCGCTCGACCAAAGCGGGCACCGGCGAAGTGCTTTTTGCATTGCTCGTCATTTCAGCACCGTTGCTTTGGGTGCAAGCAATGAGCAGAACGTTCGCGGCGATCAGGAAGAGGGTGGATGTGTGTTTCATGGTGAGGTGTTGTTTTCCGCTGGTCCCGGAACATGCACCTTATGGGGCGCACGTTCCGGGTCAACGTTGGTTCTGGCTTATTGCTTCGTCAGTTTGGTAGCACCGAGGAGTTTGCCTTCGGTGTTCACCAGCTTGGCCAGGTAGGTTCCTGACGCAAGGTTCGCGGCATTCCAAGAGATCCGGCCAGCGCCGTTCGACAGGTTGCCATTGAATGGAGTGGCGATCAGCCTACCTGTTACCGAATAGATCTCCAAGCGCACGTTGCCTTCGGTCTTCAGATCGAATTGGAAGGTGGTCTGTTCGCGCACCGGGTTCGGGAAGGCCGCGAGTTGTGCGGTCGCCCCGTTCAGCTCGTAGATACCCACTGTGCCATCGCTCGGATCGAGGATCTCCGGTTGTGTGTAGGCGATCTCCAGTCCGCTGCAGTCACCGGTTCCACTATGTGGCATGGCCGCATATGGGAAGCTGGTCTGGAAGGGCTTGTCGTTCGCATCCACGCCTGTGGAGTACGTGAGCACGCCCAGCAAGCCTGGTGTCACAGGGTCCGGATCACCAGCCGTGTAGTCATCGTACCACAGGCCGATCGCTGCGAGCGCAACGCCGCCAACAGCTTGCAGTTCGATGCGCGTCACGTCATCCTCCAAACGACGTCCGTTCGGGAAGCCATCCATATTCGGAATGAATTCCAGCGATGCGGTCGCGTTGTACATCGGATCGGTCAATCCAGAAACAGCTGCTGCAACGATGCCCAATGGGCTGAACGCCGGATCATCTCGCTGTGTGACCGGTACGGCCATGTTCAAGCGCAGCATGTCACCTCCATTCGGAAGGAAGTTGTTGATGAACGGCTTCCCGTTCGCCAAGGGGTTGCCCATCTTACCCGTTGCCAGGTGATACGGCGCGAGGTTCGGAACACCGGTATGGAAGATCGGCCACAGGTCCACGCTGCGTGGGCTGTTGTCCGCTGGAAGCAGAAGTGTACCGAAGATGGCGTCATCCAAAGCGGTTCCGGCAACAGCCGGTGTGTTCTTCAAGGACCAAAGACCACTTTGGCCATTGCCGAAATCAAAGGCTTGCAGACTGTTGCGTTGGATGCGGAGTGGTGCGAATGCGGGAACTGCCCCACCGAACAGGTCATCATCCATGTACAACGCCAGTTCGGGATTGTAGAAGTAATCGCCGAAGGTGCTGAGGTTCGCGAGGTCCTCGTACGGGGTCAAGCGATTCCAAAGGTCCTTGCTGCCGATGGGGATCACTGCTTCGTTGGTCAACGGCATGCCCAAACGCGAGACCTGTACCCAAGCGCCAGCGGTGCTTTGACTGCCATCGGTGTTCAACGTGCGCATGGTCTGGCGACTCGCACTTGCCCACACACCGATCACGAAATCGGGATCGAGGATCGTGGTTGCCGCACTGACCGCAAGACCATCCTTCTGCAATGTGCTGATCGGGATCTTCAACACGATCGCGCTCACGTTCATGCAGGACAATCCATCCTTCGGCGTGCCGCTCTGACGGGGCAGGTCACCCAGGTCGAATACACCGGCTAGGTCCACATAGAACGGATCATCGGTCGGCCCGCAGAAGACCATCTCACCAGTGCCCACGGTATGGAACGCGTTCGCCATCAATGCGGCGTAGGTCGTGTTCAACCCGGCGCCGCCCTCGATGCTGCGCTGACCGATGTTGTTCGGCGGTACGATACCGTCGACCTTCACTATGGTGAATGTTGCACCACCATCGATGCTACGCTCCATGACGTAGGTGGTCTTCTGGTTCTGCAAGCCCAGACGCACGTTGAAGAAAGTGCTTGGGTCCTCGTTCACCTTGCTGAAGGTGAAGCGGTAGATGATGTCATCACCCGGCGTGTTCACATCGTTGTCGATGTGTATCTCGTAGCGGATGTTCTCTCCGAAGGAGTAGTAGTTCGGTCCGCCATGGGGAAGCTGCATCGGCACGTAGTTGGCGATGATGATGATCGAGTTCGGATCATCGGGGCTGCGGAAGGCGTATACATCGGTATTGTCGGCGAGGGGGTCGCTGGAGATCAGCGGTGCCTCGCGGTGGCTGCTGGCCATGACGATGCTCGTGGAGAGCAGCAGCGTGGCGGCAGCTAGAAGGTTCGTTGTTGGTTTCATCGGTTTCTTTTGTTGGGGTCGATCGGATCGAGCCGTATGGATCAGATGTCCGTTCCTCTCCAAGGAGAAGCGACATATGGGAATGTGGTCTTGAATGCCGCGTCGTTGCCCTCAACGCCGGTGCTGTATTGCAACACGTTCACCAGTTGGTTGGTCACTGGGCTTTGGTTCGCATTGCTTGCGTTGTAATCATCGTACCACAGTCCGATAGCAGCCAGGGCGACACCACCCACCGCTTGCAGTTCGATACGTGTTACATCATCCTCAAGTCGGCGACCATTCGGGAATCCATCCATGTTGGGGATGAATTGCAATGTGGCATCGGAGGCATACATGGGGTCCGTTAGTCCGGCAACCGCAGCAGCAACGATCCCTTCTGAACTGAATGCTGGATCCGTGCGCGATGTGACAGGTACGGCCATGTTCAAGCGCAACATGTCACCGCCGTTCGGAAGGAAGTTGTTGATGAAGGGCTTACCGCTAGCGAGCGGGTTGCCCATCTTACCTGTTGCGAGTTGGTACGGGGCGAGGTTCGGAACGCCGGTATGGAAGATCGGCCAGAGATCCACACTGCGTGGGCTGTTGTCAGCAGGAAGTAGCAAGGTGCCGAAGATGGCATCGTCCAATGCGGTTCCGGCTACGGAGGGAGTGTTCTTCAAGGACCAGAGACCGCTCTGCCCGTTCCCGAAATCGAATCCCTGTAAGCTCGCGCGTTGGATGCGAAGGCCTGCGAATGCCGGAACGGCCCCACCGAACTGGTCATCATCCATATACAACGCCAATTCAGGATTGTAGAAATAGTTGCCGAACGTGGCGATGTTGGCAAGGTCCTGATAGGGGGTCAAAGCGTTCCACAGGTCCTTGCTCCCGATCGGTACCACGGCTTCATTGGTCAAGGGCATGCCCAAACGGGAAACCTGTACCCAAGCTCCACTTTCCGTGTAGCCGTTGGCATCGAGTGTGCGCATGGCCGGCCGGCTTGCACTGGCCCACACGCCGATCACGAAGTCGGGGTCCAGGATGTTCGCAGCCATATCCACGCCGAGCCCATCCTTCTGGAGCATCGAGATCGGGATCTTGATACAGATGCTGTGCACATTGGTGCGTGCAAGTCCATCACGCACGATCCCTCCGCTGTTCTGGCGCGGTGAATCCCCTAGGTCGAAGATGCCACCCAGATCAACGAAGAATGGATCATCGGAAGGGCCACAGAACACGGTCTCGCCCGTGCTGGCGGTCATGATCGCTGCGGTGATCAGTTCTTCGTAGCTCCCGGCGCCGAGGCCGGCAGCACCTTCAATGCTACGCGCACCGATGTTCGGTGGAGGAACAATGCCATTGCTGAGCACCGTGTTCCAAGTTGCACCGCCATCCGTGCTCTTCTCCATCGTGTACATGGTCAGCAGGTTCTGCTGGCCCAGGCGGATGTTGAAGAAGGTCGTGGGGTCCTGGTTGGTCTTGGTGAAGGTGAAACGGTAGGTCACATCATCACCCATGGTCGCGGTGTTGTTGTCGATGTGGATCTCGTACCGGATGCCTTCGCCGAAGCTGGCGTAGTTAGGGCCACCGAACGCCAATTGCGCAGGTATGTAGTTCGCGATGATCGTTATCGTGTTCGGGTCATCAGGACTGCGGAAGCAGTACAGATCGGTATTGTCCGCCAACGGATCGTTGGCGATCAGTGGTGCTTCGCGGTGGCTGCTCCCCCAGGCGGTCGTTGCCAGTAGAGTGCCCATTGCGAACCACGCACCGAGGAGTCGGGTACGGTAATTCATTGGTCTGGGATTTTTGGATGCCGGTTAGTTCCGTCATCGAACAAGACCACTTACGGTGCTACCCACCCGATCGGATCAGACTACAAGAGGAATTCGTGAAAATGCTTCGGGCTCGGCGGTCCCCGTTAACGCTGACCTATGACTCCGCATTATCTTTCCCCCACAGAACATGGCTGCCAGTGACGCATATCTCATCGAAGCCATCGGACGTGGTGATCAAGCTGCGCTCGGAAAGCTCTACGATGCCTATGGCGCTGCGCTGAACGGGGTTGTGCTCCGTGTTGTTGGCGTCGAGGAAATGGCCCAAGAGGTGCTGCAGGATGTCTTCGTGAAGATCTGGCGGAACGCGACTTCCTATGACCCTTCCAAGGGCAGGCCCTTTACATGGATGCTCAACATCGCGCGGAATACGGCCATCGACGCGGTCCGCCGCCCTTCCGTGAAGAATGCGTCCTTGATCCGATCGCTCGACAGTACCGTATATGGCGCTGGACACGACGATTTGCGGGAGGGAATTGATGTGGCTGGGGTGAGCGATATCGTGGCCGGCTTGAAACCCGAACACAAGGAATTGATAGACCTTGCCTACTATAAAGGATACTCGCAACAGGAGATCGCTGACAACACAGGGTTGGCCTTGGGCACTGTGAAGTCCCGCACCAGAGCGGCACTTCTGGAACTGCGAACGCAATTGAAGGACTACCGATGACCGCCGCCGAACTGATCAACTCCGGATTGCTGGAAGCCTATGTGCTTGGCCAGGCGTCTCCTGATGAGGCAGCCTTGGTGGAGCGCATGCGTGCGACTGAGCCATCGGTCGGGCAGGAGATCAATGCCATCGAAGCCGCGTTGGAGTCACAAGCGCTGCGTGGGGCGGTCACTCCATCTCCCGCAGTGAAGAGCGCCATCCTGGATCGCATTGCCAAGGAGGCGGTGAGCGACACGCCCATTCTCAAGTTGCCGCAAGGCGAGGACGGAAGGCGGTCAAACGGCATCAATTGGTTGGCTGCTGCGAGCGTGGCTGCGCTGGTGCTCAGCGCTGCAGTGAATTTCCTTCAGTACCGCGAACTGCATGAAGTGCGTGGTGAACTGGCCCGATTGGAGAACGACCGAAGTGTGCTTGCCGAGGAGCTCAAAGTGCAACGAACTGCCGTGGAGCGAGCGGATCAACAGCTCGCCGTGGTCCTCGATCCCCGCGCCGAAGTGGTGCGCTTGAACGGTATGGGAGCTGCTGAAGGCAAGAGTGCCCGTATCTATTGGGACAAGGCTGAGTTGGCGGTGCATTTCGACCCCCAAGCCATGCCAGCGCCGCCGGAAGGGATGCAGTATCAGCTGTGGGCCTTGGTGGATGGTCAACCGGTGGATGCAGGGATGATCGCGCTGGAAACAGGTGTCCCCGGTTTGCAGCGCATGAAGGATATCCCCGAAGCACAAGCCTTCGCTGTAACCGTCGAAAAGGCGGGTGGCAGTCCGACACCGAACTTATCGGCCTTGGTGTTGATGGGGCAGGTCTAGAGGACCGGTAGCGCTTTCGGACGTCGTTCCGTTTTCTTTTCCGCGGATCCGAGCACGGTGCAGCTCGTAGCTTATTACTGCGGTCGGATGACCCTTCGATCGGTCCTTCCTCAGAATTTCTTGTCGGAACGTGATCCGATCGGATGCCCCGTCACGTATGTGTTCCCGAAGGCCCATTCAAGGACCGAATTCTTACCACAATAACGAAACGAACGAGAATGAGAACGCTGATGAAACAACTGATCGCCGTGGCTGCGATCGCAATGCTTGGTACTTCCATGCAAGCGCAGGACAAGATGAGCGGAGGCAAGGAGAGCACCGTCATGGTCGGAGGTGAAGCCATGTACCCGATGAAGAACATCGTGGAGAACGCAGTGAACTCCAAGGACCATACGACACTGGTTGCAGCCGTGAAGGCAGCAGGACTGGTGGAGACGCTTCAGGGAAAAGGGCCATTCACCGTGCTCGCCCCTACGAACAATGCATTCGCTGCGCTACCTGCTGGCACCGTTGATGGTCTGCTGAAGCCGGAAGCGAAACCTGCATTGACCTCCGTGTTGACCTATCATGTGCTGGCCGGTTCGTACGACATGAAAGCGTTGAAGGCTGCAATTCAGAAGGCAGGCGGAAAGGTCAAGATGAAGACCGTTGAAGGCAAGGAACTCACGTTCATGATGAACGGGCCGAACAACATCCAGGTGATGGACACCAAAGGCGGTGTGGCCAACATCAGTACGTATGACGTGATGCAGAGCAATGGCGTGATCCATGTGATCGATCGCGTGCTGTTGCCATAGTGACATGGTGCTATGGGCTGGTGGGCCCATGGTTGGTGGGAGGCCGTTCTCGAACTGCAGTAGCGGGGAGGGGACGGCCTCAGCCTTTGTGATCTAGGCCCACACCGGGCTGCCCTCACTGCAATTCTTGCACATTTCGATGCTGCTGCGCGAATGCAGCAACGACTGCCTGAAATCGTTGTAGGCTCCGCTGTGCCACAGTTCGTTGAACGAGTGGGTGCGCAGGTCCCCCAGCACATGGTGGGCGTCCTTGTCGAAGCAACACGGCACCACTCGACCGTCCCATGTGATCACGCAACTGTGCCACATCTTCCAGCAACTGTCCTCCAACTTGTTCTTCACCTCCCAGATCCCATTCGCCGTGCGACGATAGCGCGCATACTTGTCCTGCTTGGGGATCAAAGGGTGATCGTCCTTCGGTTCATAGATCTGGGCGGTCTTCAGCCACAGTTCATCCACGCCAAGTTCCTTTGCAAGCTGCCGCGCTTCCGGGATCTGGTGTTCGTTCGGTTTCACAACGAGGAATTGGAACACCACGTGCGGCGTGCGGCTCTTCAATCGGCGCTTCCATTCCACGATACGCTTGGTGCCTTCGATCACCTTCGCCAATTCACCTTCCCGCCGATAGGAAGCATATGTTTCCTGCGTGGTGCCATCCAACGAGATGATCAGCCGTGACAAGCCACTGCGCACCGTTGCCTCTGCCTTGGTATCGTCCAGGAAATGGGCGTTCGTGCTCGTCGCCGTGTAGAGGTTCTTCTCGTGCGCATAACGCACCATATCAAGGAACCCGGGGTTGATGTACGGCTCTCCTTGGAAGTAGAAGGTGAGCGCCCACAGGTCGGGCGCCAGTTCGTCGATCACCCGGGTGAAAAGGTCCTGCTTCAGGTTGCCGGTGGGGCGGGTGAAACTCCGAAGGCCGCTCGGGCACTCCGGACAACGCAGATTGCACGCTGTAGTGGGCTCGAAACTGATGCTGAAGGGAAGGCCACCGATACGCGGCTTCTTGGTCCACTTGGCCTGCTGGAAGCTGGTCCAAAGCCCAGTAGCGTTCCGAAGCCGTTGAGGCGTTGCTTTGGTGGCCCACTCGTAGGCGTCGCGACTGCGGGCAAGCATGGCTGCAAGGTACGGGAGTGCAGCGTGGTTCGCACGCAGTAAGGTGCGCGATCCGCTACGTCGTGGGACTTCCCCTGTTACTTTCGGCTGCCTGCTACCGTCCTATGGTGTATCCGCTCCTCGAATGGTCCATCACGCTCTAAGGCTTCTCTTGCTGTTTTTGCCTATCAGTGCTGGCGCGCAATGGACCGTTCAAGGGCGCGTGATCGACGAGCACTCGAAGGAGCCGCTCGCCTTTGTTCACGTGCTGCCCATGGATGCACGCGAGGGTGTCACCACGGACATCGATGGTCGTTTCACGCTACAATTACCCGCACAACCGACCCGATTGCGCTTCAGCTACGTCGGGTATGCACTGATGGAAATGACCGTTGCCGGTCCTGGTCCATTATTGGTCCCGATGCGACAGGCGGTGGTCGAGCTTTCTTCCGTGGAGATCCTTCCAACCGAGAATCCTGCGCACCGGATCATCAACCGAACGCGTGCAGGTCGTAGGGCGAACGATGGTCTTCGGGAAAGGAGCTATCGGTATACGAGCTACAGCAAGACCATCTTCACCGCCGAAGTGGATAGTGCCTTGCGCACGGATAGCGCCAAGATCGCGGCCATGAGCGACGACTCGCGAGAGACGATCAAGATCCTCGATGAGCAATACCTCTTCCTCATGGAGAGCGCCACCAAGAAGAGCTTCATTCCACCGTCAGCGGAGAAGGAGGAGGTGCTCGCCATGCGCGTCAGTGGCCTCAAGGATCCGTCGTTCATCGCGCTTGCGGCGCAGACCAAGACCTTCAGCATCTACGATGCACAGATCGGCATCTCCGAGAAGTTCTACTTAGGCCCCCTTGCTCCGGGGAGCAGCAACAAGTATTTGTTCCTGTTGGAAGACACCTTGTATCAAGGGCACGACAGTGTGTTCGTGATCAGTTACCGCCCGCGCAGCCGCACGAATTTCACTGGCTTGAAAGGCTTGCTCTACATCAACACGAACGGTTACGCCGTGCAGAACGTGACCGCCGAAGCAGCCGAACGGGAAGAGGGCTTCAGTATCCGATTCCAACAGTTGCACGAGAAGGTGCAAGGCAAGGCCTGGTTCCCGACGCAGCTCAACGCGTTCATCTATTTGGACAATGTCAGCATCGGCGTGGGGAAGCCCTATGGGGTGAGCCGTACGTATCTGAAGGATATCGAACTGGATGTGGCGATCGAACGCAAAGAGGTGCGTGGCCCGGAGCTGGTCATGGACCGGATGAGCACCCGCCAACCGGATGAATTCTGGAACGCATTACGGGTGGATACCTTGGATGAGAAGTCGCTCCGGACCTATCACGTGATCGATAGCATTGGCGCGGAAGTGAATCTGGATGCCAAGATGAAATGGCTCTCTGCGCTCACGACCGGCAAGCTATCGGTCGGCCCTGTGGATGTTCTGCTGGACAAGCTGTTACGGTACAACGGTTACGAAGGACTTCGCTTGGGGCTGGGGCTTGCGACGAACGACAAGGTCACACGGTATGCATCCCTTGGGGGGTATTTCGGATATGGCTTCAAGGATGAGGCGTGGAAGTATGGCGGCTTCCTCACGGTGAAGCCCTGGTATGGTCGTGATATCGCCTTGAAGGTGTTCCACGAGATGGATGTGGTGGAGAGCGGTGGTGTGCAATTCGAGGGTCCGAAACGATTGATCACTTCGGAAAACACGCGGTTGTTCTACTTGAACCGGATGGACCAGAACGAGCGTACAGGTGCACAATTGGCCTTCCGT
>Ga0075163_10010991_pt1 | contig 11808 bp, 13 predicted proteins | sample JI1023141ADNA_FD_71478 | JGI IMG/M metagenome (GOLD analysis project Ga0075163, IMG submission 71478) | Wastewater effluent complex algal communities from Wisconsin, to seasonally profile nutrient transformation and Carbon sequestration -... | ecosystem: Engineered > WWTP > Effluent > Algae... | reverse complement strand
GGTGCGGGTGCCCAGCACGGGCATGGCGGTGAAGAGGGCCAGGGCTCTGAGGAAGGGCCAGAGCAATGGGGTGATCCATTGCAGGATCTGGGCTTCAGTGAAGGTCAGCATGGCTTGCTTGCTTGCTTGCCTGCATTGCGGCCGGGGTCTCGCCCCCGGGGGCGACTCACTTTCTTTGCTGGTGCAAAGAAAGTAAGCAAAGAAAGCACCTTGGGGAGCTTGCATTGGTAGGCGTAGTCATCGGTCGCTGCGCTCCGGCCGGTGAAACGCGGTGCTCTCGCAAAGCTTTGCTCGACACACAGGGCTCGTGAAGAGCGCAGCGGACCTTCGCACGCCGCGCTCGGCACGGAGTCCGATACGGAATGCAGAAGACAAGATTCGGTAGCACGCACGGGTGAGCAGGTGGTGGAACCGCTGCGCTCGTGTGGCGGCACGTTGTCGAGCAAGGCTTTGCGAGACCACCGAGTGGCACCGGCTGGAGCGCAGCGATCGATCAGGGTTGCAACCACTGCGTACCCAAAGGTGCTTTCTTTGCTTACTTTCTTTGCACCAGCAAAGAAAGTGAGTCCGCCGGAAGGGCCTGCAATCTCATCCCAGCGCCGATGGAATCCCCATCAGCACCGTCCTGATGTACTCCACCAAGGTGGACAGCATCCAGGGCCCGGCGACAGCCAGCACCACCACCGCGCCCACCACCTTGGGCACAAAGCTCAAGGTCGCTTCGTTGATCTGCGTGGCCGCCTGGAAGATGCTCACCACCAGGCCCACGGCCAGCACAGTCAGCAGGATGGGGGCCGACACCATCAGCAGCATCCACAGGCCTTGCTGGCCGGCAGTGAGAACTTGTTGTGAGTCCATGGGGCTAGGTCACGAAGGAAGCGGCCAGGGAACCCAGCAGCAGGTTCCAGCCGTCGGCCAGCACAAACAGCATCAGCTTGAAGGGCAGGGCCACCAGCACGGGGCTCAACATCATCATGCCCAGGCTCATGAGCACGCTGGCCACGATCATGTCGATGATGAGGAAGGGAATGAAGATCATGAAGCCGATCTGGAAAGCGCTCTTCAACTCGCTGGTGACGAAGGCCGGCACCAGCACGGTGAGCGGCACGTCGGCACCTTTCACGTTGTCGGGCAGCTTGGCCAGCTTGGAGAACAGCTGCACGTCGCTCTGACGCGTCTGCTTCAGCATGAATTCGCGCAGCGGCACCACGCCTTCCTTCAGCGCCTGGTCCACCGCCATCTGGCCGGCGGCGTAGGGCGCGTAGGCCTTTTCGTAGACCTTGTCGAAGGTGCCCTGCATGACGAAGAAGGTCAGGAACAGGCTCAAGCCCACGATCACCTGGTTGGGCGGCGCGGCCTGCGTGCCCAGGGCTTGGCGCAGCAGGCTCAGCACGATGACGATGCGCGTGAACCCCGTCATCAGCAGCAGCACGGCGGGCAGGAAGCTCAGCGCCGTGAAGAACAGCAGGGTCTGGATGGGCACCGAATAGCTGGTGCCGCCCGGGCCCTGGCCGATGATCAGCGGCAGGCTGCCGCTTTGCTGCGCAAAAGCGCTGCCGGCAGCCAGGAGCAGCGTGGCGCAACCAAGCTTCCCGCCGCGGAACCGGCTTTGCCGGGCCGCTGGCGGACGGCCCCCTTGGGGGGTAGCGAGCGCTAGCGAGCTTGGGGGCTTCATTTTTTCAAGCGCGACAGCAACTGCTGGAAGGTGGCGGCCGGCGGTTGCGGCGTGGGCTGCGTGGCGTCGGTCTGCGGCACCATGGTGTGCAGCGTGCGGATGCCCTGCGGCGTGACGCCCAGCACCAGCCACAGGCGGTCGTCGCCCTGGCCCACTTCCACGGTGACCAGCTTGTTCTGGCCGCCCAGCGGCATCACCGACACGGGCCGTGGCGTGCCCGCGCGCAGCAGGTGGGCGCCCACCATGGGCGAGCGCTTCAGCAGCCACAGCGCCACCGGAATGGCGGCCACGATGGCCACGAACCACAGCAGCGAACCGACGCCTGGGGTCATATCTTGGACAGGCGGCGCATGCGCTCGCTGGGGGTGACGATGTCGGTCAGGCGGATGCCGAACTTGTCGTTCACCACCACCACCTCGCCCTGCGCGATGAGGAAGCCGTTGACCAGCACGTCCATGGGCTCGCCGGCCAGCGTTTCCAGTTCCACCACCGAGCCTTGCGCCAACTGCAGGATGTGCTTGATGGGGATGCGCGTGCGGCCCAGTTCCACGGTCAACTGGACGGGGATGTCCAGGATCATGTTCAAGTCGTTGCCCGCCGCACTCACCGGGGCGGAGCTGAACTTGGTGAATTCCGCCGGCGCCACGCTTTCCTGCGGCATGGCCACTTCGCTGGCCACGTCGCCCGAAGGCTTGGCTTCGGCCAGCGCGGCGGCCCATTCAGCGGCCATCTTGTCCTCTTCGGACATTTCGGGTTCTGCGGACATGGTCAGTTATCTCCAATCCAGGATGCCGGATTGCTGGTGAGCAGCTTGTCGATCTTGATCGAGTAGCGGTTGTTGGACGTGCCGTAGTGGCAGTCGAAGACGGGCACGCCGTCGACCTTGGCCTGGATCATGGGTTCCAGGTCCAGCTCGATGAAGTCGCCCGGCTTGAAGGACAGCAGCTGTTCCACGGTGGCGCCGGCCTGCGCCAGTTCAGCCACCAGGTCCACTTCCGCGGACTGGATCTGCTGCTTGAGCAGGTTGACCCAGCGGCGGTCCGGCTCGGCGCTGTCGCCCTGGATGGTGCTGTAGAGCACGTCGCGGATGGGCTCCAGCGTGCTGTAGGGAATGCAGAAGTGGACGCTGCCCGTGGTCTCGCCGATTTCCAGCGTGAAGTTCGTGGCCACCACGATCTCGCTGGGGGTGGCGATGTTGGCGAACTGCGGCTGCATCTCGCTGCGCTGGTACTCCATCTCCACCGGGTAGATGCCCAGCCAGGCCTTCTTGTATTCGGCGCAGATGGTCTCCACCAGGCGCAGGATCACGCGCAATTCGGTGGGGCTGAAGTCGCGGCCTTCAATGCGCGTGTGGAACTTGCCCGTGCCGCCGTACAGCGCGTCGATCACCGCGAACACCAGGCTGGGGTCGCACACGATGAGCCCGCTGCCGCGCAGCGGCTTCACGCTCATGATGTTGAAGTTGGTGGGCACCACGATCTCGCGCAGGAAGGCGCTGAACTTCTGCACCTTGATGCCGCCAATGCTCACTTCCGGGCTCTTGCGGATCAGGTTGAACAGACCGATGCGGATGTTGCGGGCGAAGCGTTCGTTGATCACCTCCATCGTCGGCATGCGGCCGCGGACGATGCGCTCCTGGCTGGCCAGGTCGTAGTTGCGCACGCCGGCCGTCGGCGTCTCGTCCTGCTCGAGCTTCTGGCTTTCGCCGGTGATGCCCTGCAGCAGCGCGTCGACTTCGTCCTGGGACAGGATCTGTTGATTCATGTCGTGCTCACCATGGAGCGATGCGGATCAAGCAAGAGCCGCGGAACCGGCTTTGCCGGGCCGCAGGCGAACGGCCCCCCCCTGGGGGGTAGCGAGCGGATGCGAGCTTGGGGGCTCCATCATTGAATGATGAAGTTGGAGAAGTGCACGGCCTTGATGGGCAGTTCCGCCGCGGCCTTCTTCTTCTTTTTCTTCTTGGCTTTGGGGTCGGGCTTGGCTGCTGGGTCTTCGGCCTCTTCTTCGTCCTCGTCGTCGACCTCGTAGCCCATGGCCTTGGACGCTTCCTTGCGCACCTTCTCGGCCAATTTGGCCTTGCCGTCGCGGCCCATCAGTTCGCCTGCCGTGCGGTCGGCCATGGCCATCAGGATGTTGTTGCGAATGGCCGGCATGTAGTTCTTGATCTGGTCCGCCAGCTTGGCGTCTTCGATCTCCAGCGTGATGCCGATCTGCGCGTAGCGCTCGGCGTCGCGGTCGGCCAGGTTCACGGTGAACGGGTCCAGCGGCACGAAGGCGGGCACGGCCTTGGGGTCGTGCTTGGGTGCGGCTGCCTTCTTGGCCGGTGCGTGGTCAGCACCGCCACCGTCCTCGGCCTCTGCGTCGGCGGCCTTCTTCTTCATCATGAAGACGGCCGCGCCACCACCACCGGCGACCAGCACGCCCACGATGGCCAGGATCATGACGAGCTTCTTCTTGCCCTTGGCGGGGGCGGGTGCTTCGGCGGCGGCTGCGGCGGACATTCGGGCTCCTTCAGGCGTGCGGGCCCTGGGCGGGTGCCAGGGCTCGGCTTCTGAAGGTCATTGTTGAGCGCGTGCCGCGCGCCCGATGCGCTGAAAAGGGCCGGGAACACCGGCCACCACGGGGCCGTTGGCCCGTCAGGCGACCAGGTCGACCACGCCGCGGCGCCGCGGTGCAGCCACGCTGTGCGCCGGGGTGTCGCCGGCGCTGGGCGCCCCGCCCACGGCCGCCACGCCGCCACGGCTGCGTGTGCTGTTGCCGTCGCGGCCGCCGGTGTCGCCACCGGTCTGGCGCGGCTGCTGGAACACACCGCCGCCAGTGAGGGTGAGGCCGGCTTCGCGCAGGCTGCCCGCCAGTTGCGGCATGGCCTGCTCCAGGGCCTGGCGGGTTTGTGCCAGGTCGGCCAGCAGGCTGACCTGGGCGGCCTGGCCGTCCAGCTGGATCTGCACCGTCACCGGGCCCATCTCGGCCGGGTTCAGGTGCAGCTGGGCGTGCTGCACGCCGTCGCGCACAAAGGTGCTGATCTGGGCGCCCAGCTGGGGTGCGAAGTCGGCGCTGCCCAGCGCGGCGGGCAGTTGGGCCTGCGCTGCAGCGGTGTCGGCTGTGGCCGCTGCCGGGCTGGATGGCAGCGACGCCGCCGAGGCGGCCGCCGCCAGTGCGGCGCTGAAGCTGCTGGCCTCGGGCAGGCTGAAGGCGGCGCGGGTGGCGGGCAGGTCCTGGGTGGCCGACAGCGGCTGCTGCAAGGTGGCGCCGGCTGCCGTGTCGCCCGCGGCACGGCCTTCATGGCCTTCGCGGCCTTCGCGGCCTTCGCGACTTTCACTGCCGTGGCGGCTGTGGCCACTGCCCGCGCCACTGTCAGCGCCACTGCCACCGCGGCTGCCCGCCGCGGCGCTGGTGCTGGCCTGGGTGGCCGCCTGGACGTCGGCGCCCAGCGCGGCCATGTCGTGGCCTGCATTGCGCGTGTCGTCGCCGGGGTCGCTGCCCGTGCGGCCGGCCTTGGCGGGCTTGCCGGAGGCGGCGTCTTCGCCGGGCAGCCCGCTGCGCGCGGCTGCTGCGGTGGTGGCGGCCGGTGGGCTGTGCGGTGGCGCCATCAGGGCCATCAGGGCGCTCAGGTCCTGCGCGGCGGCGGTGGGTGCGGTGTCTTGGGCTTCGCTGGTGCCGGCGTCCCGGGTGGCCGGGTCCTCGGCGCTGTCGCAGGCGGGGCTGTGTGCGGTGTCTGCGTCGTTGGGGGCTTCAGCCGGGGCTTCGGCGCGGGCGTTGCTGCTGGCGTTACCGCTGGCGTTCGTGCGGGCTTTGGTGTCTGGCGTCTTGGCCGGCGCGGTGTCCTGGCGCTGCGCGTCCTGCAGCCGTTGGGCGAAGGCGCGTGCGGGCTCGGTGCCGGGCGCTGCCGGGGGTGCGGCGTTGGCGTGGGGGGCCGCTGGCGTGACGGGCAGGCTGGACAGGGTGCTGAGCATGCGAAGGTCCTGGGGCGGGCGGTCAGTTCGTCGCGGCACGCTGGTGCCAGTGGTGTTGCATGGCGGCTTCGTCGGTGCGGCGCTGCTCGGCGCGGTCGGCTTCGCGGGCGGCGCTGGTGGCGCGGCGCTGCATCAGCTTTCGCACCGACGCCAGGCGGGTTTCGCGCTGCAGCAAGGTCTGGCGGCGCAGCTGCGCTTCGCCGTCGGCCGCGCTCAGCACGCGCTGCTGGTGTGTCAGGGCCTGGTCCAGCCGGCCCATGAAGGCCTGGTGCGTGCGCAGCACTTCAATGGGGGCGGCCCGGCCGCCGTGGGCCGGCGCGCGGCGCGCGTAATCGGCCTGGTAGGCCTGCAGCTGTTCCCACTGCTGCTGCTGGGCCCGCAACTGCTGTTCGGCCTGGGCCATCGCGGCCGCGGCCTGGTCGCGCTCGCGGGTGACGATTTCCAGCAGGGTTTTCAAGGCTTGCGGCATATCGGCATTCATCAAGGACTTGCGCGGAACCGGCTTGGCCGGGCCGCTGCAGGAGCCATCAGCCAGAGGCTGGTGGCCTTCGTGCCGTCCAAGCCCGCGCAGGCGGGCTTGGAGCCGCGGCACTCAGCCCCCTCGGGGGGCATCGAACGGAGTGAGCGTGAGGGCTTCATGTCGGCATCAGGCGTGTGAGTTGGGCGCGGCTGGCGTCCAGGGAGGCGCGTTCGTGCATGTCCTGCTGCAGCAGGGCGTTCATGTGCGGCTGCAGCTTCACGGCCAGGTCCAGTTCGCCGTCATGGCCGGGCTGGTAGGCGCCGATCTGGATCAGGTCGCGCGCCTTGTTCACCTTGCTCAGCAGCTGGCGCATGCGGCGCGCGGATTGCTGGTGTTCGCGTGGGACCACGGCGGTCATGACGCGGCTGATGGAGCGCTCCACGTCGATGGCCGGGTAGTGGCCGGCTTCGGCCAGCTCGCGGCTCAGCACGATGTGGCCGTCCAGGATGCCGCGTGCCGCGTCGGCCACCGGGTCCTGCTGGTCGTCGCCTTCGCTCAGCACCGTGTAGAACGCGGTGATGCTGCCTTGCCCTTGCAGACCGTTCCCGCTGCGCTCCACCAGCTGCGGCAGCTTGGCAAAGACGCTGGGCGGGTAGCCCTTGGTGGCCGGCGGCTCGCCGATGGCCAGGGCAATCTCGCGCTGCGCCATGGCGTAGCGCGTCAGGCTGTCCATCAGCAGCAGCACGTGCTGGCCGCGGTCGCGGTAGTGCTCGGCAATGGCCGTGGCGTAGTGCGCGCCTTGCAGGCGCACCAGCGGCGGCGCGTCGGCCGGCGCGGCCACGACGACGCTGCGGGCGCGGCCTTCGGCTTCCAGGATGTCCTCGATGAACTCCTTCACCTCGCGGCCGCGTTCGCCGATCAGCCCGACCACGATCACATCCGCCGCCGTGTAGCGCGCCATCATGCCCAGCAGCACGCTCTTGCCCACGCCGGTGCCGGCGAACAGGCCGATGCGCTGGCCGCGGCCCACGGTCAGCAGGGCGTTGATGGCCCGCACGCCGGTGTCCAGCGGCGTGCGCACGGGGTCGCGGTCCATGGCGTTGATGGGGCGGCGCTGCATGGGTTCTGCATGCACCTGCTCGATGGGGCCCATGCGGTCCAGCGGCTCGCCTCGTGCGTCCACCACGCGGCCCAGCAGGCCGTCGCCCATGGGCAGGTGCAGACCGCGGTCTTCGCTGCGCCGCCAGGGGTGGTTTTCGACACCGAAGCGGGGCGGCACGCGCGGTGCGGCCCGCGGCACCACGCGGGCGCCGCTGCTCATGCCGTGCAGGTCGCCGGTGGGCATCAGGAAGGCGCGGTCGCCGTTGAAGCCCACCACTTCGGCCAGCACGGGCTGCTGGCCTTCGGAGTGGATCTCGCACACCGAACCTACGGGCACGCGTACGCCTGCGGCTTCCAGCACCAGGCCGGTGACCCGCAGCAACGTGCCCACGCTTTCCAGCGGCTGCGGCACCTGCGCGTAGGCCTGCACGTCGGCCAGGAAGCGGTCCCAGCGCTGGGCGCGGGCTTGGGTGCGGTCGGCCAGCGTGGTCATTGGCGCAGGTCCTGTCCAGGGGCCTCGGGGTCCAGGGCTTCGTCGCTGCCCAGGTTGGACGCGGCCTGGGCCCAGCGCTGGGCCACGCGGGCGTCGATGGCGCCCACGTCGCTCAGCACCATGACACCACCGCGCTGCACGCTGCTGTCGGACTGCAGGCGTGCGCCGCGTGCGGTGAGCGTTTCTTCCGCGCCTTCGGCCACCAGGGGCAGGTCCTCCGGGTGCACGTGCACCGCAATGTGGCGGGCGCTCAGCATCACGGCGTTCACGGCTTCAGACGCGACCTGGGCCACCAGTTCCGGCCGCTGGCGCAGCTCGGTGCGCAGCACCTGGCGCGCCAGCTGCACGGCCACCTGCGTGACCGACTGCGCCAGCTGCGCGTCCAGTTGCTCGAACTGCGCATCAAAGGCGTCCAGCAGGGTGCCGATCTGCGCCGTGGCCTGCTGGGCGAAGCTCTGCTTGAAGTTGTCCAGCGCCACCAGGCCGTCGCGGTAGCCGTCCTGGTAGCCGGCCTGGCGTGCGGCCTGCACACGCGCCTGCCATTCGGCGGCGGTGGGCTCGGCCGGTGCGGCCTGGGTGTGGGCTTGCTGCTGCGAGGCGCCGCCAAAGGAGCCCGGCTGCCAGTTGGCAAAGTCGCCCAGTTCCTCGCGCGGGATGAAGCGGGTGTAAGACGTGCCGGCTTTGCTGCCGGGCGGGGGTGGGACGTTCTTGTATGAGGTGGGCTTGGACATGGCTTAAACGAACTGTTCGTCGCCTCCGCCCGCGAGGACGATCTGGCCTTCGTCCACCAGGCGGCGGACGATCTTGAGCATTTCCTTTTGCTCGGCTTCCACTTCCGACAGCCGAACCGGGCCGCGGCCTTCCAGGTCTTCCTTGAGCGTCTCCGCCGCGCGGCTGGACATGTTCTTGAAGACCTTGTCGCGCAGCACCGGCGTGGCGCCCTTGAGCGCGATGACCAGGCTCTCGCTCTGCACTTCCTTCAGCAGGGACTGGATGCCCTTGTCGTCGATCTTCTCGACGTCGTCGAAGGTGAACATGTTGTCCATGATCTTTTGCGCCAGGTCGTTGTCGGCCTCGCGCACGAAGTCCAGCACGCTGGTTTCGACGGCCGAGCCCAGCATGTTCAGGATCTCGGCCGCGGTCTTTGCGCCACCCAGGCTGGCCTTCTTGGTTCTGTCGCCGCCGGCCAGCACCTTGCTCATGACTTCGTTCAAGTCACGAAGCGCCGTGGGCTGTATGCCGTCCAGCGTGGCGATGCGCACCATGACCTCGTTGCGCTGGCGCTCGGTGAACAGCTTCAGCACGTCGGCCGCCTGGTCGAATTCCAGGTGCACCAGGATGGCCGCGACGATCTGTGGGTGCTCGTTGCGCAGCAGCTCGGCCACGCTTTGCGGGTCCATCCACTTGAGGCTTTCGATGCCGGTGACGTCACTGCCCTGCAGGATGCGGTCGATCAGCAGGTTGGCCTTGTCGTCGCCCAAGGCCTTGCGCAGCACGCTCTTGACGTACTCGTTGCTGTCGGCCACCAGCATGCTCTCGCTGGCAGCGACCTTCTCGAAGTTGTCGAAGACAACCTCGACCCGTTCACGTGTCACCGCCTTCATCTTGGCGATGGTCTCGCCCAGGCGCTGCACTTCCTTGGGCGCCAGGTGCTTGAAGACCTCGGCCGCTTCTTCCTCGCCCAGGCTCATGAGCAGGATGGCGGCGTTCTCCAGGCCTTCGTCGTCCATCGAAGCAGATGCCATGGTCCGTCCTCAGGCGGCTTCGCCGTTCACCCAGCCGCGCACGATGCTGGCGACGGCGGCGGGGTTCTGCTTGGCCATGGCGCGGGCAGCTTCAAGGCGCAGGTTCTGCTGCGGGGCAGGCAAGGCCGCCGCCGCCTCTGCAGCGCTGCCATCGTCTTCACCCACGACTTCGCTGACCTGCGCTCCGGGTTCGGGCGCGGGCGGCGGGGCCATCAGCTGCGTCATGGCCGGCTTGATGAGCTTGAAGATCACGGCCAGCGCCACCACGGCCAGGGCCAGCGGCGCCATGGCGGTCTTCAGCAGGTCCAGCAGCCAGGGCTGCTTCCACACGGGTGTGTCGTCACCGGCCGGCGGGGCTTCCACGCGGAAGGGCGCGTTGACGATCTTCACCACGTCGCCGCGTTCCTGGCTGAAGCCAATGCCTTGCTGCACCAGGGCCGTGAGCTGCTCCACTTCCTTTTCAGACAGCGGCACGGTGCTGGTCTTGCCCTTGGCGTCGGTGCTGGTCTTGTGGTTGACGACCACGGCCGCGCTCAGGCGGCGCACGTTGCCCACGGCACCCAGCGTGACGGTGGTGGTCTTGTCCACCTCGTAGCGCGTGGCGACGTCCTTGCGGGTGCTGGCACCGGCGGCGCCACCGGCGGCACCGCTCATGGCTTGCGAGGCGCCGTTGATGGGCGCTTGCGCCGGCACCGGCGGCTGGTTGCTCGTGGCGCCGGGGATGCCCGAGGGCGTGGCGCTGCCGGGCTGGCTGGATTCTTCCGAACGCTGCTCGCGCACGGCGGGCTTGCCGTCCGGGCCCAGGTTGGGGCCGTAGGCTTCGGCGGTGCGCTGCACGCGGCTGAAGTCGATGTCGGCGGTGACGCTGGCGCGCACGTTGTCGCGGCCCACCACGGGCTCCAACAGGGCCAGCACGCGCTTCAGGTGGCCGGCTTCCACTTCGCGGCGGTACTGCAGCTGTTGGGAGTCCAGGCCTAGCGAAGAGCCACCGCCTTCTTCGTCGCTGGACGCCGTGAGCAGGCTGCCCGTGCTGTCCACCACGGCCACGGCCTTGGGCGACAGCTCCGGCACGCTGCCCGAGACCAGGCGCACGATGCCGGCGATCTGCCCGCGGTCCAGGGTGCGGCCGGGGTGCATGGTGATGGCGACGGAGGCGGACGGCTTCTGCTGTTCGCGGAAGAAGCCGTTCTGGTTGGCCATGGCCAGGTGCACACGCACGGCCTTCACGCCTTCCAGGCTCTGGATGGTGGTGGTGAGCTCGCCTTCAATGGCGCGCTGGATCTTCACGCGTTCCTGGTTCTGCGTCTGCCCGAAGCTGTTCTTGTCCATCAGCTCGTAGCCGGGCGCGCTGCCCATGCCGCCCGCACCGGCCGAAGGCAAGCCGGCGGAGGCCAGCTTCATGCGCAGTTCATGCACGCGGCTGGCCGGCACCATGACCGTGCCGCCGCCGTCGGCGAACTTGTAGGGCACGTTCAGTTGCGCCAGCTTGTCGATGACGGCACCGCCGTCCTTGTCGCTCAGGTTGGGGAAGAGCACGCGGTAGTCGCTGTCGCGGGCGCCGGCGAACATGAAGGTCATCACCGCCAGCAGGGCGGCCACGCCCAGCACCAGGCTCAGCTGCGACTTGGCCGGCAGCGTCTGCCAGCGCGAAGCCAGGCCGGTGCCGGCGGGAACCAGCGTGGTGGGGGCCAGGGCCGTGTTCGGGTTCAGGGCGGCAGTGGCGACGGCGTTGTCCATGGGCAGGGTGCGAAGGCGTGGTTGTCTGGGCGCAGGTCGGGAACGTTTCGCAATGGTGGCCGGGTGGCGCCAGAACTTCAGCGCGAGAAAGCGGGCAAACACGCGCCTGATCCCGCCCTTGGACCCTGGGCCGCCGGCCTACAGTCCGCTCCACTGCAATGGACCGCCCTGCGTCCAGCGCCCACACCCCAGACCGCCGTGTCCGACCTCCGCATCAAACCCTTTGACTTCCAGGCCGCCGTGGCCCGCGCCGGGCTGCGCCCGGACGGCATGCCGCGCACGGACGCGGCCAGCGGGGTTCAGGGCGGCTTCCGCACCGCGATGGCGGACGCGTTGAAAGACGTGTCCAAGTCGCAAATGGAAGCGAGCCGCTTGCAGCGCGAGGTGACGCTGGACAACCCCAACGTCAGCATCGAAGAGACCATGGTGGCGATGCAGAAGGCCCAGATCGGGTTCCAGGCCACCGTGCAGGTGCGGAACCGGCTGGTGCAGGCGTATACCGACATCATGAACATGCAGGTTTGAGGGGGGGTCCCCGGCTGCGGGGGTTGCGGCCGGGGTCTCGCCCCCGGGGGCGACTCCCTTTCTTTGCTGGTGCAAAGAAAGGAAGCAAAGAAAGCACCTGGGTGCGCAGTGGTCGCAAC
>Ga0075163_10010990_pt1 | contig 11808 bp, 10 predicted proteins | sample JI1023141ADNA_FD_71478 | JGI IMG/M metagenome (GOLD analysis project Ga0075163, IMG submission 71478) | Wastewater effluent complex algal communities from Wisconsin, to seasonally profile nutrient transformation and Carbon sequestration -... | ecosystem: Engineered > WWTP > Effluent > Algae... | reverse complement strand
ATGAGCGCCTCGCGCTCGCCATCGCTGCGCAGGCTCTTCTTGTCGGCCAGCCCCGTGCTGTTGGCGAAGTCGTCGGCGCTGCCTTGGGCGGCGATGCCGAAGTAGACGCCGGTGCCGATGGCGGCCACGCCCACGCCCGCGGCCACCCAGCCGCCCACCCGCATGCCGCTGCCGCCGCCATCGCTGGGGGTGACGCGGCCCGCAACGCCGCCACCGCCCTGGGCCTCGGCCTTGCGGCGCTCCTCCTCGGCCTGGCGCTGCTCCTCTTGCTTGCGCCGCCGCTGCTCGGCCTCTTGGGCACTGGCTTCGGCCTTCTGCTGCTCGACCTTGAGCTCCTGCAGGCGCGCGGTGGCGCGGGAAGCGGCCTTGGGATCGGCGTCGGGGGCAGCGAGGTACTGGCGGTAGAACTGCATCGCCAGCTCTTCGTCGTCGAGCTTGCGATCGTAGATGAGCGCGATGTTGTAGAGGATCGCGGTGGCACGGCTGATGCCGTAGGCCTCGCGGTACAGCTCCACGGCTTCCAGGTGGTTGCCGGCCTGGTAGGCGGCGTTGGCGCGTCCAGCCAGTGCTTCCGCGTCGGGTGCCGGCTGGGCCAGTGCAGAGGTGGCCAGAACCAGGACCAGCGACGCCATCCACTCCGCACAACGTGCCATCACAACCCCCCTTTGGCCGCATCGTAGGCCCGCCCGACCGGGACCGTCAAGCAACGACGTGCCCGAGAAGCTGGGCCAAACCGAGCACGCTCTTGGGCCCAAGTGCGCGGTTTCACTCGGGTTCTCTGGCGGCCCCGCGCGCGGTCGCGCGCCAGAGCAAGGGGAAACACCCGCACAACGAGCGGCGAAGGCTGGCAAGTGATTGATTCGCTTCGACTATCGCGCGACCGCCTGACACTTGGGACCCGGGCGGTCGGGCTGCGCGTGTGGGTCAGGAAAAGTCGTCGGGCTCGCGATCGAGGCGGGCCAGCACCTCGCGCAGGTCGGCGGCCTGGCTTTGCCAGTACCGCACGGTGCCGAAGTAGTCGAAGGTGCGCCGGAAGGTGGGATCGTCGAAGCGGCGGGCGATCCAGGTGGCGTAGTGCATCATCCGCAGGCCCCGCAGCGGCTCCACCAGCGTGAGCCAGTGGGGGTCGAAGTCGCGCTCCTGGCGGTAGCCGTCGGTGAGCAGGAGGCGCTGGCGGTGGCCCTCGGCGTCCGAATCGGGGGCGATGAGCCAGATGTCCTGCACCGCGGGGCCGATGGTCAGGTCGTCGAAGTCGAGGAAGACCAAATCGTGGCTCAGCCCCGCGCGGCGGCGGTTGCCCCCGCGGCGGATGAGGTTGCCCTTGTGGCAGTCGCCGTGGATGCGGTGCACGGGCACCCCCTCGAACAGGGGGCCGATGCGGTCCAGCAGCGCCTCGGCAATGCCGGCGTAGGTGTCGCGGGCTTGCAGAGGTAGGCGATCATTCTCCAGCAAAAACGAGAGGTTGTCCCAACCGTGGGTCTGGGGGCTGAGGACCGGGCGGTCGGGGGCCGCGTGTTGAGCGCCCACCGCGTGCACCCGCCCCAGCGCCTGGCCGAGCTCCGCCAGCTCCAGGTCGGTCAGCTCTTCGGGCGCGCGGCCGGGCACCTTGTCGAAGAGGGCGTAGCAGATGCCCTCGGCCTCGCCGGTCAGCTCGCCGACGGTGGTCTCGCCGTCATCCAGGAACAGGGGCAGGGCCACCGGCACCCCCGCCTCGTCCAGATCAAACAGGAAGTCGTGCTCGTCCTCCAGCGCCGCGCGGCTCCAGCGGCCGGGGCGGTAGAACTTGCCCACCAGCGAGCGCAGGCGGCCCTCAGCGTCCTCGGCGTCGATTTGGTAGACGCGGTTCTCATAGCTGTTGAGGGCGATGATGCGCCCGGTGGGCGTGAGGCCGGGCAGGTGCACCACGTCCAGAATCTTGAAGGGATCCAAGGCGTTGAAGCGACCCGCCAGGGGGTGATCACCGTGGGGATGCATCAGGTCTTCCCCAGCAGGCGCGCGGCGGCCTCCAGATCGTTGCCCACCACGAGCACGTCGCCCACCCGCAGCACGGGCCGCCGCAGCAGCGTATTGGTCTCGGCCATCAGCGCCACCGCTCGGGCCTTGTCCGGTGGGTGGTCCTTGAGCTTGAGCTGCCGGTAGGTCTCGTTGTGGGTGTTGAGGAAGGGCTGTACGGGCCGATCACCGATGAGCGCGTCCACTTCCTCGGCGGTCAGCGGCTCGGCGTTCATCTCGCGGTCGGTGTAGACCACCCCCCAGGCGTCGAGCTGGCGCTTGAAGCGGCGGCAGGTGTCGCAGGACTTCTTCCAGATCAAGTGGATGGACGACATGGGGGCTCCTCACCAGCGATGGGCCGCCCGGCGGGTGGCCGGACGGGGACGCGGGCCCCATAGCACGCTCATGCCCGGCCTGTAGAGTCCCGGCGCGGCGCGCACGGGGTGGGCCACCGTCCTTGTCGCTTTTCGGGCGCGGCCGCCTATACTCCGCGCCATGTCTGCCACCACGACGCTCGATCTCGACTGGAGCCAGGGCGCGCCGCGTCCCCAGGAGCCGCTGCCCGGTGCGGTGGCCGTCCTCGTAGCGGGCCAACCCGACTGCGTGGTGCTGCCCTTGGACCCCACCGGCATGCTGGAGCTGGGCCGCGGCCACGCGCTGGGGGATCGGCCGCTCAACGACAGCTGGATGTCGCGCCAGCACCTGCGCATTCGCCGCCGGGGCGAGTACTGGGAGGTGGCGGATCTGCAGAGCCGCAACGGCACGGCGCTGGACGGGCAGCTCCTCAACCGCGCCCACCAGGTGCTCTCGGCGCGGGTTGTGCGCGCGGGCACCACCTTGCTGCTGCTGCGCGCCGACTTGCGCCCCTACCTGGAAAACCCGGTGGACGTGGTGGAGGGCGTGGTGGTGGGCCCGCTGATGGCGGCGGTTTTTAAGGAGATCGGCCGCGCCAGCCAGCTCGGCAATACGCTGCACATCGTGGGGGAGAGCGGCAGCGGCAAGGAGCTCGCGGCCCGCGCCTTCCACGCCCTCGGCGCCCACCGGACGGGGCGCTTCATCGCCGTCAACTGCGCCGCCATCCCGGAAGGTGTGGCCGAGCGCCTGCTCTTCGGGGCGCGCAAGGGCGCCTTCTCCGGCGCCGATGCCCATGCCGATGGCTACGTCCAGGCGGCGGACGGCGGCACGCTCTTCCTCGACGAGGTGGCCGAGCTCGATCTCGCGGTGCAGGCCAAGTTATTGAGAGTCTTGGAGAATCGCGAAGTGCTGGCCCTCGGTGCGTCGCGGCCGCAGGCGGTGGATCTGCACATCTGCTCCGCCACCCACAAGGATCTGCGGGCGGAGGTGTCCGCCGGGCGCCTGCGGGAGGACCTCTACTTCCGGCTCAGCCGACCCGAGGTCAACATCCCACCCTTGCGGGAGCGCCTGGAGGAGATGCCGCTGCTGGTCTGGCGCACCCTCACCGAGCTGCGGTCGGGGCTGGTGCCCCACGCCTCGCTGGTGGAGGCCTGCATGCTGCGCCACTGGCCGGGCAACGTGCGCGAGCTGGTGGCGGAAGTGCGCACGGCGGGCCACCTGGCCATCGGCGAAGGGGTGGAGTCGGTGGAAGAGCGGCACCTGCCCGCCGAGGCGGGCCAGCCCTTCGAGAGCCCCGGCGTCAGCCCGGTGGCGCGGGTGGCCAAAGCGCTCAGTCGCGAGGACATCGAAGCGGCGCTGGCGGCGGAGGGTGGCAACGTCTCCCAAGCGGCGCGGGTGCTGGGTCTGCACCGCACCCAACTGCGCCGGCTGGTGGCCCGCTACGGCATCACCGTCCGCGGCGCCACCGACTAAACGCTCGACGAAACGCTCAGAGCGGCTGGCCGAGGGGGAGGGGATCCCCCAACAAAAACACTTTGCCATCCAAGGGGTTACGGCCAGGGCGCTGGAGCCGGGTCAGCACCACCGCGCCGTCACCGCAGGCCACCACCGGGCCGTCGGGGGCATGGGCGACGACGGTGCCGGGTGCGCCCGGCGGCCCCTCCACCACCCGGGTGGCATGGACCTTCCACGGCTCGCCCCCCCGCTCGAAGAAGGCGCCTGGCCAGGGCCACAGGCCCCGCACCCGGTTGTGCACGCGGCGCGCGGGCTGGGTCCAATCGATGCGGCCGTCTTCTTTGGCCAGCGGCGGCGCGCTGGTGGCCAGGGCCGCGTCCTGGGGTAAAAAGGTCAAGTTTTCAAGATCTTCCACCGCCGCCACCATGGCCTCGGCGCTGAGCTGGGCCATGCGCTCAAAGAGCCCCGCGGCCGTCTCGTCGGCGCCGATGGCCAGCGTGCGCACCAGCCCCACCGGCCCGGTGTCGAGCCCGGCCTCCATGCGCATGATGGACACACCCGTCTCGGCGAGGCCGTGGATCACCGCCCACTGGATGGGCGCCGCGCCCCGCAGCGCCGGCAGCAGGCTGCCATGGCCGTTGAGGCACCCCAGCCGCGGCAAGTCCAGGTAGCGCTGCGGCAGGATGCGCCCGTAGGCCACCACCACGATGAGCTCGGGGGCCAGGGCCTGCAGCGCGGCGTAGCTCTCGTGGGTCAGCCGCGGCCACTGGAAGAGCGGCAGCCCCTGGGCCTCGGCGTAGGCCCCCACCGGCGTCTGCTCGATGCGGTTGCCCCGCCCCTTGGGACGGGCCGACTGGCTCACCACCCCCACCACGTGGTGGCCGCCGGTGTGCAGTGCGGCCAGGGTGGGCACGGCGTACTCGGGCGTGCCCATGAACACCACGCGCGGACCGCTCATAGGACGGGCACCGCGCCCTGGCGGGCGTCCTCGTAGTCGAGCAGGGTGGCCTTGCGCTCCAGCATGCCCAGCCGATCCACGTAGAGCTGGCCGTCCAAGTGGTCGATTTCATGCTGGATACAGACGGCCTCCAGGTCCACCGTGGTCAGGCGGCAGGCGGTGCCCGTCTCGTCGTGGTACTCCACGGTGATCTGCTGCGCGCGCTCCACCTCGGCCGTGACGCCCGGCAGCGACAGGCAGCCCTCCCGCCACACCACCGTGCCCACGCGCTCGACGATGCGCGGGTTGATCAGCGCCCGGGGCGCAGCGCGCTCGTCGCGGGCTGAGCAGTCCACCACCACCACGCGGCGGTCATCCCCCACCTGGGTGGAGGCGAGGCCCACGCCGCCCTCGGCGCGCATGGTCTCAAACAAATCGGCCACCAGTTGGCGCACCGAGGCGTCCAGCGTCAGCACGGGCTGCGCGTGCACCAGCAGGCGCGTATCAGGCCACTTCAAGACAGTCAGGCGTGCCACGGCAACATCCTCATCCGGCTTCAGCGGTGCTTCTACCGCGCGGCGAGGGCGGTTTCCAGGGGGGCTTGCGGGGCCCCCTTGCCACCGAGGCCCATTTGCCCGTAACCGCATCCGGTGCACGCCTCCGCCCCCCTCTTCGCTGAGCTCGCCACCTGGGCCGCCCGCGGCCAGGCGTTTGTGCTGGCCGTGGTGACCGACACCGGCGGCTCGACGCCGCGGTTGGCGGGCGCCGTGATGGGCATTTGCGCCGATGGGGCCGTGGGGACGGTGGGCGGCGGGGCCTTCGAGCAGCGTGTCATCCAGGTCGCACACGCCCTGCTGGCCGATGCCAGTCGCCGGACCGCGACGGTGGATGTGCACCTGGTACACGAGTTGGCCATGTGCTGTGGAGGTCGCATGACGGCGGTCTTGACCAGGCAGGAGGCCGTGCCCCGGCTCTGGATCTACGGGGCGGGCCACGTGGGCACCGCGCTGGCGCCGGTGGCCCTCCAGGCGGGTTTTGCCGTCACCGTGGTGGATGGGCGCCCCGAGTGGGCGGCGCCAGCGCGCTTCCCGCCCGAAGTGGAGGTGGTCGACGCCGACCCCGAGGACCACGTACGCTCCCACCCCCCGTCGGCCGAGGACTCCGTGGTGGTCATGACCCACAGCCACCCCCTGGATGAGGTGCTCATCCGCCATCTGGCGGCGGTGCCCCGGGCCTACCTGGGGCTGATTGGGAGCGCGCGCAAGCGCATCATGTTTGAAAAACGCTTGGAGTCACAAGGGCTTACGGCCGAGCAGCTCGCTCAGGTCCGCTGCCCGGTGGGGCTGATGATCGACGCGGAGACGCCGGGGGAGATCGCCGTGAGCATCGTGGCGGAGCTGGTGGCCGTGCGGCGCGCTCGGGGCCGGCTGGCCGCGCGGGGCGAGGCCTGATGAAGCAGCGCACCTGGGGGTGGGAGCTGCTGGGGGTGTTGTGCCTGGCGGCTTTGGGCATCTGGCTGCGCTGGCCGGGCCTGTTCACCGAGGGCTTTCACAACGAGGACGCCGCCGGCATCACCTACAACGCCGACCTGCTCCGGCACGGGTTGGTGCCGCTGGTGGACAGCCACGAGCTCAAGGCGCCCGGCTCGTTCTTTTTGAGCTACCTGGCCTGGGGCATGCTGGGCCGCAGCATCAGCGCGCTGCAGCAGGTGGCCTGCGGGTGGGCGCTGCTGGCGGCGCTGGCCATGTGGGCGGGCGGGCGGTTGCTGGCCGGCGCGCGGGGCGGCTTTGCGGCGGGCCTGCTCTACACGGTGTGTGCGCCCATCACCGACAGCATCGACATCAACTACATCGCCTGGATGATCACGCCCTACATCGCGGGATCGGTGGCGTGCCTGCTGGCCCTGCGCACCGGCCGCCTGCGTTGGTGGTTCGCCAGCGGCGCCCTCATCGCGATCTCGGCGCTCATGAAGCACCAGGGCGGCCTTGTTTTTCCGCTCTTCGTCTGGCTCATTGTCGCCCGCTACCTGCCGCGCCCGGCCGGTTGGGCGCCCGCCGTGGGCCGTCGCCGCGGCCTCCTGGCGCTGTTTGGTGGCCTGGCCGCCGGCTTCGCCACCATCGGCCTCTACTACCTCGCGGTGGGTGAGCCGGGGGCCTTCATCCGCACCTTCTTCTTCTCCCAGGGCGGCTGGAAGTACGCTGCCCAAACCGAAATTGGCTTAGAAGACAAGCTGTTGCGCCTGGGTGATGGCCTGCTGGGCTTCTGGGCCTACATGGCGGTGCCCTCGGTGCTCGCGGTGTTTGCTGCTCTCCTGACTCCGCGCGGCGGGCCCATGACCGTGCGCGGCTGGTTTCTGGGCGGCCACCTGCTGTGCTCCTTTGCCGGCGCGGCCATCGGCTTTCGCTTCTTCAAGGGCTACTACCTGCAGATCCTGCCGGTGGCGCTCTGGCTGGCCGTCCTGCCCTGGGGGCCGGTGTTGCGGTGGCTCAACCCGGCCGTGTGGCGCCCGGGTCGGCGGGGCTGGTCCGCAGTGCTGGCGGTGGTGCTGCTGGCGGCGTTGGTGCCGGCGGCGCGCGGTGACCTGCGCGAGCTGCAGCAGATCCGCGCCATGCGCCGCCACCCGGTCGACCAGGATGTGCAGCGCATCGGGCGCTTGATCCGCGCCAACTCCACCCCCGAGGACACCGTGTGGGTCTGGGGTCGGTGGGCCTGGCCGGCCTACTTCCACGGCGACCGCCTCGCACCCACGCCCTACTACAAGGTGATGGGGGTGCTCACCAGCAACCTCACCAACACCTGGCGCCGCCCCACCGCCCAGACGCGCTTTGTGCACGGCGAGGCGGAAGCGGCGCTGATGGCCGATCTGCGGGCCCGGCGACCGGCCTTCATCGTGGTGAGCCAGAACGAAGACTATCGAGATTTCAAAGACTTCCGTAGGTTGCTGCGGGAAGCCTACGAGCCCTTCCCGGGCTTTACCACGCGCCGCTTCACCTTCCACGTGCGCAAGGACCAGCCGCTGCCGGCCAACCCGCGGCCCAAGGCGAAGGCCAAGGCAGCGCTGCCGCGGCTGGATGCCAACCGCTTGAAGTTGAACAAGCCGCCCGGTCCACCCACCCTCGTGGCCCCGCCGTCGGGGGTGGCGCCCCCCACGTTGGCGCCCGCTTCGGGAGCTGCGCCCGCCTCCGCCGTCGCTCGACCGCCGCGCGTGGTGCCCGCCTCGGCGCCCCTCACCGGAGCGCCCTGATGCAGGTCATCCACGCCCACGAGCCCATGCCGGCGGCCTTCACCCACAGCCTCTTCCTGGCCGGGCCGTCCCCCCGCGCGGCCGAGCACGCCGACTGGCGCACCGAGGCGCTGGCCCTGCTCGCGGCCCGCGGCTACGACGGGGTGGTCTTCACGCCGCTGCCCCTGGGGGGCTTCACGCCGCTCACCGACTACGACAGCCAGGTGGCCTGGGAGCAGGCCGCCATGGAGCGCAGCGACCAGCTGATTTTCTGGATCCCCCGTGATCTCGAGGTGTTACCCGGCTTCACCACCAATGTGGAGTGGGGCCGCTGGGAGGCCAGCGGGCGGGTGGTGCTGGGCTATCCACCCGGCGCCCCCAAGCTGCGCTACCTCGACTGGCATGCCCGCCGCTGCCGCGCCCCGGTCTGCCACACCCTCGCCGCTACCCTGGACGCCGCCCTCACGGCCCTCGGCCCCCCGGCATTGCGCCAAGGCGCTGAGACGGGCGTGCCGCTTGAGGTCTGGCGCGCGCCGGTTTTTCAGGCCTGGTATGCCACCCAGCGCGCGGCCGGCAACCGCCTCGACGGCGCGCGTCTGGAGTGGGCGTGGCGCGCCGGGCGCCGTCGGCACCTCGTCTTCTGGGCCCTCCAGGTGGACGTGCATGTGGCGGCCGAGGGCCGCAACAAGTCGAGCGAGCTGGTGTTGGGGCGCCCCGACATCGCCGCCATCGTGCTCCATGAGCCGGGGCCGGTCAGCGACGCTACGCGGGTGGTGCTGGTGCGCGAGTTCCGCGCCTGCGGGCGGGCGGCGGACGGCTACGTCCATGAGCTGCCGGGCGGCTCCTCCTTCACCCCCACCGACGCCCTCACCCACGTCGCCGTGGAGGAGCTGGCCGAGGAGCTGGGCCTGACCATCGCCCCCGAGCGCCTGCGCCTCGTGGGCCAGCGCTCGGTGGCTGCCACCCTCTCCGCCCACCAGGCTGCGGTCTTCGCCGTGGCGCTCACGCCGGATGAGCTCGACAAAATCTCAAAGGATCCAGGCCCTTATGGCCTGGCCGCCGCCTCGGAGGTCACCTGGCCGGAGGTGCGTCGGCTGGGCGAGTTGCGGGCGGCCGCCGATGTAGACTGGGCCAACCTCGGTATGATCCTGGAGGCCCTGAGCACGCCCCCCGCCCGGTGATTCAGCGCTGCTCGCCGCGCAGGCCGGTGACACGCTCGAAGAGGGTGTGGAGGGTGGCCTGCTCGGCGGGCACACGCTCGCCGCTCACCACCACCAGCTCGGGGCGGAGGCGGGCGCGGGCCACGCGGCCCCGGGCGCGGCTGAACCGGCTGCCCCACAAACCGCGCAGCGCGACGGGCACCACCGGCACCGGGCGGCGGCTCAGGATCCACTCCACCCCGGGGCGGAAGGCCGCCACCTCGCCATCCCGCGTCAGGCTGCCCTCGGGGAAGATCACCACCGCTTCGCCCGCGGCCAGGGCGGTGTCGATGGCGTCCATGGCGGCCTGCAGCACGCCCGCGTCCTCGTGGCGGCCGGCGATGGGGATGGCACCCGCCCAGCGGAAGAACCAGCCCAGGCCCCACAGGCGGTAGTAGGCGACGTGCATCACAAACCGCACCGGGCGGGGGCAGAGCACGGCCACCAACAGCCAGTCGATGAAGGTGACGTGGTTGGCCACGATGAGGGCCGCGCCCGTGGTGGGCACGTGCTCCAGGCCCTGCCGGCGCACGCGGTAGCAGGCGCGGATGGCCAGGCCGAGCAGCAGCTTGATGAGGGCGATGGTGAAGCGCGCGTAGGGTCGGCGGTGCGGGGCCATGGGAACCTCCTGGTGATGACCACCCCTCTTCGCGAAGGGCGTGCCAGCCCAGCGCGCGCGCTGGACGGCCGCTGGCGCGGGGTCTGGCCGCCACCCCAGCCATCGGCAAGCTGATCTGTACATGCAGTGCGTGCATCTGCGCATTGGATGGACATCACCCGCGGAGCTGTGGCACCGTCCACCCATGCCCATCGCCCTGACCCCCGCCGAACGCGAGTTCCTGGGCCTCGTCGGCCGCGCCGCCCTGGAGAACCCCTTTGGCCGCGTGCGCGCCGAGCTGGACCGCTTCTTGGCGGCCACCGAAGGCCCCGACGTCTTGCCGCGCCTGCTCGCCCGCTTGTCGGTGCGCCTGGAGGCCATCGACCAGCGCCTGGAAGGTGCGGATTTTGCTGAAGAAAGCGACCGATCACTCTACGAGTACGGGGTGCTCTTCGAGGTCTTCCACACCTTCAGCGCCGACTTCGACGCCCACATCCGCGCCCAGGTGGAGGCCGGCGCTGGGCCGGTGGCGGTGCCCTTTGCCACGGCGCTCCTGGCGTGGCTGACCGCGCGCAGCATCCCGCCGGCCCGCGCGGTGCGCTTCCTGGCGCTCTTCTTCCAGCTCCACCGGGCCTACTACTTCATCGCCGAGGGGCTCTCCGGGCAGAGCCAGTCGATGCAGGGGCTGCGCGAGGCGCTGTGGAACAACATCTTCACGCGGGATCTGGGCCGCTACGACCAGCTGCTGTGGGCCCGCATGGAGGACTTCTCCACGATTCTGCTGGGGGAGACGGGCACCGGCAAAGGCGCGGCCGCGGCGGCCATCGGGCGCTCGGGCCACATCCCGTGGGACGAGCGGCGCGCGCGCTTTGCGGTGAGCTTCACCGAGGCCTTTGTGGCCATCAACCTGAGCCAGTTTCCCGAGAGCCTCATCGAGTCGGAGCTGTTTGGCCACCGCAAGGGGGCCTTCACCGGGGCGGTGGAGAACCACGACGGCCTGTTTGCGCGCTGTAGCGTGCACGGGGCGATCTTCCTCGACGAGATCGGCGAGGTCTCAATCCCCATTCAGATCAAGCTGTTGCGCGTGTTGCAGGAGCGCAGCTTCACCCCGGTGGGCAGCCACGCCGCCCAGCGCTTTGCCGGCCGGGTCATCGCCGCCACCCACCGCCCGCTGGATGCCCTGCGCGCCCAGGGGCGCTTCCGCGACGACTTCTACTACCGGCTGTGCGCCGACATCATCGAGGTGCCCACCCTGCGCACCCGCCTCGCCGAGGATGCCGGCGATCTGGACGCCCTCATCGCCGTGCTGACCGCCCGCACGCTGGGCCAGCCCTCGGCGGAGGTGGCGGCGGATGTGCGGGCCGCCATCCAGCGCGATTTGGGCCCTCAGCACCCGTGGTCGGGCAACGTGCGCGAGCTGGAGCAGTGTGTGCGCCGCGTCCTGCTGACCGGCCGCTGCACGGTGGGGCCCGGCGCGCCCCCCGCGGCCCCGGTGGAGGCGGCGCTGAGTGCCGGCGCGGTGTCGGCGACCCAGCTCCTGGATCTCTACTGTGCCCAGCTCTTCCAGCAGCACGGCACCTACGAAAAGGTGAGTCGTATCACGGGGTTGGACCGCCGCACGGTCAAGAAGCACGTCTTGGCCGCGACGGCCACGGGCGCTTGAATGCAGGGGGTCGGCGCTACCGAAACGTGACGTGAGCGGGCGCCAACGCCAGGCGGACCTCGCGGCGGTGGCGCTCGATCACGGCGCCGGAAATCCCCAGCCCGCAGAGCTCGCGGCGAATGGCGATCAGGTCCAGCGCCAGCCGCGCCCCCAGTGCGGCCTCGGCGATCCAGCCCTCCGTCGGCCGCCCCAGCCGAGCCTCCACCAGCGTCCGCAAGAGGGCGTGGTGGCCGCGCGGGGGCAGGTCGAAGCGGCCTGCGGGGGTCGTGATCGTCACGGTGACGAGCTCGGCGCTGCCCCCGACCGTGAGCTGGAGGGTGTCGAGGGGGTGGAAGGCCGGCGGCTCGGGCAGGTGCAGGCGCCACGCCCGGGTGCCGAGCTCCAGCA
>Ga0075163_10010989_pt1 | contig 11809 bp, 6 predicted proteins | sample JI1023141ADNA_FD_71478 | JGI IMG/M metagenome (GOLD analysis project Ga0075163, IMG submission 71478) | Wastewater effluent complex algal communities from Wisconsin, to seasonally profile nutrient transformation and Carbon sequestration -... | ecosystem: Engineered > WWTP > Effluent > Algae... | reverse complement strand
CTTCCGCTGGAACCGACCAGTACATCCATATCGCCGTCGTTGTCGAAATCACCCCAAGCGGAGGACCATGAGGAGTGGCCATCGGAAAGGCCCATTTCAGGGGCCACGTTGGTGAAGGTCCCGTCACCGTTGTTCCTCATCAGGATATCGACGGGGTCACAACCGCACTTGGCGATGAACATGTCAATGTCATGGTCATTGTCGTAGTCGATCCAGATGGAGCCATAGTTCCCACAGGTTTGTCCAAACCCCCCTTGGCCGTAGGAGAGGTTGCCATTGCCATCGTTCAAGAAGGCAACGTTCGCGTCAACGTCATGGCAGGAGAACGCGTCCAAATTGCCATCGTTATTGATGTCCACCATGTTCGTGCGTTGGCAGAAGATGTAGGGGAAGCCCGATACTTCCGTGAACGCCATGCCATCATCGCTCGCCATCATGAAGGTGGCACCACTTCCGCCACCATACATCAGGTCCGTATAACCATTGTCATCAATGTCCCCCGCAACGATGCTCCAGGAAGGCGAATTATCAGCGGGTGTCGTAGGAATATTCGTGGAGACGAAACCGCCACCCGCTTGTTGGTGCTGGATATTGATGTTCGAGGTACTGGCCCGCACCACATCATCCAGATGGTCCCCGTTCATATCCACCACACAATCACCACCGGAAAGGCCGGGTATCACCGTGGAGGTGAAATGGACCAATCCCTCTGCCGGGAGAATTGGTGCGCTTTCGGTGAGTCGGAAGTTGAAAGCTGCGGATGACCAGTTGTTGTCGAATGCGATCCGGTAGGTTACGCCACCCTGCACGTTGAATGTGGCTGTTGACGTCTCCCCTGCGCCTGAATCATCATCGCCTACCTCGCAGACCAATGCTCCGCAAGACCCTGTGTATACATGGAACCGTGTATCTCCGCTGCCGGGGAGGTCCGTTGTAAGGGTAACGGCAGTGTCCTGGACAGGCGTGTACTTATACCACTCCGCTCCGGTTGCTACGCCAGTGGCTACACACACCGGCGAAGGAGCCTCAGGACCATCGATGCCAGCAACGGCATAGGTTCCCGGTGTAATGGTCAATGCCGTGCTACAACTGTTCTGTCCAACAGCGTTGGATATGCCTACAAGGAGGCCGCAGGTGAGTAGAATGCTTCTCATTGGTTCTGTGTTCGGGGGTTGGCTACAAGGAGTGACGTGCGAGTTCGCGATTTGGGTGTCTGAGGCTTGCGGTTCATTTTCGACCCCCTGAACGAAGAGTTCAGCCATCCAAATCTATGGTTCATGGGTGCTTTGGTTCGGCTGGTTTATGCTTCCCCACCTCACAAGGTGAACCCTTGGTCACGACCAAGATCTTCGAAACGCCGATCACGGTCCGTCGAGCCTCCAGTTGAGGGTCGCATGTGCAAATAGCCATGCTGTGCCGATTAACTTGCCGCCATGTCGGAGAATGAACAACAACTGTTTGCCGAGGAGAAGGCTGCTCCGGTCGCTGACACTGAAGACAAACGCCTTTTTCTACTCGATGCCTATGCCCTCATCTACCGCGCATACTTCAGTTTCATCCGCGCACCGCGGGTGAACAGCAAGGGCTTCAACACAAGCGCTGCTTTCGGCTTTACCACCACGTTGCTCGACCTTATCAAGCGCGAGAAGCCAACGCACCTCGCCGTGGTGTTCGACACGGCTGCACCCACGGAGCGGCACATCTCGCATGTGGAGTACAAGGCGAACCGCGAAGAGATGCCGGACGATATCCGCAGCAACGTGCCGTATATCCGTCGCATCATCGAGGCGATGAACATTCCGGTGCTGGAGAGTGATGGTTACGAAGCGGACGATGTGATCGGTACGCTGGCCAAGAAGGCCGAGGCTGAAGGCTACATCACCTACATGGTAACGCCCGACAAGGACTTCGGGCAGCTCGTCACCGACCGCATCATCATGTACAAGCCTGGTCGCGGTGGTGAGCCTCCAGAAAAGTTGGGACCGAAGGAGATCTGCGAGCGTTGGGGATTGCAGACGACCGACCAGGTAAAGGACATCCTAGGCCTGATGGGTGATGCTGTAGACAATATTCCGGGCATCCCAGGCATCGGCGAGAAGACCGCAATGAAACTCGTGCAGCAGTTCGGCTCCTTGGAAGGTGTGATCGCCAATGTGGACAAATTGAAGGGCAAGCAGCAGGAGAACGTGATCGCTTTTGCGGAGCAAGGGCTAAAGAGCAAGCAGCTGGCGACCATCATCATTGATGCACCTGTGGAGCTCGATCACGATGCGTTACACCTGGATGCCCCGGATGCCGTGAAGGTGTTGGAGGTCTTCAGCGAGCTGGAGTTCAAGAACCTGACCAGCCGCGTGCTGGGTGGCGATCAGAATACAGGGAAGGAAGGAAAGGGGGACAAGGAAGTGAAGAGGAGTGCTTCAAGCCCATCAAAGGGTCAGGTCGATCTGTTCGGTGCCAGCGTGGATGAAGAAGGGAATGTTGAACTGAAGGAGTTCGCCAACATCGACACCGTTCCGCATCGATACTTCCTCGTCGAGGGTAACGAGTCGTTGTACATGCTCGCGGCGCAGTTGAAGAAGCAGCCACGCTTCTGTTTCGACACGGAGACGACGGGTACTGATGAACGCACAGCAGAACTGGTCGGGCTTGCCTTCAGCTGGAAAGCGCACGAGGCTCACTATGTGCCGGTGCCTGCCGACCGCACCGGGGCGCAACGCATTGTGGACATCTTCAAGCCGATGATCGAGAATGAGACGATCGGTAAGGTGGCGCAGAACGCCAAGTACGACATCCGTGTGCTCGCCAACTATGGCGTTGAAGTAAAAGGCCCGCTCTTCGACACCATGGTGGCGCATTACCTGCTCAAGCCGGATCAGCAAAAGCACGGTATGGACTACCTAAGCGAGTCTTACCTCGGCTATCGGCCCGTGAGCATCGAAACGCTGATCGGTGAGAAGGGGAGGGGGAAAGTGCAGAGGAGCATGCGCGATGCGGACATCAATGCAGTGAAGGAATACAGCGCGGAAGATGCCGACATCACCTGGCAGCTCTCAGAGAAGTTCGCGCCGCTGTTGGACACGGATGAAGTGACCCCGTTATTCAACGACGTGGAAATGCCGCTGGTGCATGTGCTTGCCGCCATGGAAACGGAAGGCATCCGCATCGACATCCCGGCGTTGAAGCAGTTCAGTGAGGAACTCGGCACGGACATCCTGCGCTTGCAGGATGAGATCCACAAGGCGTGTGGTGTCCCTTTCAATATCGACAGTCCGAAGCAACTTGGCGATGTGCTCTTCGAAACGTTGAAGTTGGGTGGTGACAAGATCAAGAAGACCGCGAAGACCGGCCAGTACCAAACGAGCGAGGACATCCTTCAGGAACTCAGTAACGCGCACCCCGCCGTGCCGCTCATTTTGGACTATCGCAGCCTGCGCAAACTGAAAGGCACTTACGTGGACACACTGCCCGAGGCTGCCGATCCAACAACGCACCGTGTTCACACGAGCTACCTGCAGACTGTTGCTGCAACAGGTCGTCTCGCAAGCAACGATCCCAACCTGCAGAACATCCCCATCCGCACGGAGAAGGGCCGCGAGATCCGCAAAGCTTTTGTGCCACGCAACGCTGACTTCCAACTGCTCAGCGCCGACTACTCACAGATCGAGCTCCGCATCATCGCGCACATGAGCGGCGACCACAATATGCAGGAGGCTTTCCGGAACGGGCTCGACATCCATGCGGCCACGGCGGCCAAGGTGTTCAACGTGGACATCGCCGCTGTTTCCCGCGAGCAGCGCAGTCGCGCCAAGGCCGTGAACTTCGGCATCGCTTATGGGCAAGGCGCTTTCGGGCTTTCGCAGAACCTGGGTATTCCCCGCGCTGAGGCCAAGCAGATCATCGACGACTACTTCGCGCAATTCCCCGGCGTGCGCAATTACATGGACGAGATGATCGGTTACTGCCGCACCAACGGCTACATCAAAACGTTGATGGGCCGGAGACGCTACCTGCCGGACATCACCAGCGCCAACAACACCGTGCGTGCACAGGCCGAGCGCATCGCCATCAACGCGCCGATGCAGGGCACTGCCGCTGATATCATCAAGGTGGCCATGGTGAGCATCCAAAGGGAATTGAAGCAGCGCCGCATGAAGAGCAAATTGCTGCTCCAAGTGCATGACGAACTGGTCTTCGACGCGCACAACGAGGAGACCGATGACCTGAAAGTGCTCGTACGGGAGCGGATGGAGGGTGCGATCGTCTTGGCCGTGCCGCTTGTTGTTGACATGGGATTGGGGAAAAACTGGTTGAGTGCACATTGATCTCCGCAGGGCCTTACGGGACCTTTACGCCCGACTCTTCCCTCAATCCCGATGACCGCGATGCGCACGAACTCTTGGCTGGTGACCCTGGCCGTTGCCGCGTTCCTTTCTGCCTGTGGTGGTGACCCACCTGCGCAGGATACCCTAAACGTGGCGAACGACCCGGATAGCGCCACGTTGGCCGACCGTATGAAGAAGACGAAGAACATCTTCTACAACATCCCGTCGCCCATGGAGACCGCAGCCCTGCTCAAGAAGGCTGGCGCCGAATACAACAGCAAGATCCTGAACGATGTGAAGAACGTTGACTCCTACACAGCGGCCAGCCAGCAGGCGCTCAATCTAGGGGTCTATGGTGCGGACCTCAGCTACACCAGCGTCTTCAACCATACCCAGGAGAGCATGTTCTACACCTCCTGCTCACGCAAGCTGGCCGATCGGCTCGGTGTTATCAGCGCCTTCAACGACAGCACCTTGGAGCTGATGCAGTCCAAGATGAACGATCGGGATGCACTCTTGGACATCATCAGTGAGACCTACTGGAACGTTGATGCCTACCTGAAGGAGAACGGCCGGGATAACATCAGCGCCTTGATGATCGCCGGTGGATGGGTGGAGGGCCTTTACATAGCGACACAGGTCTCGGCCGCGAACGACAGCCCGGAACTGCGTCAAAGGATCGCAGAGCAGAAGTTGTCCCTCAACGATCTGATCAACCTTCTTGATTCATACGAGATGGAGGATGCCCGTTTGACGGGTGTCAAGGAAGACATGAAGGCACTGAAGGCGCTATTCGCGGAGGTGGCCGATCCAACCTCTGGTGCTGCCGTAACGGAGGAAAATGGAGTAACCGTGATCGGTGGTGGTGGTACAGCTGCGACCCTTACGGACGACCAATTGAAGGCCTTGCGGGAAAAGACCGCCGCCATCCGAAACACCTACATCAACTGAACGCCGCCATGCTGAACGTCGGTTCCATCCTTGCAAAGACCCTGCTGGCGGGTTCGTTCCTTCTGGTCGGTTCCCTCGCCAATGCGCAATGCCGCAGCTTCGCCAAGAACAAATGCGTTCCCGAGCTGGCGCCCTACAAATTCAACGAGTCGTTCAACGCGGCGCAGCTTGCCCCCGGTGAAGAGGCCGAGGTGAACCTGACCTTCTTCAGCGGCCAGGAATATCGCGTCATGGTCTGCACGCACCCGATCTTGGGTGAAGTGAACTGGAAGCTCGTTGACGAGAACAACAAGATCGTCTTCGAGAGTCTTGCCGATGAACCCAAGCACCACTTCGATCTGAAGGCGGCCAGCACGGTGCCTATGAAAGTGGTTGTCTGGGTACCCAACCAGACCAAGACCGATATGGTCCATGTGGGCTGCGTGGCCATCATGGTCGGGTTTAAAGAGTGACCCTCGGACCACCTCCTTTTAAGCGGCTCCGTGCAGTATGAGCAAAGGTGCTCAGCGCCTTTCGCTCCTGTACTTAGCGCACCTCCACCCGGCTCTTACGCTCCAAGTCCGTGAAGGGTTGGAATTGAAGGACCGAGAAATTGCCACCGTTCGGTGGCAGGGTCAATAGGGCCTGTGTGCGGCCCATTTCCAAGCCGTCCTGGTCGAATGCTACCGCTGTTAGTGTGTCCGTAAACGCGGCGTCGGAAGAGAAGTAGACAATGAGCCGATTATCCCGGCCTTCGGCGTCGCTCTCGAGCGTGGTCTTTCCCAGTCTGAGCCCGCGTCCTTTCAAGGCTTCGGAGAGTTGGACATCCACGCTCCAGGATCGTTCCACACCGGTGGTCACCCCTTCGATGACCTCCGTCGCGGCGCTGCCCGCCAATTCGCCTCCCTTGTTCAGGGCGTCCTTGGTCTTCTCCCCCGCCCAACTGCATGCAGACAGTGCGCCTGCAGCGGCCAGTATGATCACCGCCCGTTTCATTGTACTGTGAAGCGTACCGCTTCGGTTCGCCCGTCTTGTTGCATGCGGAGGAAATACAGGCCTGCGGGTGATCCTTCCACAGGAAGGTCGATGCGCCGCACGCCGGTCGGCATTACCCCATCTTGGAGCGTTGCGATCGTGCGCCCCAACACGTCCAGGAGTTCCAATCGTACACGCCCGCTCGTGGGGATGTTCAGCACCGCTTGTGCCCCCTCCGTAACAGGGTTCGGGACCACCATGAGGGAGGTACCGCTGCTCCCGCTCATTTCCTCAAGGCCGACGGGAGTGCCGTTGATGTTGATGTCGTCCAGGTAGAAATTGTTCCCGCCATCGCTAAGGAATTCGAAACGGACGCGGAAGTCCGAGACGTGATAGATGTCACTGATCGTGGCGATGTCCACGTATCCCCATTGTGCGGGTCCGTTGGGAACGAAATTGCCTGAGACAAGGCCCCCGGTGTTCAGGCTGGATGTGCCGAACATCTGTTTGCGCAAGTTCCAGGTGGAACCGCAATTGTTGCTCACGAAGACCCTGAGTTGATCATCGTTCGTGGCGCTGCGTTGCGCATATGCATATCGGAAGGAGACCGTGATGGATGTGGCTTCGGTCATGTCCATGCTCGGGGAGATCAGCTGGTCAAGTCTCCCGTCCATGCTGGCACTGTTCACGATGCGCGCGCTTTTCGAACCGGAGAACGCCGCTGCATTGTTGATGGTGTAGCCATTGTCACCGTTCGCATTCACGGTTGTCCAGGCAATATCCGTGAACTGGGTGGCCGACTCGAAACCTTCGGCCAGCGGCGGTGCTTGACCTGGATCCGCAGCTACGACCACGAGATCGTCACTCGTGGTGGATAGTATGCCGCTGCCATTGCTCACGGTAAGCGTCACCGGGAAGATCCCGCTTTCGGCATACGTGATCAATGGGTCCGCCTCTGTCGAAGTCTCCGGCGTTCCACCGGGGAAACTCCAGCTCCAATTGTTCACGTTGTGGTAGCTCTGGTCGGTGTACTGCACGGTGCCTCCTGCGCAGATCATCGCGGAACTGCTGATGAATTGCGCCAGACACAGTGGCCCGTTCCCGTTCACGCCGGTGTTGATGAGGTTGCTCGTTTGCCAGAGTTGGTCGCGTTGCGCGGTGCTTGAGTTGAGCGCGGCGATCATGCGTTGTTTCTGGCCCAACGTGAACATCTTGCTGCAGTAGGAATATTCCATGTAGTTCTCAACGTTGTCGATCGGGGACCCACAGGAAGCACCGCTGAGTGTACAGGTTGTCCAGCCGATCGTGTTGGGCGTGTCGCTTACGCCGTCGTCCATTCCGCAGTTCTCGGGCAACGCTGGGTCATTCCCATCTCCCCAAGTGTGTGCCAAGTTGAACCAATGCCCTACTTCATGGGTAAGCGCACGCGACCGGCTTGCATTGCTGGTGCCGATGGAGCCCGTATAGTTGTGTTGGATGACGATGCCGTCCTCGGCAGGGATCCATTGCGCGGTGCCCGGACGGAACGTGTAGCCCGCTGCACCATCCGCTGAAGCGGAGACCCAGATGTTCAAGTACTTGTTCCGGGGCCAGACGATCAGTGCTTTCATGTCCTCCGTACCATCGTTGGTCAGCACGGAGACGGTGCGTGTGATCCCGTTGGTGCAATTCCCGCTCGGGTCCTTGGTGGCCAGGCGGAATTCCACGCCGACATCCGCAACGAGGTCCTGGAACTCAGGCCGCACGTTGTCCCAATCGGGATTCTGGCGGCTGTAGTCCTCGTTCAAGATGCGAAGCGCGTCAAGGATCTGTGCATCGTCGATGTTCTCCACACCGTTGTTGTGGATGATGTGGAAAACGATGGGGATCACATAGGCTCCTCCGCCCCGGTTGCCATCAGCAAGGAATGCCCGTGTGAAGTCTTCCAGTTCCGCATTGCTTTGGGCAGTACGTGTTTGAAAGAAAGGGTCGTTCGCAGCATTGCCGATCCGGTCCACTTCACCTGCTCCACAATGGAAAGGGATCTGCTGTGCGGATAGAACGTTACCAATCAGGAGAGCCGTGATCGGAGCAAGAAAGAGTCTCTTCATGATGTATCCCCGGAACGACGCGGCCGAAAGGGGGGTGCAAATTAGACCGGGACCACCAAACCACGGACCGCATTGCCCACCTTCCGGCGCGTTTCGTTGCTCTTCTAACGCCTTACCAGGTGGATCCGTTCGTTCCCTTCCCCGTGGGAAGCCCTCCGTCCGAACATCGAGAATGCCCGATGAACTGCAATTTGGATGCTATGTGGGCTTGATGACCAGAAGAATAGCTCGCCAACAACAGACTCTTTGCATGGAAAGCCGACTGCCACGACTGCTCTTGATCTTACGATCGCATGACAGGTCGGCTACGGAGCGTCGTCCACCACCAGCCGGACAACACGGTCGATACCCCCCATGTCGGCGTGCACGAAATACACCCCGCTGGACAATCCAACCAACGGAAGATGAACGGTCTTGACTTCTTCGCCAGATAAGACGGACCATTCGCCGGATACAGATCTACCCAGAAGGTCCAGCAGCGTGATCCGCATCTTTCCGGCAGAGGTCGAATTGATGATGACTTCAGCGTAGTTGCTGGCTGGATTCGGTCTTACGATGAGCGCGTTGTCGGTGTTGTTTATTTCGGGGAAGCCGACTTGCAGCCCGTTCAAGTTGATGTCGTCCAAATAGAAGTCGTTCCCCCCTGCCCCAACGAACTGGAACTTGATACGGAAACCACTCGCCTGTTCGTTCGGCCCGAAATTGCTAACGACCGTCTCTTGCCATTCCTCCTGGTCCGGAATGAAGACACCATCAACAACGCCAGCAGTATTCAGTGTTGTACTGCCGAACATTTGTTTGCGGAGGCTCCATGTCAGCCCGCAATTGTTGCTCACGAAAACACGCAATTCGTCGTCGTTCGTTTCCTCGCGTTGTGCGTATGCATGTCGGAAGGACAGGGTGATGCCCTCCATGTTCGAGAGGTCGTAGGTAGTGGAGATCAGATCGTCGATATGCCCGATGGATCCGGGCCCGTTCGACAGCCGGACAGAATGGTCTCCGGATGCGGAAGCGATCGCGGTCAGTTCGAATCCATTGTTCTCATCGGGATCCACGACGGTCCACGGGGAATTGGATAGCTCGGTGATCGATTCAAAGCCCTCTATAAGTGGTACCGATGCACCGGGATCGTTCAGGACCTCGACGGAAAATGTCTCGCTCGTTGTCAACGTGGTGTTGCCGTCGGTCACAGTGAGCGATGCTCCATAGTTACCGGCGGTGGGATACACAACGGTAGGAGTGGCCTCGTTGCTCGTGCTCGGCTCGCCACCCGGGAATTCCCATGTTCGCTGAGAGACCGTGTTGAAGCTCGCGTCAGTGAAGGTGACCGAACCGCCGGCACAGATCTGGCCACGGCTTTTGGTGAACCGTGCGGAACACAGCGATGGCTCTTCATTCACCCCCGTGAGGACAAGGTTCTCCGGCTGCCAAAGCTGATCACGTTGTGCGGTGTTGCTGGTCAGTGCGGCGATCATCCGATCGGCCTGCCCGTTGGTGAACATCTTGCGGCACGAGGCGTATTCCATATAGTTCTCAACGTTGTCCAGGGTCGATCCGCAAGAAGACCCATTGAGCGAGCAGCTGGTCCAGCCTCTTGTCAACGGCGTGTCTTCGACACCATCGTCCATGTCACAATTCTCCGGTAGTTCGGGATCGTTGGAATTGCCCCAACAGTGCAGGAGGTTCAGCCAATGGCCAACTTCGTGCGAAAGCACACGGGAGCGCTCAGCATTGCTCGTCCCGAAGCTGCCAACGTAGCTCGCCTTGATCACGATCCCATCGCTTTCGGGTGAACCATCGAAGACCCATGGGTAGTTGGAATAACCGGCTGCACCGTTGGCGGCGGAACTCACCCAAACATTCAGGTACATGTCACGAGGCCATTGGATCAACTGTTTCATGGCGAAGTTCCCCTCAAAGGTCAGTGGCGAAACCGTGCGCGTTATGCCATTGGTGCATGCTCCTTCCGGGTCGCGCTGTGCAAGTCGAAAGGTGATGCCCACATCGGCCACGATGTCCAGGAATGCAGGATGTGCCGTTGACCAGTCCGGGTTCAATTTATTGTAGTCCTCGTTCAGGACCCGGATGGCGTCATACATCTGCGCATCGCTGATGTTCTCCGGACCGTATTGGTGAATGACGTGGAAGACCACCGGCACCACGAACGACCCATTCCCGCGATCACGGACGAAGTTCCGAGTGTGTTCATCCAAAATGCTCTTCGCGGTCAAGGCTCGTGCATACCCTTCCTCATTCCCACTGAACATCTGTTCCAGCAGCAACGGATCGTTCGTCTTGCACGAGAAGCGCTCCTCACTATCCTGCGCCAGAACAGGACAAACGGAAAGCACAGCGATAAGGAGTGACAGGGGATTACAGTGCATTCTGGATCGGTGCGACGTGGACGGGCAAGGTAGACCGCAGCCGTGTATGTGAGCGTCTCCAGCCGCGCACAATGCGTGCCTTGCCTTGTGATCCGACGGCTGAATTCCCTAGCCCAAAGCCTGCTTGAGGTCCGCTACAAGATCTTCGGCATCTTCCAAGCCAACGCTGAGGCGGATCAGGGTATCGGCCAATCCGTTCTGCAAACGCTCTTCCCGAGGAATGCTGGCATGCGTCATGCTCGCCGGATGGCCCAGCAGGGATTCCACACCGCCAAGGGATTCCGCCAAGGAGAAGAGCTGTGTGCTGGAAAGGACGCGGGTGGCATCGGCCATGTTGTCCCCTTTCAGCGTGAAGCTGATCATGCCACCGAAGCCGCGCATCTGCTTTGCTGCCACAGCATGGTTCGCGTGCGTTGGAAAACCGGGCCAGTAAACCTTGTCCACCTTGGGATGCTGCGCCAGCCATTCGGCCACCACTTTGCCGTTCTCGCAATGCCGTTGCATGCGCAAATGCAAGGTCTTCAGGCCGCGCAGCACCAGGAAACAATCCTGTGGTCCGGGTGTGGCCCCACTGCTGTTCTGGATGAAGGCCAGTCGTTCGGCCAACTCGGTGTCATTCACCACCAGCGCGCCCATGACCACGTCGCTGTGGCCGCCAAGGTACTTCGTGACGCTGTGCATCACGATGTGCGCACCAAGGTCCAAGGGGGTCTGGAGGTAGGGACTCGCGAACGTATTGTCCACACCCAACAAGCAGTTGTGCTTCTTTGCGATCGCAGCTAGACCGGCGATGTCGATGATGCGCAACATCGGGTTCGTCGGTGTTTCCGCCCAGATCAGTTTCGTGTTCGCGCTCATGGCGTTCTCCACGTTCTTCAGATCGCCCATGTCCACGAAGCGGAACTTCACGCCGAAGCCTTCGTAGATCTTGGTGAACAGGCGGTAGGTGCCCCCGTAGAGGTCGTTGGTGCTTACCACCTCATCCCCCGGTTTCAAGAGCTTCACCATGGCATCGATGCTGGCCATGCCGCTGGAGAAGCACAGGCCGTGGGTGCCGTTCTCCAAAGCGGCCAACGCGTTCTGCAATGCCGTGCGCGTCGGATTGTGC
>Ga0075163_10010988_pt1 | contig 11810 bp, 8 predicted proteins | sample JI1023141ADNA_FD_71478 | JGI IMG/M metagenome (GOLD analysis project Ga0075163, IMG submission 71478) | Wastewater effluent complex algal communities from Wisconsin, to seasonally profile nutrient transformation and Carbon sequestration -... | ecosystem: Engineered > WWTP > Effluent > Algae... | reverse complement strand
ACCGTGAATTCGTGGTGGCATTTCGTCATCCTCCTCTTCAGAATCAATATGGTACTCGGTTTCTACCTCGAGAACATCGTCGTAATATTCTTCAAATGATGCCATAACATTTCTCCGTGAAGGTGCTACAAAGCATTATTTCCAAACAGCAATCTACAACCAAACTCACTTTTCTGCAAACCTTCTCCAGCAAAAAGGAAAGGCGCATAGAAAGAATCTGTGCGCCTTGCTGAGTTTTTTGCAGAATAGATTTTAAGGAAGCATCCGCTTAATTTGCTGGTATGGTTGCGCTCGCAGATTCGTTTCGCTCGGCGGCGGCAGTTTTGCTTCTTCGATACGCTTATTGGTAGCATCTATGCGGTCTTGCGGGAGTGGGTGCGTGGAAAGCAAGCGCTCGACGCTTGTGGCAATGTTCGGAATTACGCCCTGCGCACCGCTCGGCGCTTTGCCGCTTGCCGCCGTGATTTTCTCGAAGAAAAACTTAATCGAACCGGCATACCAGCGTGTGGATTGAAGGTATTTGAAGGAATAGACGTCCGCATCTTCCTCGTCTAAACGACTGTTTTTGAGCAAAGCAAGTCCGCCAAAAAGATTTGCCCCCAGTGTTGCAAGTTGGCTTGGACTCTGCCCCAGAGCAATTTGAGTGATAATTTGCAAGCCATATGCTTTGGTCATACGCGAGGTACCATGCCGACGCTCGGCGTGTGCAATCTCATGTCCCATCACCCCCGCCAGCGTTGCCTCGTTGTCCAAAGCCTTCATCAGCCCGGTGTACACGTAGATATAGCCGCCTGGCGTACAGAAAGCATTGATAGTTTTATCGTCTTGAATCACTTCCACAACGTAAGGAAATTTCCCGCGATACTGCACGTGTTCGGAGCGGACAATTTCATCGGTCATCGTTTGAAGATATTGCTTCACCGCAGGATTACCTCTAAAAATCGGATATTCTGCGGAGTTCTGGCGGATTTGGTCATCCATTTGTTTGCCGAGTTGCGTGTCGGTATCAGTGCCGTACAGGTTCAGCCCGCCGCCGGAGCAACTCACAACAAAAGCCGTCAAGCCGAGAGAAAACGTGATTGCCAGCGCAAGCCGCCGGATGAAAAAAACTGATGTCGTCAATGTTGGTGTGGTCATGGTGTTTCCTTGAAAATGAAAATACTGGTGTGCTCTGTGTGAGTAATAGGGATTGGACGCAGCAAAGCAGCAAAACGTTGATTCAAATGTACAAAAAGCGACTCTCTTCACCCAATCCATATACGAAGTATTTGTGCCTGCTAGGTTTAGCCTACGGGTACAATCTCGGTTTTATGCGCTTCGTCGGCACAAATAACCGCCATACTCACAATTTCTGCCACGTCTGCAGTGCGCTCCAGCACGTGAACCGGGCGATTCATACCCATCATAATCGGTCCGATATATTCCGCGCCGCCAATGGAAAGAAGCATCTTGTAGGCGATATTGGCAGAATTGAGGTCGGGGAAAATGAGAACATTTGCATTGCCCTTGATGGCGCTGAAAGGGAATTGCTCGTTGACTTTCGACTCGTCAAATGCGGTGTCCGCTTGCATTTCGCCATCAATAATGAGGTGCGGACGCTTTTGCTTGACGATTTGATACGCCTTGCGCACGGCTTTGGCATTACCTTCGTCGGAGGAACCGAAATCGCTGAAGGAGAGCATAGCCACACGCGGCAGAATATCGAAACGCTCCGCCACATCCGCCGTCATCATCGCAATATCAGCAAGGTCTTCGGCGGTCGGGTGAACGCTCACGGTCGTATCGGCAAAAAAGAGCGTGTCGCCTTGCTTCGTGATAATAATGTGAATGCCGGCAAGACGCGAATAGCGCTTGTCTATGCCGATAATTTGCAGCGCAGGACGCACCGTTTCGTCATAGCGCATATTCAAACCTGAAATCATGCCGTCTGCGTCGCCCATTGCCACCATCAGCGTTCCGTAGTAAATTCGCCGCGTCAGCAATCGCTGTGCTTGCTGAATCGTCATGCCGCGCCGCGCACGCTCACTTGCAAGGAACGTGGCATAGCGCTCAATATCAGGCGACTTTAAGGTGTCAATAATGCGAATGCTTTCCAAATTGATGTTTTGTTCTGCGGCAATGCGCTGAATTACTTCCGTGCGACCAATCAATATCGGCGAGGCAATGCCGTCGTCAGCAATAATTTCCGCCGCACGAATAATCTTCGGTTCTTCGCCCTCGGTGAGCACAATGCGCTTTTTGTCGTTGCGGGTCTGCAAGCCAATGGCAATATTCGAGAGCAGTTGGCGTTTCTTTGCCTGTCGCCCCTCAAGTTGCTGCTTGTATGCCTGCAAGTCCAGCGTGGTAATTCGTGCCACGCCGCTATCTATCGCTGCTTTCGCTACTGCGGGCGCCACAGCCGTGAGCACACGGGAATCGAACGGCTTCGGGATAATGTACTCTTTACCAAAACGAATCGCCTCGCCGCCGTAGGCACGAAGCACCGAATCCGGCACGGATTCTTTTGTGAGTTTGGCAATGGCATAGACCGCCGCAAGTTTCATCTCGTCGTTGACCGCTTTGGCGCGTACGTCCAGCGCACCGCGAAAAATGTACGGGAAGCCGAGTACATTATTCACCTGATTCGGATTGTCGCTGCGCCCCGTTGCGCAAATAATGTCATTCCGTACCGAAGCGGCTTCATAGTATGGAATTTCGGGGTCGGGATTGGCGAGGGCAAATAAAATCGGCTTGGGGGGCATGGAAGCAACCATTTCTTTTGAGATTAAACCGCCCTTGCTCAAGCCCAAGAACACGTCAGCAAATTTCATCGCATCGACGAGCGAAATATCTTTGTCGCCGTTGATAAATGCAGCTTTCGGCTCGTCGGCTTCGATAGTACGACCCCTGTGGATAAGACCTTTACTATCGAACATAAAAATATTCTCGCGCTTTACGCCGAGCTTGATGTACAAATTCGAGCACGCAATCGCCGACGCACCTGCACCACTGACGATCACTTTAATTTCCTCCAGTTTTTTGCCCTGAATCTCGCAAGCGTTCAGCAATCCCGCACTGCTGATAATCGCCGTGCCGTGCTGGTCGTCGTGCATGACCGGAATGTTCATGCGACGTTGAAGCTCTTGCTCAATATAAAAACACTCCGGAGCTTTGATATCTTCTAGGTTAATGCCGCCAAAGGTCGGCTCCAAATTTGCAACCGTGTTGATAAATTCTTCCGGGTCTTGGGTTTTGATTTCGATATCGAATACATCAATATCAGCAAATTTTTTGAAGAGAACGCCTTTGCCCTCCATCACAGGTTTGCCTGCCGAAGCACCGATATTTCCTAGCCCCAAAACGGCAGTACCGTTAGAAATTACCGCCACAAGATTGCCTTTGGCGGTGTATTCATAGACTAATTCTTCATTTTCGGCAATAGCACGGCACGGCTCTGCCACACCCGGCGAATATGCCAGCGAGAGGTCAAATTGAGTATTGCAGGGTTTGGTCGGGATAACTTCAATTTTCCCTTTGCGCCCCGATGAATGATACTCCAGAGCTTCTTCGACGCGGATTTTACGCTGTTTCATGGTTCATTACGAATTACGAATGAGGAATTACGAGTGAATTTTATGTTGCAAAAGAAAGAATACATCTGAATTGGCGCATTAGCAAATGCTCCGAACTACGCACACAATCGCGCAGTTCGTCATTCCTAATTCATCATTTTCTTCAAAGATCTAGCCAGCGATACAGGCATTTTTCCACCGAGTCCATATCCTGCGGCACGAGTACGCCTAAATGCTGGAGAAATTGTTCGGCACGAAGGGCGCAGAGGCGTTGCACATTAAACACCCCTTCGCTGATAAAGCGTGTAGTGACCGTCGCATCGAACTCCGTTTCTGCTTGGCGCGCCTCGTGTGGAACGACGGCTACAACTGGCATTACGCCATCCTCATCCTCGTGGCTCACAATAAGCGCCAGCGAGGGAGTTGCATTCTCCGTAATGCGCACGAACCATACGTCGCCGCGATGAAACTGCTGATGATTCATAGCAAAAACTCCTGACAATCACAACGTAAGGTTAAGAAGGGCTTGACAACAACACATTATTCTTGAACGGCAGTAAGATACACGAAAAGCCGCTCTTTTCAAAGATTTTCTTTTGAGTACGTTTGCAAAATCAGCAAGAAAAACAGCCAATCACAATGATATTTTTATTGCAAACAGGTATTTGTTGAAAATTTTGAATATCAAAGTTATAGCACTAATACTAAAAACGACATTGCTATGAACATCTCGCGCCACCATGCCACTATCGAGCAAGCAGATAATTACGATAATTCTTCGACATCGGCAACAATTTTGTGCCTGTCGTAGTAGAAGCCTAAAGCGCTCGTTTCCAGCCAACAATCATAATACGGAGTTATCAGCAGCAATAACCGCAAAAGAAATTTTTCACGGTGAACAAGAGCGACAATACTTTTCATACCTCAAAAAAAATCACTATATTCCCCAAAACAAGTGCGTCGAATCATGTTTCGTAATTTCTTGAGCCTTGGGGTATGAGACCTGAAACGTTGGAAGTCGTCATGGTGACAACGGCTGCACAATCACATATCGGCTTGGTACTTTGATAATTTTTTTGTGTTCATGGCAGGAAAGGCGCATGAATAGTTGCGCCAAAGGAGGATAGCTCTATGCAATTCGCTCAACGAATGACTCATCTGCCGGAAGTCTGGCAGCAACGACTGGGCTACGTGATGGATGTTATGCGGATAGCCTTGGGTGTGATTTTGGTATCGAAGGCAATTTCGTTCATTGGCAACAAAGAGTATCTGGATGGGCTTTTTGCGAATGCAAAAGACCTTTGGTTTATTCCGGCAATGATTACGCACTTCGTCATTTTAGCGCATTTGGCTGGCGGTGCAATGCTGATTATCGGCTTGTTCTCACGTCTGGCAGCATTGGTGCAAGTTCCTATTTTGCTGGGCGCGATTTTTTACATACAGCTTCCCCAAATGCTCCACGCCAACGAGCCGCAGCAGCTTGAATACGCCATCATGGTACTGCTGATGCTTGGGGTGGTGCTTTTGCACGGCGGCGGCACACTTTCGGTTGACCACTATGTCTGGGGCGAACAAGCCACCGATACGCCCTAAAAGCATTATCTGACCTTTAGTTTTACAAGATTTCTCATCTATCTCCGGTATTTGCCGCAGATAGATTTTTTTTGCAGCCAACAAATTTTGCAATCAACAAACCGACTTGATGTATGACCACGCTTACCGTTAAAAACCGCCATAACACGCGCCTTCGTGCCGGACATCTCTGGGTGTTCAGCAATGAACTCGAATCCATCCCTACCGATATTCCCGCCGGGAGTCTTGTGGAAGTGCGCAGTGCAGGCGGGCACAGCTACGGTACGGCGTTATTCAATCCCAACAGCCTCATTGCGGCACGACTCCTGGTCTCAGATGCACAAGAGCTAGATGTGGAATTTTTTGCGCAGCGCCTTGGCGAGGCACTTGCGCTGCGGCAACGTGTCTTTCCACACGAGACCAGTTACCGCCTTGTGTTCGGAGAATCTGATTTTTTACCCGGCTTGGTGATAGATCGCTATTCCGACGGCTCGACAGGAAGCGACTATTTTGTTTTGCAAACACTGTCGGTCGGCATGGATATTCGGAAAGATGCCATTGCGGAAGCCCTGCGTACGGTCTTTCCCCAGACCAAAGCTATTATCGAAAAGAACAACTCCGCACTCCGCAAGCACGACGGCTTAGACCAACGAGAGGGCGTTCTTTGGGGCGCAGTGCCGACGGAAATCCAAATGACGGAAAACGGCGTTCTGTCGGCACTTTCGCTGATGGAGGGACAAAAAACCGGCTACTTTCTTGACCAAAAATTGAATCGTCTCAAGGTCAAGGAACTCTCGAAGGGATTGCGTGTGCTGGATTGCTTCACGAATCAAGGTGGATTTGCGCTTCATGCCATTGCGGGCGGTGCGATGTCCGCTCTGGGGCTGGATTCGTCTGCCTCTGCCATTGAGCGATGCCGCTTGAATGCAGAGCGGAACGATATGGCAGGCAAAGCAACTTTTGAATGTGAAGAGGTCTTGGATTATCTTCATGCAGCCGCAGAGCGCTTCACAGCAAGCGGCGAAAAGCCGTGGGATATGATTATCCTTGACCCACCGGCTTTTGCCAAATCTCGTGCGCAAGTATCGCAAGCAAAACGCGGTTATGCAAAAATCAACCGTATGGCGCTCCGAATCTTGCCTCGTGGCGGTTTTTTGGTGACGGGCAGCTGCTCACACCATGTATCGGAAGAAACACTTTTGGGGGTAATTCAGGAGGAGGCGCAACGAGAGCGCCGCCGCTTGCGCCTAGTCTTTCGCGGCGGACAATCGCCGTGCCACCCTGTGCTGGCGAGTATGCCGGAGACGGAGTATCTGAAATTTTTTATTTTCGAGGTGGTCTAAAGCACTTCGAGTTCAAGGGTTAGAAACAGGTGTTTTTGACTTTTACGCTGCATTTCGCACAATGCCATACAAAACACAATCCTGAAACTCGCCCCATTTGCAGAAATGTCGTCTCAGTACGCCTTCGTGCTGCATACCAATTTTTTCCAAAACTCGCCCTGATTGGGGGTTGCGAGCAAAATGTTTTGCATAGACTCGCTCCAGCGTCATTTCTTCCAAAGCATACTGCACCGCAGCACGGGCGGCTTCGGTAGCGTAACCTCGTCCCCAAAACTCTCTTCCAATCCAGTATCCAAGCTCGGCGTTGCTATGCTCCATGCTAATGTCATGCAAGCCGATTGCGCCTATCAGCGTTGTTGGATGAAGCGTTACAGCATTGAGCGTTACGGCATTAAGCGTTATCGCCCATACGCGATGGGTTCCTGCCTCGTGGAGCGCGGGTAGCTTTTCCAGCCACTCCAGAGCCATCTCAGGTAGGTAAGGGTGTGGCAAGGACGCAAGATTTTGCGCAACCTCGCGGTCATTGGCAAGAGGGTGTATTTTTGCCGCATCGTCGTTCATAAAAGCCCGAAGGCTCAGACGCTCTGTTTGGAGAGCAGATAAGGTATAAAGTGGTGTAGATTCCATACGGCAAATTTACCTGAAAAATCCTCAGAAAAAAAATCTGGCACAGCGTCTTAAAGATTGTTATTTTACGCGCTTTGGCATGGAACAATTTTCTTATTCACCGTCATCGCAACCCCATTATGAAGCGCATTGTTTCGACCTTCTTCGCCTTTACCCTTCTTTTTGCCCTCATTTTCACGGGCGCACAGAGTTTGACAGCCCAAGAGAGTTTCCCCGCAAGCAAGGGCGAAGCCGCAGATAAAAAGCCGGAGTGTTATGCTCTGACGAATGTTCGCATCGTCGTTAGCCCCACAAGCACGATAGAATCGGGAACGGTTGTGATACGCGAAGGAATTATCGAATCGGTCGGCGCGAAAATCACGATTCCGCCTGATGCTGTTGTCTATGACCTCAAAGGCAAGGTGGTCTATCCGTCGTTTATTGAAATGGATAGCGATTATGGTATGCCTGCGCAGCCACCGCCGACTGCACCACAGTTCGGTCGTCGTGGAGCAGAGCCGCAATACGATTCCAAAACGCAAGGTGCGTACTCATGGAATGAATCGCTCAAGCCCGAAAAGCAAGCAAGTGCAGTCTTTGTTGCCAATCCTAAAGCCGCCGATGAACTTCGCCGCATGGGATTTGGTGCTACGCTCTCATTCCAGCATGACGGTATTGCGCGTGGCGTGGCAGCATTTGTGTCCTTAGGCGATGGCAAAGAAAACACGCTCATTCTCAAAGACCGTGCGGCGGCTGAATTATCGCTCAATCGTGGTTCGTCGCGTCAGGAATATCCGGGTTCGCTCATGGGCGTTCTTGCGCTCTTGCGCCAAACCTATCTTGATGGCGCATGGTACAAACAAGCGCGTGCTCAAGAACCGCTCAAAACCGAAACAAATCTTTCGCTTGAAGCGTGGAATGCGCTCCAGTCCCTGCCGCAAATTATGGACGTTTCCGGTAATCGCTTGAATGCTTTCCGCGCTGACCGCGTTGGTGATGAAGCAGGCGTACAGTACATATTGCGCACCTATGGCGATGAATATGCGTACATTGAGGATGTAAAAAAGACACAAGCACCGTTTATTACCTCGCTCAATTTTCCGCTTGCCTACAACCTTGACGACCCACTTGATGCCTTGAATGTAACACTCATGGAACTCAAGAACTGGGAGCTTGCACCCACGAATCCGGCGGCTCTGGAAAAAGCTGGCGTACAATTTGCTCTTACCAGTGCCGGATTACGCGCGAAGACCGATTTTATGCCGAACCTGCGGACTGCAATTAAGTACGGACTTTCCAAGCAGCAAGCACTTGCCGCGCTGACGACCGTTCCGGCACAACTTCTCAAAATGGCGGATAAAATTGGTACGATTGAAAAAGGAAAAGTGGCGAACTTGCTCGTTGCCTCGGGCGATATTTTCGAGGCGGAAACGACCATTTTCCACAACTGGGTGCAAGGCAAACTCTACGAACTTGCGAACCCTGCCAATGGCGACCTACGCGGCACGTACACACTCTCACTTGCAAACGTTGGTGAATATACCTTGACCGTCAAAGGCACTGTGGCAGCACCACAGACGGAACTTGTGCAGCTTAACGACACCGTAAAAATTCCTCTGACACTTGACCGCACCGGCGGCGGAAACCTTATTACATTACGCTTTGCTAAAAAAGCCGGCGTAAAGAGTGAAATGGCGCTGACGGGCTGGATTGACAGCAAAACAAATGGCGACGCATGGTCGGGCAAAGGGCAGGACGAAGCAGGCGTGTGGTTCGCGTGGTCGGCAAAGCGCATGAAGACGTTTGAAGCACCAGCCCCGAAACTCGACACGACCAATCCGCTTGCCAAGTTGGGCAAACGTGCTTTCCCGCCTGTGGAATATGGCTTCACAGCGCTTCCTAAGCAAGAAACTGTTCTCATCAAAAATGCAACGCTTTGGACAGCGGAAAAAGACGGTGTTTTGAAGAATACCGATATTGTGCTCAAGGGCGGTAAAATTGCTGCTATCGGGAAAAATCTGACCGAAGCAGGCGCAACCGTCATTGACGGTACGGGCAAACACGTTTCGCCCGGAATTATTGACGAACACTCGCACATCGCGCTGCAAGCTATCAACGAAAGTGGTCAGACCATAACCTGCGAAGTGCGTGAGGGCGATGTACTCAATCCGGAAGATATTAACATTTACCGCCAGCTTGCCGGTGGCGTTACAACGTCGCACCTTTTGCACGGCTCGGCAAATTCAATTGGCGGGCAAACGCAGATTATCAAATTGCGCTGGGGTCTGGGAGCCGAACAACTCAAGTTTGAAGGCGCTCCGGGCTTTGTAAAATTTGCTCTTGGCGAAAACGTGAAGCAAGCGAATTGGGGCGATGCCTACAATGTGCGCTTCCCGCAAACGCGCATGGGTGTTGAGCAGGTATTTGTCGATGCCTTTACCCGCGCCCGCGAATACGAAGCAGAATGGAAGAATTTTTCTGCTGCAAAGAACTCATCAGCCATCGCACCGCGCCGCGACTTGGAGTTGGACGCATTGGTGGAGATTATCAATAGCAAGCGCCTTATTACCTGCCATTCCTACGTTCAGTCCGAAATCACCATGCTAATGCGCGTTACAGAGCAGTTCGGCTTCCGTGTGAACACCTTTACGCACATTTTGGAAGGCTACAAAGTGGCAGACAAAATGAAAGCGCACGGTGCAAATGCTTCGTCGTTCTCGGATTGGTGGGCATACAAAATGGAAGTTGCCGACGCTATCCCCTACAACGGCGCAATCTTGCACGCAATGGGGCTGAATGTTGCCTTCAATTCGGATGATGCAGAAATGGCACGTCGCCTGAACCAAGAAGCCGCAAAAGCCGTGAAATACGGTGGTGTGCCGGAAGAAGAGGCATTGAAATTTGTAACGCTCAATCCGGCAAAAATGCTGCACATTGATGCAAAAGTCGGTAGCCTGAAAGTTGGTAAAGACGCAGACGTGGTGCTGTGGTCGGATAACCCGCTTTCTATCTATGCCCGCGCCGAAAAAACGTTTGTGGATGGAACACTCTACTACGACCGTGAGCGCGACGCGCAAGTACGCGAAGAAATCCGCCAAGAACGCGCCCGCCTGACACAAGCAATGATGCAAGCAAAAAAAGGTGGCGCTCCCACGCAAGCACCACCACCACGCCGCAATTTTGAAAAAATTCATTGCGACACTATTGGCGAAGTGGGCTGGTGATTTGAAAAGTGTTAAGTTTTGGATGTTGAGTGCTGAGTTTACGAGCCTGTAAGCCTGTCAACAAAGCCTTGTCTAAGGAGGTACACCTAAGCACTCAACACCCAAAACTTACCAATACTACGGTTCTTTGCACCACAAATAGTTCTGTGTAATTTGCCCGTTCTGATTTGTTTCATATACCAGCGAGGAAGACGTTGAAACTCAAACCCGAAAAACTTCTGGAAGAACTCAGGATTATTGCCGAGACAATCGGTATTCAGGTAATTATTGACAAAGGTAATTTTTCCGGTGGGCACTGCCTCGTGTACGACGAGCGCAAAATCGTTTTGAACAAACTCTTGCCGCCGGAGGTAAAAGCCGCGAAACTGGCACAAAGCCTAACATTTTTCTCATTGGAAGGCATCGAAATCAAGCCTGCGCTCCGCGACTTTCTCAATACCGAAAAGCAGCGCCTCGCCTCGCGCACGCAAGATGCTCTCAGCGATGAAGCACAAGCAGTCGTCAATGATGTTCTGGCGGGGACATAAACAGAAAAAGCATACAACAAACCCAATTACAGTATAATTTTTTCACACAACAGTCTTTGCTCCTCCATTCCAGAGGCAAGACAATACAACACTCATGGCACGAAAACCACCCTCCCGTATTCCGAAGAAGAAAGTGTCGGCAGCGCAAGAATCTGCTCTGCCCGTAGAAAATCTTACCGCGCAGACTACATCGCAACTCGCTCCACAGGAAGTTCCGATGCACGACGCACAACCGGAAGCAATGCCTGTGGCACTTGCCGAGCCGCAAGCACAGGCTCCCAAAGGTGCAAAACCGAGACTAAGCCCTAAAAATCAAGCGCCAAATCCTAAGCCGCAAGCGCTGAAGCAGCAAAGTGCCGAACCCGTACAACCTGCTTCGGCAAAGCCCACTTCAACAAAAAATGAGACGACGACGACAAAATCTACTCCAATCAAACCTGAGTCACTACCCCAGATTCTGCCCTTGCCGCAGTTTTTGGCACAAAAACATGGTTTACACAATCTTGGGCAAATCTTTTACAATCTTTCTACTCCCGAACTCTACGAGCATATTTTATTCTTGCGCGAAGGCGTGATGTCGGCACACGGTGCGGTGATGGTGGAAACGACCCCGAATACAAAACTTGCGGTGCGTGATAAATTCATCGTCGAGGAAGACGTTCACAAGAATAATATTGCGTGGGGCGAGGCGAATCGTGCCATTGAGTCAGCAAAATTCAACGCCCTGAAAGCACGCATTGGAGCGTACCTGCAGAAACGCAACGTCTATGTACAGGATTGTTTTGCGGGTTCTGATTCGCGCCTCAAAGTACCGATGCGCTTTGTTACCGAAAATGCGTGGCAGAGCCTTTTTGTACGCAATACATTTATTGAAGCACTGCCGGCGGAACTTCGTCAATTCGACCCGCGCATGACGATTATTGTGTTGCCCGGCTTCAAAGCAATTCCCGAAATAGACGGCACACGCGCAGAGACATTTGTTCTGTA
>Ga0075163_10010987_pt1 | contig 11810 bp, 12 predicted proteins | sample JI1023141ADNA_FD_71478 | JGI IMG/M metagenome (GOLD analysis project Ga0075163, IMG submission 71478) | Wastewater effluent complex algal communities from Wisconsin, to seasonally profile nutrient transformation and Carbon sequestration -... | ecosystem: Engineered > WWTP > Effluent > Algae... | reverse complement strand
GCATCTGGCTGCTCAGGCTGCTTTGGGTCACGTTGCCCGGAGCTGATGCTGATCTCGCGGCGGGTGCGCCAGTAGTCTTGATTGCGTTGCGTCCACGCCCGCTGCGCATCCTGTTGATTGCTCCGATAGTCGGGATCGGACTTGAGCTTGTCCCGCTGCCACTGGCGTCTGCGGGCGCGCTGGCAATCGGGCGAGGAGCAGAAGGCCTGGTCAGGAACCTGCGGACGGGGTTCGAAGGGTTGGCCGCAGCACGCGCAGCGTTTGGTCATCATCGGGGTCTCCATGCAAAGTCCGTATGGAGACCGCCACTGACCGTGGCGATGGACGCGAAGCTGCTGCTCTACAAGGCGGTGTTCAAAGAGCGGCTCGGTTCAACGCGGGTGCCAGGGCCGATCGCAACCGATCCACGATGGCAGGCAGGGGCTCGGGGGGAAGCTCGTTCTTCTTCAGAAACGCCAGCCACAACAACTGCCGCGAGGAATCGTGTGCAAACTCGTCCGTCAGCCCAATCGGCACTGCATCGGGCACGGACATGCCGCGCCGCTCGAAGGTGGCTTTGATCGCTTGGGCCAGCAAATCGGTGTCCAGTGTTTCTCTTTCCAGCAGCACCGACAGATCGAAGTAATCCTTCAGGCGGCTGTTGGTCATGCCCAGCAGGGCGATGGCGTGGAGCTTTTCCGCGATGACCGTGTACGTTGGGTAGGCCCGCAACTTGGGCGCGGGAAGATCGTCCAGCAGGACCGGATAGACCGAATCCACCGGTGCCGGTGTGACGGCATCGCCGAAGCCCACATCGATCTGCGTCTTGCAGCGCGCCTTGGCCAGTTCGCCCGCGATGATCACGCGGACGCCACCGTAGCCGGCTTCCTTGCGGATTTCCTCGACCGTGACCGAGGCGGGGTCAAATGCAATGCCGTCGTCTACAGCCACGGCAGCGATGTCGCGGAAGGTTTCGGCCACCGATACCAGATCGCTCGCACCGAAGCCGAGCAGGTCGGCGTCGCGTGTGGCCCGGTGGGGCATGTCGTACCAGAGTGTGAACAGCAGCGCGCCCTTGAGCAGAAAGCGGTCCGCGTGCTGCGATAGGGTCATGCGGTAGAGGATGCGCTCCAGCGCGAATCGCACCAGCACCTGGTTGAAATCGACACCCTGCGCTTTGGCAACGTTGAGCAAGCGCGCACGGACGGACGCGGCGACGTTCGGACTGGCGGCGTTCATCCGATGCTCTCCAGGTAGGGCCGCATCACGTTGGCCACGCGGCAGACCTTGGCGAAGCGCCAGAGGTCATCGACCGATGCCTTGTTGCGGGCCCGGGCGTCCTTCAGGGCCTCCAGCGCGACGTCCAGGCCGATCTTGTTGCGGTGCTTGAAACAGTCCGCCACGGTCTTGGCCACGCCGTAGACCCGAAGCTTGACGCCATCGCGTTCAACTTCCTCGACGCCTGCCATGTAGGCTTCACCGGTGAACTGCACCATCTTGACCGGCGGATAGTCGAACCGTGGGGCATGGCTGCCGCGCGGCATGGCAATCCAGACCTGGCGCGGCAGTTGGGTGGTCAGCTCGTGGAACTGCAGCGCGGTGAGCAGGCAGAACACGGCTTGCGGCACCTTGGTGGCGACGGTCACCAGACTCTCGTGTTCGGATCCCTGGGAGTCCGGCAGGCGGTACAGACCACGCCCAATCCGCTCCAGCAGACCGGCGGCAGTCAGGCGCGTCAGGACGACCCGGGGCGCATCGATGGCGTCCAGGTCGCTGGCGCGCAGCAGCCCTTTCTGGCTGGCCAGATCGAGGACGCGCTGAGTATGGGTACTGGAGAGCATGGGTGGAGTATGTTCCGTTATTTCGTCGAATGCAACTTCCTGAAGACAAAACGAAACATTTCGCCCATGTTCTCCGGGCCGCTCCGCTGGCAGGCGGTGCTCTGGGTGCGCTACAAACCGGGAGGGTTACGACTTCAATCGGAGTATCTTCTCAACGGAAACCTCCTAAGCGAAACTATTTGATGATAGAATCCGCTTGAACGAAATCCGCTGACGGAGTTGCCGATGGCCCAGCCAAACCAAGAAACGATCCATGACCTGCTTGTGAGGAATATCCCGCGTGAGCTTGTCATGGGCCTCGAAGAAGCCAAGCTGGTCGGCGCTCAACGTGCCTATGCTGCAGCGCGAGGGATGGATGACGGGCACTTGCCCAGCGTGGTGGGTCAGTTGCGCCACTTCCATATGAATGAGTCGTTCCAGCGCGCACTTGCCGTTGCCGACGCATCCCCTTCACCGCTGCGCGGCAATCAGATCGTCACAGGCCGGGCTGGGATCTTCACCTTGGCGCGGTTCAACACCAAATATGGGGTCTGGAACAGCGGACGGCGTAGCGAAACCCGAAAACAGATGTCCCTGGCGAACGCTGCCATCGAGCCACTGGTTCAACCCGGGCTTTTTTCAGACTACGTGGAGCCATCTCAAGCGGTTGTGTTCATCGTGGCGTGCTTTGCAGGATCGCTGCACAGCCAGCCGGACACACCCGTCTCCATCGAAATCGCGGTCCCAGATCGCCACATGCAAGGCTGGCTTTTCCGTGAGCCGATTGACGAATTCGTCAAACGCTACGACCAGCAACCGACAGCGGGCCAAGACGACTTGGCAGTGCCGAAGCTGAAGAAGAGCATTGGCAAACAACAAGACAAAGACGGAACAGGATCATGAGCAGGGGCGGTGTACAAGGATTTCAGAAGGATCGGCTCAGCCAGATCCTTGCCGCCCGGCGTCTGACCCAAGTTCAACTGGCCTCGATGGTAGAGGTGTCGCCCGCGACTATCAGTAAGTGGCGCGCGGGGACCCAGGCCCCTGAGAGCGATGCGCTCGAACGTCTGGCTGGAGTAGTCAATGTCACGCCGGAGTGGTTTACGCGCGTGCCGTCGGCGAAGGTGTCGTTGCCGCTTTTTCGCAGCAACGCGTCTGCACACGTCGCGGCGCGGGCAATGCTTGAAGCCCGTCTCGAGTGGGCCCAGGACGTGGCCGCTGCATTGATGGAGTACGTCGATTACCCCGATGTCAATTTGCCCTCTCGCGATTACACCGACCCGGAACAGATCACTAACGAGGACATCGAAAAGGCTGCCTGCGAATGCCGGGATCTGTGGCGTCTGGGCCGCTCGGCGATTCAAGACTTGGCACTGGCCGTGGAAGGCGCTGGAGTTATCGTTGTCCGTGAAGAAACCGGCATCGCTCAGATCGAAGGGCTATCGGCTTGGAGCGAGGTGTTGGGGCGACCGCTCATTCTTCTGTCCGCCGACAAGAACAACGGATATCGCAGTCGTTTCGATCTCGCCCACGAGGTTGGGCATCTTGTACTGCATCGTCACATTCAGCGCACGACCGACAACGCGCGCCATAAACTGATGGAGGCACAGGCACACCGTTTCGCTGGTGCCTTTTTGCTGCCTGCTGAAACGTTCGCCAGCGAAGTGCGCGTGCCACCGACTCTGGATGACTTGCTGTTGCTGAAGCGCCGTTGGGGCGTATCGGCGGCCGCGATCATCATGCGGCTGACGGCTCTTGAGCTGCTGGATGATGATGGTGCTGTGATTCTTCACAAACGGCGGTCTGCTCGGTGGGGCGGAAAGTCGGAGCCTGGTGACGAAGACCGTCGCCCCGAGCAACCTCGCCTGCTTCGTCGAACCATTGACCTGCTGGTTGAAGAGAAGGTCATGCCGCTGGATGCCATTCCGAGACACATCGGATTGGCGGCCGGGGACATCGAGGCGCTTGCCGGGCTGCCCGAAGGCTACTTCCAGGGCAAGACCAATGTCGTGGAGTTCGCGCGACTGAAGGCAGTCCAGAAGCCAACCGATGACCGTCCGGGTCAAGGCAACAAGGTGGTGCAGTTTCGACCCGTATCCAAATCTTGATGTGAAAGGAACAGTGATGTCCAAGAACACGAAGCAGACGTCCTCGCGAATCGGCCGACTGGCGTCCGAGACGCTGCAAAGCAGCAGCGCGTCCCAAGTTGCGAAGAGCCTTGCCGCTTCGGCCCTGGCCCAGCGCGCCGGCGAAAAGCAGACCGGCGCGAAGATGGAAGACACGGCCGCCCGCGTCTTGGCAAGTGATCGTTATGCCAAAGACACGAAGGAACTTGCGGCGTCGGTGCTGTCCCAGTCCAACAAGCAGCGCTGATCCACGGGGCCGGGAAGTAGTGGGGGATCAGCGAGGATCGCGTTCGTTCCTCGCACTTCCCAACTGATCGGACTCAGTACGGTGATCGGCGCAGGACTTCGGGAGGGTCGTCCTCCCGGCTGATACACTCCACCACCAAATTCAAAAGCCCGGTTGTTTTGCAACCGGGCTTTTTTGTTGGCGCCCTGCCTCAGAAGCGAGGCAACTCGGGGTGCGCAATCGCCCCGGCACGCACCAGCATCCTGCCGTACTCGGCGCAGCGGTTCAGGGTAGGGATCACCTTGCCAGGGTTCAGCAGGCCTTCGGGGTCGAAGGCGCGTTTGAGGCCCAGCATCTGCTCGCGTTCTTCGGGGGAGAACTGCACACACATCGAGTTGAGCTTTTCGGCTCCCACGCCATGCTCCCCGGAGATCGTGCCGCCCATGGCTACGCTGGTTTCCAGAATGTCCGCGCCAAACAGCTCGCAGCGGTGCAATTGGTCGGGGTCGTTTGCGTCGAACAGGATCAGCGGGTGCAGATTGCCGTCGCCCGCGTGGAAGACGTTGGCACAGCGCAGCTGGTATTTCTTCTCCATCTCCTGAATTGATAGCAGGATGTCGGCCAGCCGCTTGCGCGGGATGGTGGAATCCATACACATGTAGTCGGGGCTGATGCGGCCCGAGGCGGGGAAGGCGTTCTTGCGGCCGCTCCAGAAGCGCAGGCGTTCGGCCTCGTCCTGGCTCACGGCGATGGCGGTGGCACCGCAGTGGCGCAACACCTCGCTCATGCGGCCGATTTCTTCTTCCACCTCTTCCGGCGTGCCGTCGCTTTCGCACAGCAGGATGGCCTCGGCCGTCAGGTCGTAACCCGCATGCACAAAGTCTTCCACGGCGGCGGTCATGGGTTTGTCCATCATTTCCAGCCCGGCCGGGATGATGCCGGCGGCAATCACCGCCGCCACCGCATCGCCCGCCTTGCGGATGTCGTCGAAGCTGGCCATGATGCAGCGCGCCAGCTGGGGCTTGGGGGTCAGGCGCACGGTGACCTCGGTGACCACCGTCAGCATGCCTTCGCTACCCACCACCACGGCCAGCAGGTCCAGCCCGGGGGAGTCCAGTGCTTCCGAGCCAAACTCGACGGGTTCCCCTTGTGCGGTGAAGCCCTTGACCCGCAGCACGTTGTGTAGGGTCAGGCCGTATTTCAGGCAGTGCACACCGCCCGAGTTCTCGGCCACGTTGCCACCGATGGTGCAGGCGATCTGGCTTGAGGGGTCGGGTGCGTAATACAGGCCAAAGGGCGCCGCAGCCTCGCTGATGGCCAGGTTGCGTACGCCGCACTGCACCACGGCCGTGCGGCTCAGCGGGTCCACCGACAGGATCTGGTTGAAACGTGCCAGCGACAGCGTCACGCCCTGCGCGTGTGGCATGGCGCCGCCCGACAGGCCAGTGCCGGCACCGCGCGCCACCACGGGCACGCCCAGGCCATGGCATGTCTTCAGCACCGCCTGCACTTGTTCCATGGTTTCGGGCAGGGCCACCACCAGCGGGCGCTGGCGGTAAGCGGTCAGCCCGTCGCATTCAAACGGCGTGGTGTCTTCGTTGTGCCACAGCAGCGCGTGGGTGGGCAGATGGGCTTGCAGCGACTGCACCACCCGGGCTTGGAGTTCTGATCGCTGGAGCTGGTCCGCGTGCTGGGGTGTGGTGGGGGCGTTCATGGCGGCATCAAAAGCAGGTCTGATGCACTCTAAGCCAAAACGCAGGGGGCTGGCGTGAAGATTCTTGCACGCCGGCGTGAAGCCATCCTCAGCCCGGCATACCCTGGATGCTGCCGCGCAGCCAGTCGGCAAACGCCGCACATTCCCAGCGGTCCATGGCCCCGGTGCGCCAGCACAGGTAGTGGGCGTGGGGGCTGGGCACGTTGCGGCTGGATAGGCGCACCAGCGCGCCGCTGTCGAGCCAGGGGGTGCCGAGCTTCAGCCGCACCAGCGCAATGCCCAGGCCCTGGGCGGCGGCGTCGCACATCAGGCCGATGTCGTTGAAGGACGAGCCCTCGGCCGGCTCCACCGCGTCCAGCCCATGGGCCAGGAACCAGGTGCGCCAGGGCTCCAGCGGGCTTTTGATGAGTTTGGCGGCCTGTAGTTCTTCCAGGGTGTCGAAAGGGCCGTGTTCGCGCACGTAGCTGGGCGCGGCCAGGGGCGTCACCTCGTCGGTCATCAGGCAGACATGCTCCACATCGGCATAACGGCCCGTGCCGAAGCGCACCATCAGATCGGCGTCTTCGGCCACCACATCCAGCAGGGGAATGGACACCTGCAGTGTCAGGTCGATCTCGGGATAGGCCTCGATAAATGCGCGCAGCCGGGGCATCAGGATGGAGCGCGAGAAGGTGGGGGTGACGGCCACCCGCAGCTTGCGTTTGCCCGAGGCGCTGCCCTGGCCCGGGAAACGCTCCAGGATAGACAGACCTTCACGCACATGGGCGAGGTATTCGCTGCCCTCGGTGGTCAGCGAAAAATCCGCCCGCCCGAACAGGCGCAGGCTCAGCACCTGCTCCAGCTGCCGCACCCGGTGGCTGACGGCACTGGGGGTCACATGCAGCTCGTCGGCCGCCTGTGTCACGCTGCGCAACCGCGCCAGCGCCTCGAAGGTGAGCAGGCACTGGATGGGCGGAATCCGCCGGGTGCCGCCGTTCTGCTGCGTTGCGTGGGGAGGGGCTGCTGCCATGGCCTAGTGTGGAGCGGGGCTTATTTGAAGATCACCGTCTTGTGCCCATTCAGCAGCACGCGGTGCTCGCTGTGCCATTTCACGGCGCGGGCCAGTACCTGGCTTTCGGTGTCACGGCCCTGGGCGGTCAGGTCTTCCACGGTGCGGCTGTGGTCCACACGGGCTACGTCCTGCTCGATGATCGGGCCTTCGTCCAGGTCGGCCGTCACATAGTGGGCTGTGGCACCGATCAGCTTCACGCCGCGGTCATGGGCCTGGTAGTAAGGCTTGGCGCCCTTGAAGCTCGGCAGGAAGCTGTGGTGGATATTGATGGCGCGCCCGGCCAGCTTGCGGCACAGGTCGTCGCTCAGCACCTGCATGTAGCGCGCCAGCACCACCAGCTCGGCACCTTCGGCTTCGATGATCTCGTACTGCTTGGCTTCGGCCTGGGGCTTGGTGGCCGCCGTCACGGGGATGTGGTGGAACGGCACGTTGTAGCTGGCCGCCAGCTGGTAGAACTCGCGGTGGTTGCTGACGATGGCGCGGATGTCCAGCGGCAGCAGGCCGCTCTTCCAGCGGAACAGCAGGTCGTTCAGGCAATGGCCTTCTTTGCTGACCATGATGACGGTGCGCATGGGCTGGCTGGTGGTGTGCAGCTGCCACTGCATGCCGAAGGGTTCGGCGAAGGGCGCGAGCCTGGCGCGCAGCGCGGCGTCGTCCAGGCTGTCGCAGGCGAACTGCACCCGCATGAAGAACAGGCCGGTGTCGTGGTCGTTGTACTGCGCAGCTTCTTCGATGTTGCCCCCGTGCTCCAGCAGAAAACCGGAGACCGCATGCACGATGCCGCGGCGGTCGGGGCAGGAAAGGGTAAGGACGTAGGCGTGGTTCATAAGCCCGCCATTGTCGCAGGCACGGGGCGTGGGCTGCCGGTGTGTGGATTTCGGCCAATACACCAGACTCACTCACTTTTTAGGAGCTACCCCCGCACAGTAGTCCTTGGGTTCAACCGGCTTTGTGGCCCATATGCTGTCAAACAAGGCGGGGCTGTCGCCCGGCCGCGCGCCGCCGGCACGCAAGCCCACCGCCTTGTGGCTGAGTGTCGCGGGCAAATGCTGCGGCACCCCCAGGCTGCGGTCCACATGGCCGGAGCCGGCCATCAGCACCACCACCTTGCCGGGCTGGGCCGCCTGCTCCAGCGTGCGGGCCATGCTCATATCCTTGGCCACCTGGATCCGCGTCATCGGCAGGGTCTGGGTTTCGGGCAGCAGCTTGCAGTGCCCGGTGCGGATGGCGTCTTGCTGTGCCAGCAGCGCAGGCGGCGGCAGGCGCGCGTCCAGCGTGGCGTCGGCCATGGCCTCGCGCATGCGGGCGCGGGGCAGGTTGGCGCCCAGCACTGGTACACCGGCGCGCACGGCGGCCATCACGGCCGGGCCGTAGTGCTTCCAGGGCCAGCCCTTGTCGTTCCACTGCAGGGCTTTCTGCACCGCTTCTTCGCTGGCTTCGCGGGACAGTCCGGCGGTGCTGGTGCCGGTGTCGGCCATCTCCAGGGCCAGGGCGGCCAGGCGGCCTTGCTGCGCCAGGGTCTGCACCACCTCGGCGTGGATCTGCTGGTGCTCGGGGGCGTCGTGTTGTTCACCCAGCAGCAGCAGGTCGGGCTGGCCCAGGGCCTGCAGTCGGATGGCCGTGGGAGGCTGGGGCGGGGTAGTGGCGCAGGCGGTTAACGCCAGCACCAGTGTGAGTGCAGCGGCGTAAGCATGCGGGCGGTGGGTGCAGTTCAGCAGTGTCAAAGGCATACAGGGATACTACGTGCTTCGTTGTGAAGTTCCTGATGTCCGCGCAGTTCCTGTTCCGATGCGCCGGCACCCTGGCGCTGGCCTGGCTGGCCGCCGCCGTGTGTGTCTGGTTCCGCACCCCCATTCCCTGGATGATCGGGCCGCTGCTGGCGGTGTCGCTGGCGTCCATGGCGGGCGCGCCCACCCGCAGTTGGGCACCGTTGCGCAATGCCGCGCAATGGACCATCGGCACGGCGCTGGGCCTGTATTTCACGGCGGAAGTGGTGGCCCTGGTCACCGGCCTGTGGTGGGCCATTGCGCTGGCGGTGGTCTGGGCGCTGGGGCTGGGTGTGCTGTTCGGGCGGTGGCTTCACCGGGTCAATGCGCGGCATTTCCCCGGTGTGCCTGACGACACCCTGCGGGCCACGACCTATTTCGCCGGAGCCATTGGTGGTGCGTCCGAAATGACGCTGCTGGCCGAAAGGGTGCATGCGCGCACCGATCTGGTGGCCGCCAGCCACAGCATGCGGCTGGTCATCGTGACGCTGGCCATTCCGTTCGCCATGCAGTTCAGTGGCCTGCAGGGGCTGGACATGCTGGCGCCCGCCACGCGGGTGGTCAACGCCGGCGGCCTGGCGCTGCTGGCGGTGTTGACCGGTGTCGGGGCTCTGCTGATGCGGCGCCTGGGCCGGGCCAACCCCTGGTTCATGGGGGCTTTGCTGGTGGCCATGGGGCTCACGATGGCGGGCGTGTCGCTGTCGGCCCTGCCCACCTGGTTATCCAACCTGGCGCAGCTGGTGATTGGTGTCAGCCTGGGCGTGCGCTTCACGTCCGAGTTCATCCACACGGCGCCGCGCTGGCTGGGCTCGGTGGCGCTGGGCACGCTGGGCATGGTGGTGGTGTGTGCCGGGTTTGCGTGGCTGCTATCGTGGGGCACGGGCCTGCACTGGGCCACGATGGTGCTGAGTACGTCACCGGGCGGGATTGCCGAGATGGCCATCACCGCCAAGGTGCTGCAGCTGGGGGTGCCGGTGGTGACGGCTTTTCAGGTGTCGCGGCTGATTGCGGTGCTGATCCTGGTGGAACCTTTGTACCGCCATGTGGCGCATCGGCGCAGGCCGGCGGCTTGATGCGCCGATAAAAAAACGCACCCGAAGGTGCGTTGGTGCTGGTGTGGTGCGCGGGGCTCAGTGCACCACCACCGGGGTCTGGGCCAGGCCGGTATAGGTGTCCAGCGTGTCTTCCACTTCTTCCTGGGTGGGCGTGTTGAGCTGCCAGGCCAGGATCTTCTGCTGGAACATTTCGGCCCACGAGCCGTCCAGGTACACCTCTTTGCCCGAACGTTTGTCCACGATCTCGAAGCCGTGGCGTTCGAGCTGGGGGCGTTCCTGTTCCGGCGCGTCGTCGTCTTGCGCATCGGGTTGCATATGCATCACCGCAAAGGATTCCGAGTCGTAAAGCATCTGCATGTGGTGTGTTCCCTTTCTGCCCAATGGCGCGATATGGTTCATGTAGCAACGCTTGGGCCAGTTTCAAGGCTGACAGGGGTTTTGTCCTGTGAAACCCTTGCTTGTTGCGTAAAGTGTGGCTAAAACGCATCGCCCTTGCTGTGCAAGGGCTTCAGGGCGCTTCTGTCGCGCGCAGCTGCATGTCGGCAAAGTCGCCGCTGGGCTGGGTGAGGCGGATACGCACTGGCAGGAACCCCATGGAGGGCGCGTACCAAAGCTCGACCTGGGTGTCGTACTGCTGGCCCGGCGGGCGGGTCAGCCGCAGGGTTTTGACCTCTTCGCCCAGCACCCGCAGGGTTTCCTCGCCGGCCACCGTCACCTTCCACAGGTCGGCATCGCGCGGCCCCACGGTGGCCTGGCTGATGGTGGTGCCGGGCGGGAAGGCCCCGGGGTTGCCGGCCAGCAGCGCACCCAGCTGGATGAAGACACTGAGGCGGTCCTGCATGCCAGCGGCCAGCGGGGCATCGGGGCTGTTGGCGCTGAAGGTGACCTTGCCCTGGTCGTAGTTGAAATGGGCGGCGCGTTCATTGCGCGATTTGTCCGAAAAGCGCTCGGGCGCCAGCCCCTGCGTGGTGAGTTTGCCCCGGCTGGTCTGCACCCGCGAGCCCACCAGGAAGGCGCTGACCTCGAAGCGCAGGTCGTATTGGCTGCCGTCCTGCCGCCACAGCAGCTCGGAGCGGGCCTTGTAGTCCATCTTCTTGACCTGGCCCTGCACGTCATAGAGCAGGCGGACGGAGCCTGGAATGGTGATGGGTGCCCCAGCAGGTGCCTGCGGCAAGGGCTCAGCCGGAGCCTCTGCCACCACGGGCACCGATGCGGCGGGCGCTGGCTCGGGTGCCGGGGGCGGCGCCTCTGCCACTGGGGTGGCGGGTGCTTCTTGTGGTGCCGGCTCGGGCAGGGCAGGGGCTTCCGCCACGGTGGCCGGGGGCAGCGCGGGGCGGGGCCGTGGCCGGGCAGGGCGCGCGGGGGCTGCCGGTTTGGCAGGAGGGGCCGCTGCAGCGGGTGGAGGTGCTGGCGCTGGGGGCGGGTTCAGCGTGATGGTGCGCGTGCTGAAGGCCATCGGCGGCGCGATGTCGCTGCTGTGCCGGGGCAGCGGCATGGCCTGCAGCAACAGCAGGTGCACTGCGGCCACCAGCAGCCCCAGCGCCAGCAGGCCGCGCCAGCGCCGGGGTGCCGGCGCAGGTGATTCAGGCAGGCTGGCGTGCGCCACCAGACCATCCCAGGTCGTTGGACAGCTGCAGCGCCGCAGCGCGCAGCGGCCGTGCCACGGCGCCATCCCACTGCGGGTCGAAGGTGGCGGCCGAGCCCAGGCTGACGATGCCGATGGCCATGTGCCCGTCTGCGTCGAACACCGGTGCGCAAAAGCCGGTGATGCCGGGCAGCAGCGTGTCCACCACCCGCGCCAGGCCTTGCTGGCGCACCTCGGCCAGCACCGTGGCCAGCTCGGCGGGGGTGCGGGGCACGTCGGTGCGCTGTAGTTTCTGGGCGTGGGCCATCTCGGCCTGCAGCAGCGGGGCGATGGCGTCGGGCGCTACATGGGCGGCAAAACAGCGACCTGTGGCGGACGACAACAAGGGCATCACGTCGCCCAGGCGCAGGTTCACGGTAACCGCCTGGGGCGATTCTTCCCAGTGCACCACGGTCGGGCCGTGGTTGCCCCACACGGCCAGGGCCACC
>Ga0075163_10010986_pt1 | contig 11810 bp, 11 predicted proteins | sample JI1023141ADNA_FD_71478 | JGI IMG/M metagenome (GOLD analysis project Ga0075163, IMG submission 71478) | Wastewater effluent complex algal communities from Wisconsin, to seasonally profile nutrient transformation and Carbon sequestration -... | ecosystem: Engineered > WWTP > Effluent > Algae... | reverse complement strand
GTTCCTCGTCTGGTACGGCATCAAGGCCCTGCGGCGGGCAATGACCCCGACAAGGCTTGCTGTCGGCGACGAGACCAGCAGCACGTTGTTCCAGGCGCTCGCCGCCTGCGCCGCTTTCACTTTTCTCAATCCCCATGTCTATCTCGACACCGTGATCTTCGTGGGCTCCATTGCCAACGCCCGACCTGCGGGCGAGCAGCTGCCTTTTGCCTTTGGAGCCACTCTTGCCTCATTCGTCTGGTTTTTCTTGATTGGTTATGGGGCGGGAGCATTGCGCCATTGGTTGTCTCGCCCGATGGTCTGGCGGGCGATTGATCTTGCCATCGCTGCCATCATGTTTGCCCTCGCCGCCAAGCTGCTCTTGGGCTAGCTTTGCGCCATGCTGATCCCGTTCAAAGATTCAAATCCCTTGCAGGTGATCCGCTTCCAGATCGTCACGGCCAGCTTCATTGTGATCAATGTTGTGGTTTTTCTCTTCACCGGGCCTTTGGCCTTGCCGGAGTTTTCTTCAGCCGTCGCCACTGCCTGGGGAGTTGTTCCCGTGGAGCTGCTCCACCCCGGCATGGTGATACCCATTTCAATTGAACCCGTGCCAGAGCCAGTGACGCTGCTCACCTACATGTTCCTGCATGGCGGTTGGCTTCATCTCATCTTCAACATGGTGTTCCTCTGGGTGTTTGCCGACAACATCGAGGACGCCTTTGGTCATGGCGGTTTTGCGCTGTTCTACATTTTGTGCGGCATCGCGGCGGGCCTTACCCATGCCGTCATGGAGCCAGGCAGCCAGGTTCCGGTGATCGGAGCATCGGGGGCGGTGTCGGGTGTCTTGGGCGCCTACTTGCTGCTTTTCCCAAAAGCCCGGCTTTGGGTCATTTTCTACCTGCCCATCCCCTTCCGCATTCCCGCGGTCATCGTGCTGGGTTTTTGGTTCGCAACACAATTGCTGGGATTATTCACCCCCGGCGAAGGCGATCAGATGATCGCTTGGTGGGCCCACATCGGTGGTTTTATCACCGGTCTCATCCTCACACTGCTGCTGCGCTCACGCCTGCTGGTGAAGGCCTGAAAACGTAAGGCGACACTTCGTCCTCGTGGAAGCTGTAGTTGAGGCCTTCATTCTCTTCCGGCTCCATGGCATCACGCAGATCGGCGAGAATATCCTCCGCCATGACCGGCGACTTGGCCAGCAGGTGAACATGGATCTCATCCACTCCCCGGCGCGCCACATGGGCCGCTTCGCTGCTCATCATCGTGCCGTCCCAGAAGGGCGTGAAGCGCCCCACTGACAAGGCAATGCGCAAATGCCCCTCGCGACGCACTGCCACATAAATCGCTCCAGGCAACGGCGGGCAATTCTCCGGCTCATAAACCGAGTGGATGTATTTCCGCCCGGAGGCGCCATGCCAGTACCAAAAGCGGTCCTGCAGGCCAGGATCTGAGGGGAGTTCTGCGGTGATCGGTGAACCATGTATCAGCATGAGAACAGATATAGAACATATTTGACTGAGTCGTCAAGAACAAAAACAGAACTCAGCCGCAAGCCGCATAGCCGCAGGTCACACAGGTGGTGCACCCCTCCCGTGCCACCAGGTCAAAGCCGCCGCAGGACGGGCAGCTCTTGTCCTCTGTCTGCCGCACCGACAGAATGGATCCTGTCACCGCGTTGGGCCGGAATGTCGTACATCCTTTCAGTCCCAGCGCATGGGCCTCTTCATAGACATGAACGAAGTCGGCAAACGGCAGGTCCTCCGGCACATTGATGGTTTTGGAAATGGAACTGTCGACATGGGCTTGTGCGGCCGCCTGCATCGCCAGGTGCTCTGATGGCGTGAGCACCGCAGCCGTCACCAGACTCGCAGGTATGTCAGCTCCGGCCCCAGCCTTTATGCGCCAGAGATGATAGGCTTGATCTTCCATCCTGACCGTGCGTGCCGAGCCATCGGCTTCCAGAATGCGCCGGTCATAGGTGAGTGCGAAAATCGGCTCTATGCCACTCGACACATTTCCCGCCACCAGCGAGATCGTGCCGGTCGGTGCCACCGAAGTCAGCAGTCCATTGCGCAGGCCTTGCCTCGCGATCATACCGCGCTGGCTGTCATCAAGGCTGCGTCCATAGGCGGTGTCAAGATAGGCCGCCGCCTCAAACAGCGGGAAGGAGCCCTTCTCACTGGCCAGCGCAGAACTCGCCTGCAAGGAAGCATTCTTGATTGCCTTCATCCACTGCGACGTCGCAATTGCGGCAGCAGGGGATCCGTAACGCAACCCGCACATGAATAGGGCATCGGCAAGTCCGGTGACACCAAGCCCCAGCCGCCGCTTGTTCAGTGCCTCTGCCCGTTGCTGCGGCAGTGGATAATTGGAGACATCGACGACATCATCAAGAAGGCGGATCGCAACATGGGCCGCCTCCTGCAGCGCCACAACGTCAAGCCGCGCCTCATTTTCAAACGCATTGTGTACAAAGCGCGTGAGATTGAGCGAACCCAGCAAGCATGCGCCATAGGGCGGCAGCGGCTGCTCTCCACAGGGGTTGGTGCAGGAAATCGTCTCGCAATAGGCCAGGGGATTGAGCCTGTTGATCCGGTCGATGAAGATCACCCCCGGTTCAGCCACGTCATAGGTGGCATGCATGATCTGGGTCCACAGGGCCTTTGCCTTGATCACTTTGTAAGTCCTGCCAGCAAACACCAGGGGCCAGTCATCCCCGGCCTTCACCGCCGCCATGAAGGGATCAGTCACCAGCACCGAAAGATTGAAATTGCGCAAGCGGCGCGGGTCGCGCTTGGCCTCGATGAACTCTTCAATGTCGGGATGGTCGCAGCGCAGCGTTCCCATCATCGCACCACGCCGCGCCCCCGCTGACATGATGGTGCGGCACATGGCATCCCAGACATCCATGAAGGAGAGCGGCCCCGAGGCATCAGCGCCCACCCCCAGAACCGCCGCGCCTTTGGGGCGGAGCGTCGAGAAATCATGGCCAATGCCGCCGCCCTGCTGCAGCGTCTGTGCGGCCTGCTTCAGGCCCTCGAATATTCCGGCGATGGAATCAGGTACCGCTCCCATCACGAAGCAGTTGAACAGCGTCACATCACGTTCACTGCCTGCCCCTGCCAAAATGCGGCCTGCGGGCAAGAAGGAGAAATCAGACATCAGGGCAAGAAAGCGCTGTTCCCACGTCGCCCGCACTTCAGCCGCTTCAGCCCCGGCAACAGCCTTTGCCACCCGTGCAAAGGTCTCTTGCACCGATGTTTCACCACCATGCCGGTATTTGAGCGACCAGATATCCGCCGCCACGTCAGACCGAGGGTCAAGCTGGGAAATGCCTTGCACCATGTCGCGATGGTAAGACGGACGGGCCTGCGAGTCCAGAAGGTGTTCTAGTTTTGTTTCGATCGCCCTTCAGCCACCAGTCGGTGGGTCGAAGCCTCGATCGCCGCCTCCAGTTGTGCCTGAAACAACTTGCGCGGCAGGCCCGGGGGAATGGGCGGCAGGAACTCAATGATAATGGTGCCGGGATGACGCAGGAACTTCCGACGCGGCCAATAGAGCCCGGCATTCAATCCGAAGGGCACACAGGGCACGTCCAGCGCCCCGTACAGTGCCGCTGCGCCAGGCTTGTAATCCGGCGGATCATCGGGCCCCTTGCGTGTCCCCTCCGGCATGATCACCACTTGCCGTCCTGCAGCAATTTCGCGCTTCGCCCGTGCCACAAGCTTCTTCAACGCCGCCGTCCCAGCTGAACGTTCCACCGCGATCATCCGGAACTTCAAGGCAAACCAGCCGAACAAAGGAATGAAGGTCAGCTCTCGCTTCAACACCATGCAGGGATCATCCAGCAGCGGCAGGATGGCGAATGTCTCCCAGAAGGACTGGTGTTTGCCTGCCACCAGCGCCGCAGCTTTCGGCAGGTGCTCGCGCCCCCGCACTTCCATGGTAATACCGCAAATCAGGCGCAACAGCACAATTGAACTGCACGCCCAGAGTTGCAGGCCACGAATGGCCCAAATGCGCGGGCAAACAAACAGCCACGAGCCCAACACGAGGAACAGCGCCAGGTTCACATAGAACAGCACGTTGAAAACAAGCGATCGCAAGGCCGTCACGGCAGGGTCCTCAGCATGCGCAGCAGTGTAATTCGCGAGGTGACGAGTGCAAGCAGTGTCGCGACAACCGGAACGGCCAGCAAGGCCAGCGGTGTGATCCACCAGGTATCTCCCGGCAGATAAAATAGAGACCGGCTCGCCGCCGCCAATCCATCGGCCTGCGGCAATCCGGCATAGCCCAAGAGCAGGAACGTCCCCAGAGCCAGCAGTACGCCAAGCCCGCCCGCCCACAGCCCCGTCGAGAGAAAGCGCCGGTTGATCGCCCGCGCGATATAGCCGTCTTCAGCGCCGACAAGATGCAGCACATCAACCGTCTTCTGGTTGGCATCCAGCACGGCACGGGTGGCAAAGATCACCATCGCCACCGCCGAGGCACTGATCAACACCAGAATGAGTGCTGACACCAGCGACAGCGTTCCCGCCATGCGGGTCAGCTGATCTTCCCAGCGCCGGTGCGTATCAAGACTAGCTCCCGGCGAGACGGCCGCAAGCTTCTGTGCCAGCACCGCATAGTCAGGGGGATGATCCGCTTTCACCGTCACGCGCAGGATGCGCGGTACTGGCAGGGCATCAAGTCCCTCCGTGCCGAGCCAGGGCTCGAGCAATTTCTCGGCCGCCTCACGGCCCAGGTCCTCCGCCGAGGTGACGCCCGCGGTTTCACCAAGCAAGGCCAGCACGGCGGCCACATCAACATCAATGTCGCGCGCTTCGATTTCGCGCACCTGCACCGTCACTTCGCCAGAGAGCCCGCGTGACCAATTGTCCACTGCCTGGTTGATCAGGATGAGCGCCCCAATGGCGAGGCAGGCAAGATAGCACATCACTGCCATGGTGGCGGTCAGGGTGCGCAGGCTCGCCGCTTCCTTGGGAATGATCTGGCCGGGCTTGCGGGAAGACGTGGTCATAACTGCCGCAAGCTCCCATCCTGCAAATGCAGCACCGGAGCCCGCACCTGCTTGAACAGTCCCTGGTCGTGGGTCGCCAGCAGCACCGTGGTGCCCAACCGGTTCAACTCCGCAAACAAATGGATGAGGCGGCGCGCCAGCACCGGATCGACATTGCCCGTGGGTTCATCGGCGAGCAGCAGTTCCGGCTTGGCAATGACGGCCCGGGCAATGGCAGCGCGCTGCTTTTCACCGCCAGACAGCACCGGTGGAAAGGCATGGGCCTGTTGCTTCAAGCCCACCCAATCAAGCAGGTCCATCACGTCGCGAGAATAGGTTGATGGATCCTGCCCCATCACCCGCAGGGGCAGCGCCACATTGTCGAAGGTCGAGAGATGGTCGAGCAGGCGGAACTCCTGGAACACCACACCGACGCGCCTGCGCAACGGCGGCAGGTCACTGCGCGGCAATCGCGTCACATCCTCACCGAACAGCCGGATGTGACCGTGGCTCGGCCGCAGCGCCAGAAACAACAGCCGCAGCAGTGTTGTCTTGCCTGCCCCCGATGGCCCGGTGAGAAAGCTGAAGGCACCGCGCTGCAAGCGGAAGCTCACCCCGCGCAGGATGTCCTGCCCGCGGCCATAGCGGAAACCCACATCGTCCAATTCCAGCATGATCACTCTTTTGCCAGTCCGCTGCTTAACCACGCGTTAACCGTAACCAAAGGATATGGAGGAAGGATCACCATGATTGTTCATTGCCCCTCCTGTTCCACCCGCCATGCCATGCCGGACGACCACCTGTCCGGCGGCGCGGTGACGATTGCCTGCCGCACCTGCGGACATCGCTGGACAGAGATCGAGACCATCGACATCGTCGACGTGCCGTCGCGGGCCGTACCGCGCGTCATTGAACACGAAGACCAGCCCGAGCTCGAGGCCCGACGCCTCGCCCAGATCGCCCGCGACGCCGAACGCCGCTTCCACGAAGGCAAAAGCCAGCGCCAGCGCACGTTGCGCAACTGGGCCGCCTATGGCGTCTTCTTTTTCGCCCCGATCGTCGCTGCCGCCCTGTTCCCGGAGCAGGTGGTGCAGGCCGCCCCCATCGCCATCAGGGCCTACGAAAGGCTTGGTTACGACATCAACATCTATGGACTTGAACTGCGCCGCGTCGAGCGCCAGCACGCCATCGTCAACGGCACCCGCGTGCTTTCCATCAAGGGCGACATCCTCAACATCACCGATGAGCAGCGCAAGCTGCCCTGGTTGCGGTTTGCCCTGGAAGACGTGACGGGCAAGGAACTTTACATCTGGACGCTGGACACTGCCGCGAGGCCGCTCCGCCCCGGCGAGACAACCGCCTTCACCACCCGGGTGGCCGCCCCGCCGGAAGGTGCTGCAAAACTCAAAATCCGCTTTGCAAAGGCAGATGAAATCGGCTCAAACGGCGGATCATGAGCCTCCAAATTGACGGGCATCGCATCGATGTCCTTTTTTCTGAACCCGAGATCAAGGCCCGCATCAATGTGCTGGCCGGAGAGATCGCTGCCCGCAACCCCCACCGCCTTCTGGTCGTGCCGGTGCTCAAGGGCAGCTTCATTTTCGCCGCTGACCTGATCCGCGCCATGCACCACGCCGGCCTCTCACCGGAAGTGGATTTCATGATCCTCGCCAGCTACCGCGAGGGCACGCGGTCTTCCGGCAAGGTCGATGTGCTGCGTGATATCGAATCACTGGTACAGGACCGCGACGTGCTGCTGGTCGATGACATTCTCGAATCGGGCCGCACACTTGCCTTTGCCAAGGACCTGCTCTCGGCCCGCGGCGCCCGCAACGTCATGAGCTGCGTCCTCCTCGACAAACCCGGCCACCTCGCCGCCAACATCAAGTCAGACTTCCGCGGCTTCGACTGCCCCGACAAATTCGTCGTCGGCTACGGCATGGACATGGCCCACCAGTTCCGTGAACTGCCCTTTGTCGGGCATGTAGTGACATGATTTCTTATTGTCCTCCCCCATTTCGGGGGAGGTGGCCCGCAGGGCCGGAGGGGGGCTACCCCTCAATACAATCCGCGCAACAACCGCTCGATATAACCCCGTTCACTATCCGTGAGCCCCTGCTCGTTTGACTTCGACCGCAGCGTTTCCAGAATCTCCCGCGCCCGTTTCATCGCCTGTTCTGTCGGCAGCATGTTGTCTTCGGGGCTGTCGGGATTGCGAGTTGAGCGGGGGCGGCCCAGCGGGTCATCCCTGCCGCCACGGCCCTCGCCGTCACGGGCATCGCTCTGCGCTTGACCCTGACCGTTCTCGCGCAGTTGCTCTGCCAGTTTGCCAGCGCCCTTGCGCAACTGGTCCAGCGCCTCACCTTGACCGCTCAGCGCGCCTTCCTTGTCGCCCCGGCGAAGCGATTCCTCTGCCCTCTTCATGGCGTCATTGGCGTCACCCAATTCCCCCGGCATCCGGCCTAGGCCGCGGCCTTGCCCCAGCATCTCGTCCAGCATCTGCTGCAGTTCGCGCTGCCGGTCAGCGAGGCCACCCATGCCCTTGCCCGGCATCTTGCCGCCCATGCCATTTTCACCCTGCTGGCCCTGTTCACCCATCTCGCCATCTTCGCCGTCAGCTCCAGGTTGGCGTTGGGTTTCATCCATCAGTCCCTGCTGGCGCTTCATCATGTCACCCAGCTGGTCCATCATTTCGCCCATGCCGTTGTCACCTTGCGCCTGCTCGCTCATGCCCGGCTGCAGATTTTGCAGCATTTCGTTCAGTTCATTGAGCATCTGCTCGGCCAACTCGCGTGATCCACCCTTGGCCAACTCCTCGAGCGCGTCCATCATCTTCTGCAGGTCTTCCGGCGTGATCATGCGGCCCTGCTGCCCCGGCTGCGGGCGCGGCATGGTGCCGTCCTTCATCCGCTTCTCAGCCTCCTGGCGCATGGTCTCCATCAGCTTGTCCATGGCCTCGCGCATCTTCTGCATCAGCTCAGCAATGCGCTCGGGCGGCGCGCCATCCTGCAGGGCCTTCTCCAGTTCGTTCTTCAGCGCCTGTAGTTCTGCCTTGGCATCTTCAAGCGAGCCTTCCTCGATCGACACAGCCACATCCCACAAGCCTGCGACAACAGCCTTCACATCGTCATAGCTGGAGGCATTGCGCAGCCGCGAGGCCAGCATGGAAATCGCCACCACATGACCGCTACGTTCCACCAGGCCATCGGGGAAGAGCATCAGCGTATCAAGGGCAACGCCGGTCTCAATCGCCCGTTCTGGATAGAGAATGAGTTGCTTGCGCTGCTCGATCAACGCCTGTGGCAACGGTTTGATAAATACCCTTTCCGGCAACGTGAAGATGGCAACATCGCTCTTGCCTTCCTGGCCGGCGCCGTCCTTGGCGGACAAGGTCAGGTTGACCCGCAAGCCCGCCCATGGATGGGACGCCAGATCATGTGTCGTCTTGCCCGCCTCTTCCTTGGCGTTGGGTCGCTTCAGCGCGAACTTCAATTCTGGCGCATCAAACAGGAACACGCCGTTGCTTTCAAAGCCAACACCACCCTCCTGCTCATCCGCCAGTTCAATTTCGCCGGTAATGGATTTCACCCCGTTGTCGTCCTTGGCCAGCCATTCTGTCACCAGCGTCCCGCGTGATTCACCCGCGGGTAACTTGCTGATGCTGATGGTGGGTGCTGTGTCCGGCACGATGCTGAGGGGATAGCGCGCCAAGGGCGTGTCACCATCAGCAATGACAATCGTCACCGACCGCGACAGCTTTAACTCGGCCGACAGCACGCCCTCCTGGGGGTTGGCGGTCTTGAGTCCAAGCGCCGCATCAATGGATAGCGGCTCATTGGCATCATCGAGCAACGTGATGGTGGGTGACTTTGCCCCCGAAACCCGCAGGGTGAACAGCGATTGGTCCGGCACCAGCAGGTCTTCACCACGTGCCAGTTTTTCCTGAATGGAAGGGGCAGACAGCAGCAATGGCGGTTTGCCAGTATAGGCAGGCGGTTTCACCCAGGCATCGAGGCTCAGGGGAATGACGACCACTGGTGGCGAAATCCGTGCCGCTTCCCGCAGGTTGTTCGAAAGCGTACCCGGTCCCAACAACAATGCCGCAAGTGCAACCAGCATGACCGGCACCCGCACTGCCTTGGAGTCAAATGTTGCCCAGGCCGAGCGCGGCGGCGAAATCTTGATCGTAGAAAGTGCCAGCAGCTGGCGGCGGCGGTGCTCTTCCCAGACCGCGTCGCTGAGCGGGTCCATCACCTCCGGCGGCAGCGCATCATCGCGCGCCGACAACGGTCGGTGGCTGACAGCAGAGATATGTTCCATCCGCCGCATGGCCTCCACTCGCGACGGCCAGACCATGCGCAAGAGTCCGCGCAAAGACGCCAGAAACGCAACCGCGAGAAGGCCCAGCAGAGCAAGGCGAAGTGTCAGTGGCAGGCCGGCAAGTACGCCGGACGCGATGGCGGCAAGCGCCAGCCCGGCTATGATAAGGGGCCAATGCAACGCCAGCCACAACCGTTCCCAGAGCACGCCGAGGCGTTGCAGGGCGACTTTGCGGGAGAGTTGGGATGGTGTGATTTGGCTCATACCCTCACCCTACTAGCACAGCTTGGCGAAATTGTGTCGAAAAGGAAATTAATCTTAACTCTGCCAGGACGCCAGACGGTCGAGGCCTATCAATTCTTCGTAACTCTGGCGTGGACGGATCACCGCCCACTGCTCACCCTTGACCAGAACTTCGGCAACAAGGGGGCGGGAATTGTAGGTGCCGGACTGCACCGCACCATAGGCCCCCGCCGTCATCACGGCCATCAGGTCCCCGGCCTGAAACTGCGGCAGGCGCCGCTGCTTGGCCAGATAGTCACCCGATTCGCAGATCGGACCCACCACATCGGCTTCCGACAATTCACCCTGTTCCAGCGCCTCATCCACCGGGAAAATGTCATGATGGGCATCATAGAGGGTGGGACGGATCAGATCATTCATCGCCCCGTCCTGGATGATGAAATCGCGCGCTTCGGTGTCCTTGCGATAGATCACCCGCGTCACCAGGATACCGGCATTGCCCACGAACATCCGCCCCGGCTCCAACACCATCTTGAGGCCAAGTGGTCCGAGAACCCGCTTGCACATCGCACCATATTCATCCGGGTGCGGAGGAATGTCATTGTCACCGCGATAGGGCACGCCAAGCCCGCCCCCGAGATCAAGATGGCGGATGGCGTGGCCCTCGGCCAGCAACTGCCGCGTCAATTCGGCCATCAGCGTATAGGCCTTCTCGAAAGGTGCCAGTTCGGTGATCTGACTGCCGATGTGCATGTCGATCCCCGCCACATCAATGGCCGGAAGGGCTGCCGCGCGGGCATAGACCTCGGAGGCGCGCACATAGGAAATGCCGAACTTGTTGTCGGCCTTGCCAGTGGTGATCTTGGCATGGGTCTTGGCATCAACATCGGGGTTGACGCGGATCGACACCGACGCCCGCTGCCCCACCCGGTTGGCCACCGACGAGAGCAGTTCCAGTTCCGGCTCCGATTCAACGTTGAAGCAGGCAATGCCCTCCTTCAGCGCCAGCGCCATCTCCCGCGCCGTTTTGCCCACACCTGAAAACACGATCTTGCGAGCCGGTACTCCCGCCGCCAGCGCCCGGCGCAACTCGCCTTCCGAGACCACGTCCATGCCGGCCCCCATCGCCGCCATGGTCTTGATCACCGCCTGGTTGGAGTTCGCCTTCATGGCATAGCAGATCATGTGATCGGTGCCTTCGAAGGCCTTGTCCATCACCTGGTAGTGCCGCTCCAGCGTCGCCGAGGAATAGCAATAGAAGGGCGTGCCCACCTCTTCGGCGATGCGCCGCAGGCTGACGTCCTCGGCGTGCATGACGCCGTCACGGTAGGAAAAATGATGCATGGATTACTGCTGGGTGAAACTGGGCGGAGCTTCCGGATCGCCACGCACGCCACAGGCGGCCAGAGACGACGCAATGAGGGCGGCAAGCAGCACCTGTTTGAAAATTGTCATGTCAGCGACCCTTCAACTGTTTCAACCACTCTACCGCAGCTTTCTTCACAAGGCGAGGTGCCGTGCCACCAAAACTTGTCCGGCTGGCAACCGAGGCCTCGACCGACAGGACATCGAACACCGCCTTGCTGATCCGCGGTTCCACCCCCTGCAAATCCGCCAGGGCCAGTTCATCCAGCCGCAGCTTCTTCTTTTCCGCCAGCGCCACCACCTTGCCCGTCACATGATGGGCCTCGCGGAACGGCATCTTGAGGGTCCGCACCAGCCAATCGGCAAGGTCCGTCGCGGTTGAATAGCCGGTCATTGCCGAAGCCTTCATGGCCTCTGCATTGGGCTCAATGTCCCGCACCATGCCGGCCATGGCGGCGAGAGCCAGCGCCAGCGCGTCAAAGGCATCGAAGGCCGGTTCCTTGTCTTCCTGCATGTCCTTGGAATAGGCGAGCGGCAATCCTTTCATCACCACGGCGAGCGCCATGAAGGCGCCAAGAATGCGGCCCGGCTTGGCCCGCACCAGTTCGGCGGCATCGGGGTTGCGCTTCTGCGGCATGATCGAAGAGCCGGTGGTGAACTTGTCACTGAGCGAGACAAAGCGGAACTGCGCCGTCGTCCAAAGCACAATCTCTTCGGCCATGCGCGACAGGTTAATGGCACAGATCGAACAGGCCGCCAGCACTTCCAGCACGTAGTCGCGCGACGACACCGCATCGAGCGAGTTCCGCATCGGGCCGGAAAACCCCAGCGCCTTGGCCGTTGCATGACGGTCAATCGGGTAGGGCGTACCGGCAAGTGCCGCTGCCCCCAGCGG
>Ga0075163_10010985_pt1 | contig 11810 bp, 10 predicted proteins | sample JI1023141ADNA_FD_71478 | JGI IMG/M metagenome (GOLD analysis project Ga0075163, IMG submission 71478) | Wastewater effluent complex algal communities from Wisconsin, to seasonally profile nutrient transformation and Carbon sequestration -... | ecosystem: Engineered > WWTP > Effluent > Algae... | reverse complement strand
AGGGTCACGTCCGGGGCGGCAACGATGGGACGGACGGTGTTGGGCCCGCCTTCAACGGGTTTGTCGAACACCTGCTCAAGGGTGAGGGTGAGAATCTGGGCGCGGCTTGCTTCATCGGCGGTGATTTGCGTGGCATGCGCAGTCTGGTGGGAGCCGAGTGCCGCAACGGCCAAGAGGATTTTATGCATGTGAAGACCGTTGAGAAAGCTCATGAGAGGACCGGAGGGTGGGAAATGGGTCATTATTTTCTTGGCTAACGTTTGAATTCAGCGGGCCAACCAGTGCAGCTGGCGCAGGTCCGCTGCAATGAATGGTTAGGTGCCTGTACGGCCAAAACGCGCGAGCCATTGTTTCAGTACCCGCTCCAACTCCACTAGGGATACGTTGTAGCTATTCGGAATAGCTCCCTCCATGCCAGTTAGCGCGCCAGCGACCGCGCGAGCTGCTTTTTGCTCGGCAAAGCTGGGGCTGTAATTGATAACGATCATCTTGGCGCCACGTATAGAGCCAATTTTGAACGACTGGACATCTCTCCATTGGATTTTGTTCTTCCGACCTATTGAACTCATTTCAAAACCTGTGTGATCAAGGCGAAGGTACATAACCCCTGGAATGAACATGATCATCGAAGCGGGGATACCAAAACCAAAAAACGCCACGCACAACCACCCGATAATTGGCTGCTGCTCCTTCATCCACCAACCCATCGCGACAAACGCCACTGATCCCAGCAGGAGTAGCAAACCCTTGCCGCGGCTAGCGTAGAAGATTAGTTCGTCGTTCTTCATGAGGCACCTAACTATATTTATGCCCTACATTCGGGACGATACCCGCATTATTGGCGGATATTCTAGTGAAGTAAACCCATGTTCAGCCCCTTCACAGCCTAGCCTGCTAAAATAGGCCATGACCGACATCCTGACCCGCGCCAGCGCGCAACTGCTCACCCCCTACAACCTCGATCTGTACGGCATTGACCATGCCATGGCCGACCTGATGGGCCCCGGCATCGACTTCGGCGATTTCTACTTCCAGCACAGCAAACGCGAGAACTGGACCTTCGAGGACGGCATCGTCAAGGATGGCGCGCACTCGATCGAACAGGGCGTGGGCGTGCGTGCGGTCAGCGGCGAGAAGACCGGCTTCGCCTATTCCGATGCCATGGATGCCGCCGCCTTGCGCGACTCGGCCTTGGCCGCGCGCGCGATTTCGGCCAGCGGCGCCAGCCAGAGCCACAAATCAGCCGGTGCCCATAGCGCCCCGAAAGCCCTGTACGACGGGCTCGATCCGATCGCCGGCATGCCGGCCGACGAGAAAGTGGCGCTGCTGCGTGCGGTCGATGCCTATGTGCGTGCCAAAGACACGCGGGTCATCAAGGCAACGGTCAGCCTGGCCGGCGCGCTCGATACCGTGCTGGTGCTGAACTCCGGGGGGGTGCTGGCCGCCGATATCCGGCCTTTGGTGCGGGTCAATGTGCAGGTGATCGTGGAGCAGAACGGCCGGCGTGAATCCGGTTATGCCGGCGGTGGCGGCCGTTTCGATTACGCCGAACTGTTCGATGCCAGGCGTCCGTTTGAGATCGCCGATGAAGCCCTGCGCCAGGCGCTGGTGAATCTGGAAGCGATTGACGCGCCGGCCGGCGTGATGCCGGTGGTGCTCGGTTCCGGTTGGCCCGGCGTGCTGCTGCACGAGGCGGTCGGTCATGGCTTGGAGGGCGATTTCAACCGCAAGGGCATTTCGGTGTATTCCGGCCGAATCGGCGAGCGCGTGGCCGCCAAGGGCGTCACCATTGTCGACGACGGCACGCTGGCCAAGCGCCGCGGCTCGCTGAGTGTGGACGATGAAGGCACGCCGACGCAATACAACGTACTGATCGAAGACGGCATCCTGCGCGGCTACATGCAGGATACGTTGAACGCCCGGCTGATGGGCGTGGCGCCGACCGGCAACGGCCGCCGCGAGAGCTTCGCGCACCTGCCGATGCCGCGTATGACCAATACCTATATGCTGGCCGGCCGGTATCCGCAGGATGAAATCATCGCCTCGGTGAGTAAAGGTCTTTTCGCGCCGAATTTCGGCGGCGGCCAGGTCGACATCACCTCCGGCAAATTCGTGTTCACCGCCTCGGAAGCGTACTTGATCGAGGACGGCAAGATCACCCGTCCGGTCAAGGGCGCCACCCTGATCGGCAACGGCCCGGACACCATGAACAAAGTCAGCATGATCGGCAACGATTTGGCGCTGGATGCCGGCGTCGGCATCTGCGGCAAGGACGGCCAGAGCGTGCCGGTCGGAGTCGGTCAGCCCAGCCTGAAAATCGACGGCATGACCGTTGGCGGCACCAACGCCTAAATGCCGGGATTTTTATGAATCTCGCGCAAAACCCGGAACAGTTCGCGGTAGGCATGCGGCGGCTTGTTCTTCGCTTTCTCGAATTGCGCGTTGCGCACCAGCTGCCGGATGTGCTGGCTGTCGGCCTGCGGAAACTGCGCCATGAAGCGGGTCAAGGCATCGGTATCGCCGGCGATCAATTGATCGCGCAGCGCTTCGATGCGGTGGGTTTCGGCGACTTCGCGGCGGATATCGGCCTTGTCGAAGTTGAGCAGGGCGCGCCAGGAATCCAGGGTTTCCGGATCTTCCTTGCGCATCTGCTTGGCCACGAACTGCAGTTGGCGTTTGCGCGCGATCTGCGCGGTGATCTTCTGGCAGAAGCCGATGTGCGCGAGCATGTCGTCGGACACCGGCATCTGCATCAGCCGCGCCATCGGTTGCTCCACCATGCGTGCCGCCAGTTCCAGCACCGCCAAAGCCGCCCGGCGGTCTTCGCCGCGGCTGGGGCCTAGGAATTCACCGGTTTCCTCATCAATTCCGCGTTTCGTCATCACACTTCCGAATCCAGGCAAAAGACCATGAACACCACGCCCATCGATCCTTCCTATGCCGTGCCATTGTACACCTTGGCCGAGCAGGTTCTCGGCCTTTGCCGGACCGGCGGCGCGCAGCAGGCCGAAGTCTCGCTGTCGCAGGATACCGGTTTCGCCGCCAATGTCCGTTTGGGCGAAGTGGAAACCGTCGAGCGCACCAACGATCAGGGCGTCGCGGTCACCGTCTATGTCGGGCAACGCAAAGGCACCGCCAGTACCGCCGATCTGCGTCCGGAATCGCTGCGCGAAACCGTGGCGCAGGCCTGCGCCATCGCACGTTACACCGAAGCCGACGCCGCCTCCGGACTGGCCGAGGCAGAACGACTGGCGGATAAGCCGATGGATTTCGACCTCTGGCATCCGATCGAACTCAGCGCCGAGCAGGGCATCGAACTGGCTCTGGAATGTGAAGCGGCGGGTCTGGGCCAGGCCGGTATCAGCAATTCCGATGGCGCTGCCTTCAACAGCGGCCGCAGCACCGCGGTGTATGCCAACTCACTCGGTTTTTACGGTGCCGAGCGCAGCACCCATTATTCGCTGAGCTGCTCGCTGATCGCCGGCAAAGACAGTGCCATGCAACGCGATTACTGGTATTCAACCGCCTTGCTGTTCGATGGTCTGGATTCAGCGCGGTCCATCGGCCTGAAAGCGGCGGAGCGCACCGCCGCCCGGCTCAATCCGCGTTCGGTGAAAACCGGCCAATACCCGGTGCTGTTCGCGCCGGAACTGGCGCGCGGGCTGATCGGCTCCTTTCTGGGTGCGGTCTCCGGCGGCAATCTATACCGGCAGGCCAGTTTTCTGCAGGATTCCATCGGCCGCCGCATTTTTCCGGAATGGCTGGATCTGTACGAGAATCCGCACATCGCACGCGGCTTACGTTCCGCCTGGTTCGATGCCGAAGGCGTCGCGACGTCCGCCAGCGCCATCGTGTCCGGCGGCATCATCCAGCGTTATCTGCTCGGCAGCTATTCCGCGCGCAAGCTTGGCCTGCAATCGACCGGCAATGCCGGCGGGGTCCACAATCTTTTCGCCAAGGCCAACGCCGGCGATTTACAGAGCCTGATCAAGAACATGGGCACCGGTTTGTTGGTGACCGAACTGATGGGGCAGGGCGTCAACACACTGACCGGCGATTATTCGCGCGGCGCGGCCGGGTTCTGGGTCGAGAACGGCGAAATCCAATACGCTGTCGATGAGCTGACCATCGCCGGCAATCTGGCGCAGATGCTGCCGGCCATCGAGGCCGTCGGCGATGATGTCGACAAGCGCTCGCACATCCAGATCGGCTCGTTGCTGATCGGCAGTATGACCGTGGCGGGTAATGACTGAATCACCCCTGTGTAGTGGAATCCGGCGCAGATGCATGCCATTCGAATACGTCCGCCAACGGCACATTGAACACATCGGCGATGCGGAACGCCGCTTCCAGTGACGGAGCATACTTGCCGGCCTCGATGGCGGCGATGGTCTGCCGTGTCAGTCCGATGCGCAGGCCCAGTTCGGCCTGCGACATCTCACCATGCATGAAGCGCAGCGTGCGGATTTTATTGTGAATGACGCCGCTCACGCGTGTTGCCTGCGGTAAGCGCGGATGATGCAGGCCGAAAAAACGGCTTCGGCCAGCACGATCATGAAGAATGCGGTGTTGGCGATCTCCCAGCCGCCGTTGGTGAACGGCATAAAGCCGCCAACCAGAATCATGCCGGTAATCAGTACGCCATAAGCGTAGCCGCGGGCTTTATGGGCGATGGCGATATCGCGTTCGTCCATCGGCAGTTTGGCCTCAACGCGCGAACTGCTTCGAAGCACAAGGTGGCCGATGCCCAGTATTGCCGCCCAGGAAAGCGAAGCAACAGCATAGAACGCCATTTGTTTCAAATTCGGTATTTCCGGGCCCGGCGGGTGCATGGCTGACCAGGTGAAGTAGGGAATAAACACCACCAAAATGGACAACAACGACAACCAGGCAACTTTTTCGCGGTACGGCATGGAACGCTCCTTTGTATAGTTAGTCAAACTTAGTGTTAATTAAACTATACATAAGGTTAATAATAAATGTCAATAGGTCAACAAAAATAGACCAGTATTTCGTAATGGATGCCGTTTCGCCCCTGCAGGATATGGATCAATTGCGACGGTTAACGGCGAAATCCGCCAGTTCCCGCAGTCTGTCGGCGCGGTCATCGAAGCGCCGCAGATGTGCACGCATGCGTTCGGCCAAATGCGCCAACTGGGTTTTCGCGCCATCCAGGCCGAGCAAGGCCGGGTAGGTCGATTTCGACTGCGCGACGTCCTTACCGGCCGATTTGCCGAGCTGTTCGGTACTGGCATCCACATCAAGGATGTCGTCGCGGATCTGGAAGGCCAGACCGAGATCTTCAGCGAATGCCGCCAGCGCTTCGGTGGCTTCGCTATCGGCACCGGCGATCGCCGCCGGTATCAAAACAGCGGCCTTGATCAGCGCACCGGTTTTCATTGCATGCACGCGCTGCAGTTCTTCCAGGGCGAGCGCCTTGCCGCCGGCATCCATGTCGAGCTGCTGGCCGCCGCACATGCCTAGGGATCCGGTGGCCGACAGCAGTCGTTTCAGCACATCCACTTTCACCGCATCGGGCCAATCGGCCGTGGCAAGGGTTTCGAAGGCCAGGGTCTGCAGGGCATCGCCGGCCAGTATCGCCGTGGCCTGGTCGAATGCGATATGTACGGTCGGTTTGCCGCGGCGCAGAGCATCATCGTCCATGGCCGGCAGGTCGTCATGGATCAGGGAGAAGGCGTGGATCAATTCCAGTGCCGCCGCCGCCGGGTCCATGTTCCCGGTGCGGCAGCCAAGCAGGTATCCGGTGGCGTACACCAATTGCGCGCGCATGCGTTTGCCGCCGTTCAGGCAGCCATGGCGCATCGCGCGATGCAGACGTGCAGGGGTTTGCGTTTCCGCCGGCAGCAGTTTATCGAGAATGCGTTCGACCCGGGCTGCCGGATTTTCGCCGCTTTCAGGGCTCATCGGTTTCGCGGAAAGGTGTCAGGTTTTCCGGATTGCCGCTGTTGACCAGATTGACCCGTTGTTCGGCCTGTTCCAGCGCCGATTGGCATTGCCGATACAATGCGATGCCGCGCTCGTAGGTGGCCAGCGATTCATCAAGGCTTTGGTCGCCCTTTTCCATCGATGCGACCGCCTGTTCCAGTTCTTCCAGGGCTTTTTCGAAGTCGGCGACCGGCGAAGGTTCAGCGGTTTTGGGAGTTTTGCTCATGTCATCTGCTCGGAAGGAGGTTGCCAGTTGAGGGCAGTGCTTGATAACCGGGAAAGGGTATCGGAAAGCAATACGTCGCCGACGGCCAGCAATTCATTTTGATCATTATAGACAAACGGCAGTGTATCGCGTAGCCAAGGCGGCAGGCGCGTGCTGAGCAGTTTTTTGACCGAGTGATGCATACTTCGGCCCGGCAGGCGGATGCGTTCACCGCCCGAACGGTAGCGCACGCTGACCGGAAACGGCGCCGGTCCGGCCCATGCCAGTGAACCGCCGCGCGGCAGCGGAAGCGGTTCGCGGCCGTTCCAGAACTGCGCGTAAGCGGAGTACGCATCCGGCAAAGGCTGGCTGAGCAGGTACAGCGTTCCGTTCCATGGCCGAAGACGGTAATCGCTGCCGTCGAAACCGGTCGCGGCATCGTCGGCATGCCGTGCGAGCTGCCGCAGGAATTCCGGCATGGCATCGGCACCCGGCGGGTTTCGGCCTTCCAGCTTCAGCCAATGGCGCAACACATGCGCCTGCAGCGGATCCGTCAGCGCCGTCAATGTGTCAAGGCACAGGCCCTGATCTGTACGGCAGTGTTCGAAACTGGCGCTGATCATCGGTTCCAGCAGGGCGGCATCGCTGCGCAGCAACCCGGCGCTACGATGCAGGCGCCGGCGGGCATTCGGAAATCGCGCTTCGAGCAGAGGCAGGATCTCGTGCCGGATGAAATTACGGTCGAATCCGGAATCGGCGTTGCTGGCATCCTCGATCCATCTCAGGGCGTGCCGCTCGGCATAAGCCAACAGATCGGTGCGCGTGCTTGCCAGCAGCGGCCGCCAGATCCGGTAGCCATCGCGCGTGCCGGTGGCCTGCATATTGGCCAAGGCGTCGGTGCCTGCTCCGCGCATCAAGCGCAGCAACAGGGTTTCGGCGACATCATCGGCATGGTGCGCCAGCGCCAGCGTATCGCCCTTCGCGAGGAAGCCGGCGAATGCCGCATAACGCGCTTCGCGCGCCTGCTGTTCGATATTGCGGGTTCGGTCGGCGATACCTACGCGTGCGATATGCAAGCGGATCTGCCATTCGTCGCAGAGCGTCTGGCAACGCCGGGCCCAGACATCGGCATCCGCCTGCAGACCGTGATGGACATGGATCGCCTGCAGGCTGCAGCAGGCCATTGCCGGATCGTGCCGGAGTCGGTGCAAAAGTACCGTGGAGTCCAAGCCGCCGCTGAAGCCGACCCAGACCACGGGTGACGGCGGCACTGCCGGAATCAGTTCGGGTAGCATGCCGCTCAGCTGACTTCGTACGCTCCGTAACTGCGCAGTCGCTTGTAACGGCGGTCCAGCAGCTCCTCGATCGACAGGCTTTCGAGTTCCTGCAGCTCATTCCAGATCGCGGTCTTGAGGGTTTCCGCCATCAGGGCCGGATCGCGGTGCGCGCCGCCCAGCGGCTCGGGAATGATCTTATCGACCAGTTTGTGTTCAAGCAGGCGTTCGGCAGTCAGGCCGAGCGCCTGCGCCGCGTCTTCGGCCTTGCCGGCGCTTTTCCAGAGAATGGATGCGCAGCCTTCCGGCGAGATCACCGAATAGGTGCTGTATTGCAGGATGCAGGTGACATCGCCGACGCCGATGGCCAATGCGCCGCCGGAGCCGCCTTCGCCGATGACGCTGCAGATCACCGGAATTCTCAGTTCCGCCATTTCCAGCAGGTTGCGGGCGATGGCCTCGGACTGGCCGCGCTCCTCGGCGCCGATGCCGGGGTAGGCGCCGGGGGTGTCAATGAAGGTGAACAGGGGCAGCCCGAAGCGTTCGGCCATCTTCATCAGACGAAGCGCCTTGCGGTAACCCTCCGGACGCGGCATGCCGAAATTGCGCTTGACCTTGCTTCGGGTGTCGCGGCCTTTCTGCTGCCCGATCACCATGCAGGCCCGGCCGTTCAGGCGCGCCAGACCGCCGACGATGGCGGCGTCATCGGCATACGCGCGGTCGCCGGCCAGTTCGTGGAATTCGTCGAACATCAGCTCGAAATAATCCAGGCTGTAAGGCCGCTGCGGATGCCTCGACAGCTGCGAAATCTGCCAGGGCGACAGCGCGCTGAAGATTTCGGCGGTCCGTTGTTGCAGTTTGTTCTGCAGGCCGCCGACTTCGATCTCGATATTGACCCCGGGTCCCTGGCTGGCCCGCTGCAGTTCGCGGATCTTGGACTCCAGATCGGCGATCGGTTGTTCGAAATCAAGGAAGTTCGGGTTCATGGCGCGGTCTCGGTGGGGCTGGCCCATTTTAGCAGAAGCGGCTCAGTGTACAGATGCCGCTCCTGACGTGCTCCACGGGCGGCCGAGGGAGACCGAAACCTCGCTGATGCCCTGCATTTGCCGCAACTTGCTGATCAGTCCGGTTTCACAGCGTACGGCATGGTGTTCCGGTACCCGTATGCGTCCTTCCGAGGTGGCGGTTTTCAATTGCAGCTGCACCGGCGTCTGTCCGGGACGGTAATCCGACAACAGCCGTTCAAGCGATTTCCAGCTGTCCGGATGGCACAGATCGAGCTGGCACTGAATGCCCCTGCCGTGCTGCAGCAGCAATGCGGTGAAATCCCAGCAATGTTTGGCGCGCAGCGAAAATCCACCGTTGAAGCTGTCTTCGCGCAGCGAGCCTTCGATCAGCACGATGCGGTCCCTGCTCAGCAAGGCGGCGTTCTCCTGATAGGCCTCGCTGAAAAAGGCGCACTCGAGGCTGGCATGCTGATCCTCGATCTGGACGAAGGCCTGGTTGTCGCCGCGTTTGCGCATCTGGCTGATCAGGCCGGCCACCACCACCTGCGCCTCGCCACGTCGGTCCTTGCGTTCCTGCCAGTATTTCGGCGCATCGGCCAGTGCACATACGCCCAGTTGCGCGAATTCCCTGTGCCAGGCATCCATCGGGTGTCCGCTGAGGAAAAATCCGAGCGTGTCGCGCTCCGCCTTCAGGCGATCTTCCATCGGCCATTCGGCAATCTGCGGCAGCTCGATGCGGATGGCCGATGCGGGTGTTTCGCCGAACAGAGATACCTGGCCGGATTGCGCTTCACGTGCCAACTGTTCAGTGGCCTTCAGCACTTCCGGCAGCTGCAGCGTGAGCGAAGCCCGTGTGCTACCGAGGCTGTCCAGTGCGCCGCTGTTGATCAAGGCTTCCAGGACTCGCTTGTTGAGCTTGCCGGAATCGACCCGCCGGCAGAAATCCAGCAGATCGACGAAGACACCGCCACTTGCGCATTCAGCCGCGATGGCGGCGCAGACGCCCTGGCCGACGCCCTTGATCGCACCCAGTCCGTATCGCAGGGTATTGCGGTCGATGGCCTTGAATTTGTATTGCGAACTGTTCACATCCGGCGGCAATACCCCGATGCCGAGCATTTTGCAATCCTGCAGGAATCCGACGACCTTGTCGGTGTTGTCCATATCCGAAGACAACGTGGCGGCCATGAACTGCGCAGGATAGTGCGTTTTCAGCCATGCGGTCTGGTAAGCGACCAAAGCATAGGCGGCCGAGTGCGATTTGTTGAAACCGTATTCGGCGAATTTCTCCATCAGGTCGAATACGCCGGCCGCAACCTTGCCGTCGATGCCGAGGGCTTCGGCGCCCTGCTCGAATTTCAGCCGTTCCTTGGCCATTTCCTCGGGTTTCTTCTTGCCCATGGCGCGCCGTAGCAGATCGGCGCCGCCGAGCGAATAGCCGGCCATGACCTGGGCGATTTGCATCACCTGTTCCTGATACACGATGACGCCGTAGGTCGGCTTCAGTATGCCTTCGAGGCTCGGATGCGGGTAACTCACCGGTTCGCGGCCATGCCGGCGGTTGATGAAGTCGTCGACCATGCCCGAACCCAAAGGGCCGGGGCGGTACAGTGCGGCCAGGGCGATCAGATCCTCGAACGTATCCGGTTCCAGCTTCTTGATGTAATCCTTCATGCCGCGCGATTCGAACTGGAACACCGCGGTAGTCAGGCCCTTCGACAGCAGCGCGTATGTCGGCGCGTCATCGAGCGGAATCGACAGAATATCGACCGGCGCCGTATCCCGGGTCTCGGCATTGATGGCGTCGACCGCCCATTGGATGATGGTCAGCGTGCGCAGGCCGAGGAAGTCGAATTTGACCAGGCCGATGGCTTCGACATCGCTCATGTCGAACTGGGTGACGATGCCTGCCGGCATTTCGCCCGGACTGACTTGTTCCGCGTACAACGGCGAAAACTCGATCAGCGGACGCGGAGCGATGACCACGCCGGCCGCATGTTTTCCGGTGTTGCGGGTCAGGTCCTCGAGTTTGCGCGCTAGGTCAATCAGGTCGCGCACTTCGTCTTCGCTGTGGTAGCGGGCAATCAGTTCGGCAGATGCCAGCGAGGTGTCCTTGACGGCGGCATCGGAGAGCCCGAGGGCGTCGTCCAGACTGACGCCTAGGGTCATCGGGATCAACTTGGCGATCGAATCGACGAATCCGTACGACAGGCCCAGCACGCGCCCGCAATCACGGACCACGGCTTTGGCGGCCATGGTGCCGTAAGTGATGATCTGACTGACCCGGTCACGGCCATACTTTTCCGCGACGTAATCGATGACCTCGTCGCGCCTGTCCATGCAGAAGTCGATGTCGAAGTCGGGCATCGAGACCCGTTCCGGATTCAGGAAGCGCTCGAAAAGCAGATCGTAACGCATGGGATCGAGATCGGTGATGCCCAGCGACCAAGCCACCAGAGAGCCGGCGCCGGAGCCGCGTCCCGGTCCGACCGGAATGCCCCGGGCTTTGCCCCAGTTGATGAAATCGGCGACGATCAGGAAGTAGCCGGTGAAGCCCATGCCGCTGATCACATCCAGTTCGGTGCGCAGGCGTTCGGTATAGTCCTGCACCTGTCGGTTTTGTGCGACGCCGTGCCGATGAATTCTCTGCGTCAGACCGTGTTCGGCCTGTCTGCGGATCCAGCTATCCAGGGTGTAACCGTCCGGTATCGGGAAGTCCGGCAGATAATAGGTGCCGAGTGACAATTCGAGCGTGCAGCGCTTGGCCAATTCCACGCTGTTGCTCAATGCCTGAGGAAGGTCATGGAACAGTTCGGCCATCTGTTCCGGCGATTTCAAATATTGCTCGCGGCTGGTCTCTCGCGGACGTTTCGGATCGTCAAGGACGCGGCCGCTAGCGATGCAGACTCTGGCTTCATGGGCTTCGTAATCATCGGCATCCAGAAAGCGGACGTCATTGCCGGCCAGCAGCGGCAGGCGGTACCTTTCGGCGAAGGCGATAGCCCGTGCATTGAAAGCGGTTTCCTCCGTCAGGCCGAGACGGGTGATCTCGATGTATGTCCGGCGCGGAAACATGCTCAGCCATTGATCGATGCGCCGTTCGGTATCGGTGTTGGCTTGATGTGTGATCAGCTGCAGCAGCGGGCTGTGACGACCGTGCAGCAGGATCAGGCCTTCGTTATCGGCGAACAACCATTCCGGGTGGATGACCGCCGTTTCCCGCGTGTGCTCTTCGAGGTACGCGCGTGAAATCAATTTCGACAGGTTGAGATAACCGATCCGGTTCTGGCACAGCGCGGTGACCCGATGGTAGCCGCCCTGGCCGTTATCGAAAAACAGTTCAGCGCCGGCGATCGGCTTGATGCCGGCGTTTTCCGC
>Ga0075163_10010984_pt1 | contig 11811 bp, 7 predicted proteins | sample JI1023141ADNA_FD_71478 | JGI IMG/M metagenome (GOLD analysis project Ga0075163, IMG submission 71478) | Wastewater effluent complex algal communities from Wisconsin, to seasonally profile nutrient transformation and Carbon sequestration -... | ecosystem: Engineered > WWTP > Effluent > Algae... | reverse complement strand
GTGCTCGTTCTAAAGTTTTTTGTTCCTCCAGCCAAAACATAATCTTTAACTTTATTTGAAAGATAATATTTTTCCTCCACTTTATTTACGTCAAAAACAAAATGGTCAAATTCGTTTTTGTCTGCGGATTCGAAGACAAAATCGCCATGCCAATTGAATTGCTGATTTGCCTTTTGGCAAAGCATTACCTCGCCATTGATTTGCGTGTATCTTTTATTTTTATTTTTCGAGCTTGTAACAAATTTTACCCCTTTTTCTTTTAGATAATATTTGGAATCTGTATAATCCTCCAAAAAATCTTGCATTTTATGTTCTAACTTTATTTTGCTAGGAAAGGTAAAGTCAATTTTGTGGTCTTTAAAACCTACGACAAAAATTCTCTCACGATGTTGAGGAATTCCAAAATCCTTACTGTTTAATATTTGTGATTGGATATTATAACCTAATTCGTGAAATACATCTTTAACAACTTTCCAAGTTCTTCCGTTGTCGTGATTCGTTAAACCTTTTACATTTTCATAGATGAAGACTTTAGGTTTAGTTTCATTAACTATTCTTGCAAAGTCATAAAATAAAGTCCCTCTGATGTCTTCTAGGCCAAGTCGTTTGCCTACCATAGAAAAGGCTTGACATGGGCTTCCACCAACTAGAATATCTAATTTTCCTTTATACTTTTTCGCATTAAATTGCGTAACGTCATCGTACCAGTCGCTTGCAGCAATCTCGTAATTTGCAAAATAACTTTGCTTAACAAATGGATCTATGTCGACAGCAAAAACATGGGAATGATTTAGATCTAATCTTTTTAGGGCATATTCAGCAGCTCCAATACCACTAAATAAAGTTCCAATTCTTATTTGAGCAGTTGGATTGGAAAATTCTTTAAGTCTCCAGTCGTTTTCTCCAAACAAATCAGCCTCGGCCACCTTGTTTAATACGTCGTCTGAGGATTCAGAATATCTTTTTACCATATATTTTATTTTTTTCTCCGCAAGTGAAAGAATTGTAGAGTCGAGGTTTTTCTCGTAAACACTTTTTGCAATTTTCTCACTTAACAACTCTTTTGTCATGTGACTTTTGTCGAGCTTGAATATTTTGCAAAGTTTCGGAAGACGTTTTTCGTCAAATTCTCGTTTCCCATTTTCGATTTTACTCAAATTTGCTGAGTCAATATCGAGTTTAGCTGCAAGTTGAGAAAGTGTAAAACCTCTCTGAGTACGAAGCTCTTTAATATATTGCCCAAAGGTTTCACGCATATAACTTGTCAATTTATGACAAATTTATGGAATCTGAATTTAAGTCCAAGTTATTGCATATTTAGTTTTCAACATTTACCAATTAGAATTATTGTGTATGAAGAAAAATATTTGATTTTATTTTGTACGACTTGGTGTAGATTGTAATGTATTATGTTTTGTTTTTTTTGATTGAATATGTAATAACAAGAAGAATGAGGGAGTTCAATTTCAAATAAATCTTTAAGTTATTATTTTCTCAATCTCACCCCTTAAACTCATCCACCCACTTAGGCGTACTCATTTGTTTTAATATGCGTGGTACATCACCAAAGGAAGTAACTAAAGAGCCTCGGCTCCGATCAATAAGGTCGGTTCTAAAATTATTACCGGTTTGCATAATGTATTCGGCCATTTGGGCGCCAATTACTTTCATAAGGTCAAAGCGGGTTACATCGGCCATGTCAATACTTCCTAAGGTTTCTTCGCCAAGGTCGTGCAGCCATTTGCTTTTGTATTTTTTTTCGTCGAGCGCGTCAATGTTCGGTAATTTTTTAATGGCAATAGGGTCTAGTGTAATTTGAAAGCGTCTAAAATCCACCAAGGTATTCATCATGGGCGATCGTAACATATCAATTTGCATGGCGCTGGCATCTTGCGGTGTTTGCGTCATCAACCAATTTAACCAAAAATTAATGTCAACGCCCTTTGGGTTAATGGTATCATCGGGTTTTATAAATTGCCTCGAGATGCCCGTGCCAAAACTAAACATGGTAAGTTCGCTTAAGCGGTAATTACTTTGTTTGTCTTTAGGGCAACTATACGATACCGCTTCAATAAATGCCGCTAAGGAAGGATTGTTATATGTCGTAGTTCCGCCATCTACAAAACGCTCTAAAGGATAAAAATACGTGGGCGCACTCATGGTGGCTTCCATTACCGCGCGTAATAACACAGTTTTGTAAGTGCCATGGTAAGTATTATCGGCTTGTTTAAAGCAGGTAAAAAATGTTTCTTCGGCCGCGGCCATATCTTGTGCGGTAATTAAAAGATCAATATCGTGTTTGTGGCAGGCTTGCTCTAGTGTTTCATTTTTTACCGTTTCTTCTAATAAACTTCGGTATTGCTGTTTGCTAAATGCCGGAGGATTTACAAAACGATTTCCCAAACTGCGTTTATCAAATACTTTGGTAACTAAACTTTCGTAAAGTGTTTCAATTTGGTCGGCATTGTGGCCTGTGCAAATTAATCCTGCAATAATGCCGCCGGTAGAAGTGCCTGCCACCATATCAAATAATTGGTGCAAGGGCATTTCGGCAATTTGCTCTAATTTTTTTAAGAGTTGAATGGTTAAAATGCCACGCATACCTCCGCCATCTAAACATAAAATGGCTCGGTGGTTGGGGTTGATGTTTAATTTTTCGAACGCCTTTTTGCGTGCGGGATCAATTTGGGTGCCGTTTAATTTTGCCATAGATTAGTTTTTTTAGAGGCATTTAACCACCATTATTTTTTTAACCACCAAGACACCAAGGCACGGTTTTTATTAAGCGAAGCAACCGTGTCTCCGTGTCTTGGTGGTTAGTATCAACCTTGGTTTTTTGGTTAAAAGCTTAGTGTTGAAGATAATTATTTACCTCTAAAAACAAAAGCGCTGTTAAAATAAAAGCCGTAACTTAAAGCGTTAAAAACAATTATACCTTAAATGCGCACGGTTTGGATCATACTTTTTTTGTTTTTGTTAAGGGTGGGACATCCTTCGACGGAGTTTATCCTGAGCGAAGTCGAAGGACTCAGGGTGACAGCGCCTAAAGATTCGGTTAAAGCCGATACGCTATTAGCTTTGGCAAAATCGCAATTAGGAAAAAATTATTGTTACGCTGTTTCCGATCCCGAAAAGGGATTTGATTGCAGTGGCTTTGTGTATTTTGTATTCCATAGTTTTAAAATTGACGTGCCGCGCTCTAGTAAATTATATAAAAACTACGGTAAAAAAATTGAATTAGATTCGGCTAGGGCAGGGGATGTGATTGTTTTTACAGGAACAAATGCTAAAAAACGTAGTCCCGGCCATGTAGGTATTGTTATTTCATGCGAGAATGGGATCCCAACATTTATTCATTCGTCGTCGGGTAAACAAAAGGGCGTAATCATTTCTGATTTTAATGAATCGCCTTATTATAAAAAGCGGTTTATAAAGATCGTGCGGGTGGCTACGGTCTATTAGAGGCAGAAACCGCAAAGGTGCTAAGCACTTCGCAAAGGAGGCGCCAAGTTCGCAAAGGATCAACTAACCGCAGAAAAATAAAAGAAGGCAAAGAAGCTAAGCTTACGCAAAGACAGCGAGCTTTTTCATTTTTTTACTGGCTTTGCGGAACCGAAGGTCTTTGCCTCCTTTAAACAATGGTAATAAAACTTTGCGAACTTTGCGCCTCCTTTGCGTGGCGTCAGCGCTTTGCGGTTTCTGCCTTTAAATAAACAGAACTAAAAGAGTTTATAAAAATTGTGCGGTTTCTGCCTCTAAAAAAGAATAGAAATAAAAAAGGCTAGCCTTAGCTAACCTTCTCAATGATCTTGTAAGAGAAATCCATAAAACTCAACAGATCCTCGCCAACGTCGCGGAGGTCGTAATCGTTTTCGTCGTAAAGCCAATCTACATGCACTTTGCTTCCGCCTTTGTGAAGTAGATTAAGTTCTTTTAAAAAATCAAACAACATACGTTGTGAAGAGGTATTGATATAATTAAGTTCAAAAAGAATTTTGATATCTCCCTTAGGTTTTTTTGCGTAATCTCTTATCCAACTAATAAGTGGCGTATAAAATTCGTGAGCGTTATCTAAAAAAGAAGAGCCTTTTACTTCGCAAGCACCGGTGATATGATCAAGGATCACAAGCGGTGAATGTTTTGTTTCTTTTATAATGAGCTTTTCCATAGGTATTATTTCAAAGATATGATAATTTACTTAAAATAAACGCGCCGTTTATCTACAAATTGCCTCCGTTGAGCAAAAAATACAATGGAATGAGTGAAGGCTTTTTTGTTTTAGAAATTAGGTGAAGAAAATTTAAAAGGGTTTAAGGAGTGCTCTGAAATCAAACCTATTCTATTTTAAAAACATGACATACAGATAGTTATGAAGTATATAAAATATAACCACTAAGACTGGAAGGCCCAAAATTTTTATTAGATCTCTAGGAATTACGAAGGGTATAATAATAAATTAACCACCAAGACACCAAGACACAGTTTGTTATATGGTGAAACCGTGCCTTGGTGGTTAAAAAATACATTGTGGTGATAAAAAGCTTTGCGTCTTCGCGGTAAAAATCGTTCGCAAGTTAAGTCACAGTTTATTATATGTTGAAACCGTGTCTTAGTGCCTTGGTGGTTAAAAAATACATTATGGTGAAAAAAAATTTGTGTCTTTGTAGCAAAAAAACTACTTTGTACCTAAGCCATGCAACTTAATGTACTCAGGGAAATCAATTCCCTTTTTAAACTCCTCCGAATAAATATATTTTTTTATTTCGGCGGCCCAAGCGCGGTGCGATAATTTGGAAGATAAAATAGAAGGATCAAATGGTTTTCCAAAATGAATGGTTACGGTATGTCCTTTTTGCTTGAACATTTCATCGGGTAAAAACAACATTTCAATATTTGCTTTAATGCCAATAAATTTTCTAAAGTTGGCAAAGCGGTAAAAAAATTTTGAGTTTTCACCTTCAATAAAAGTGGGAACTATTAAACGTTTGTGATCGATGGCTTGTGTAACAAAACTTTTTTTCCAGGTAAGATCCATTATTTGTCCGTTTATTTTTCGCGACACCAACCCTGCCGGAAAAAATAATACAGCATCATTGGAATTTAAAATATCTTCCATGGTGCGCAGCGATGTAGCGGAAGTAGAGCCCACTTTGTTTATCCCAACAAACACATCACCATAATTTTTTAAGGTGAGTAATACATCGTTCACAAAAAAACGAACGTCTTTTCTAAGATCGCCAACGGCTTTTATTAGCGACATCCCATCTAATCCACCAAGGGGATGATTAGCGGCTACAATAATGCGTTCGTTAAGGGGTATGTTTTGTGTATTTACCGATACAATTTTTGCACCAAGCACTTCCAAGGCACGGGTATTAAAATCTAAGCCCTTGGCATCTTTTAATAATACCATGGCATCGTTGATCTCTTGTTCGTGAAGTTTACGTTTAAGCCAGCGAAGTAAAAAACCGGGCAGCCATTTTTTGAGTCCCGGCGCTTTTTCGCTCAATACTTTATCTACATCAATGAATTTTTTTGGCTGCGCACTCATGATATAGCGATCATTTTTTAGCGATGGTTAGTTCTAATGTTCTAATGCGGTCGTTAAGTTTTTGCAAACTGCGGAATAATACATAACTCCTGCGATAATCGCCAATAGCAAAAGCCGGCGATCCTTGTACAATTTCTCCTTCTTTTTCGATGGTAGATCCAACGCCGCTTTGTCCGGCAATTTTTACGCCATCAGCAATGGTAATATGTCCTACAACACCTGCTTGTCCGCCCATCATCACATTTTTTCCAATTTTTGCAGAGCCTGCCACAAATGCGCCACCGGCTAAAACAGTGTTCTCGCCAATTTCTACATTATGTGCAATTTGAATTAAATTATCAAGCTTAGCACCTTTGCGAATAATGGTTGATCCCATCGTGGCGCGATCAATCGATGTATTGGATCCTATTTCTACATGATCTTCGATGATCACATTTCCAATTTGCGGAACTTTTTTATAATTATTTTCAGAGTTTGGCGCAAATCCAAATCCATCGCTACCAATCACAGTGCTTGCATGAACGGTGCAATGATTTCCTATTACGCAATCGTGATAAATTTTTACGCCTGAAAAGAATGTGCAATTATCACCAACGGTTGTGCCATCGCCAATAAACACGTGAGGATAAATTTTTACGTTATTTCCAATTTTTACATTCTCGCCAATGTAGGCAAAGGCAGCTACGTAACAATCGCTTCCAATTTTTGCACTTGGTGAAATAAAACTTGGTTGTTCAATGCCTTTTTTGTTTTGCTTGATCTCGTAATACATCTCCAACAACTTTGCAAAACTTCCGTAAGCATCTTCTACACGAATTAAGGTGCAGGTTGGTTTTACGGGTTTATCTAATTCAAAATTAGTATTGATGATAATAACAGAGGCATCGGTGGTGTATGCAAAATTGGTATAAAGCTTATTCGATAAAAAACACAAACTGCCGGCTTTACCTTCTTCAATTTTGGCCAATGAGGAAACCTTAACGTCCCCATTTCCTTCAACTTTGCCATTTAATAGTCCGGCTATCTGATTTGCTGTAAATTCCATGTTCTTGCAGAATGTAAAAATACGTTTTTTATGCGTTTACACAAGAGCCGAGTTTGTATTTATATCAACCTTAGGTAAATAGACTGTAATTGCATGCAGCGGGTGGAGAAACATCTCCCTCCTGAAGGAGTGATTGCCCGAGGAACGAGAAAAGTTAGGTCGTGATTTTGCTTAATAATTTTCCTCCCCCGTCATCGCTTTGCGATGCCACCCCCTCCTGAAGGAGGGGGATGGTGTGGAGAGTAGTATCGCAAAAACCACCCACTCGTGAAGGAGGGGGATGGTGGGAAGACCTGCTATTTATTTAACAGCACTTTTACAGCTTCTTTTATCTGTTGGTCTTCGCCTTTTATCATTGGTGTATACTCATTTAGCACCTTGTGATCGGGCTCTAACTGGTTGTTCTCATAGTATTTACCATCAGGCGAAATAATTCCCACTTGTGGGATCCCAAATACAATGGATTGATCTTGCAAATTTTCCCACCACACTGCAGTTCCTGTTCCGGGCACCGGCATACCAATTAATTTGCCAATGTTGAGCGTTTTGTACACCACAGGGAACATATGCGCATCCGAGTAATTTCCTTCGCTCATCAACACAACGCTTGGTTTATTCCATTTCGATCCGGGTTCAACTCCAATTTTGCGTTCTTTTGGAACAAAGTCCATGTATTTTTTCCCCGATAAAAATGTAGCAAGATCATCGTGCAGCCATCCACCGCCATTAAAACGTGTGTCAACGATCAAGGCTTTTTTATTGGGATATTTTCCTAATACTTGATCGTAAAATTCGCGATACGCTTCATCATTCATTCCGCGCACATGCATGTAACCTAATTCGCCATTAGATAAAGTGTTTACCATTTTTTGCATGCGTTTGATCCAACGTTGATACAATAATTCGTTCAGTACATCATATCCAATTGGTTTAATGGTTTCATCCCAACGTTTTTTTGTGGTCTCGTCGTACAACGACAGCAAAGTAGGTTTACCCGCAATACGATTTAAAAATTTATAGTAATTGGTTTCTGGAGTAATTTCATTGCCGTTTATTTTTTCGATAATAACACCCGCTTTAATTTGCGTACCAGAATATACTAACGGACCTTTTTCAATCACTTCCGCAATTTTTAATCCATTGCCTTTAAAGCTCTCGTCGAAAAATGCGCCTAAACTTGCGGTTTGATCGGGATTATGGCCACCTGCAAACGAACGGCAGCCGGTATGCGATGCGTTGAGTTCACCTAACAACTCGCTTGCCATTTCGGCAAAATCACGATTATTATTAATGTAAGGAAGGAATTTAGAATAATTCTCTTTGTAATAATTCCAATCTGTTTTTTGAAGATCGCTTACGTAAAATTTCTTTACCACCTGGCGCCACATATGCTCAAACATATATTCGCGTTCGGCAGCGGTGTTCAAGGTCATTTCGGCATTAAAATTAATTTCTTTTTTCTCAGCCTTTTCAATATTTACTTTAGTTGGTTTGCCATTTGAGATAAAGAATATATTCTTACCGTCTTTGTCAAACATCATTTCGCCAACGCTTTTCGAATCTAATTTTACTAGGAGTTTAGTTTCATTTTCTTTGAATTTTGTTTGCCACAGATCATAGCCACCTTCAAATTTAGTAAGGTAAAATAATTTTTCTCCGTCTAATGATAATAAAGCATCTGCTAATAATGACGAGTGTATGGTTAAGCGTGCTTTGCGGTCAGATAGTCCATCCATTTCAATTTTCACAACAGGAAGACTGGATTTTTTTGTGGTGTCTTTTTTATCCTTATCCTTTTTTTCTTTTTCTTCCGATTCTTTTAATAAAGCATAATCTTCTTTTTTCATTTTAAATAGATCGTAAGCTTCTTTGGTAAAAAATAAACCGTAAGCATCGGTTTGATTTCCGTGGCTTGCCACATTTTTCATCCCATGGCGGCTGCTGAACCAGATCATGGCTTTTCCATTCATGGCCCACTTAGCACCTCCATTATCAAAACCGCTTTCGGTAAGATCAATAATTGGTTCTTTGCCTTGAGCGTCGGCTAAACCAACTTCAGAGCGCCATTGGCCATCTTGTAAAAAATGAACCAGTAAATATTTTCCATCAGGGCTCCAATCGTAAGATTGATCTCCATCTGAATACGAATAATTTTTCTCGGCCGGTAAAATTGTACGAATGGCTTTAGTTTTTAAGTTGATCACTTTAACAGCGGTACGTTCTTCAATAAAAGCAACCTCATTTCCATCAGGAGAATATTTAGGTTGAAAGCATTCTGTTTTTCCAACAACAATGGCTTCTTCTTTTAAAATGGTAGAATTGAAGAAGTATTTTTCTTCTTTGCGAGTTAGATCTGTTTTATAGATGCCCCAAATATTATTTCTTTCGGAAGCATAAACAATACTTTTTCCATCAGGACTGAAGCTGGCCGAGCGTTCTTGGCCTGCAGTATTGGTGATGCGTTTGGTAGTTCCATTTTCTATGGAAGCCACAAATACTTCGCCACGTACAACAAACACAACTTCTTTTCCGTTGGATGATACACTCATTTCGGTGGCACCTGTTGTGAACGTTTCGGTTTTCTCATTAGGATAACGCTCATCTGTATTAATGGTAATGTTCACTTTTTTAGCATCACCATTGGCAGCTTGCGTATAAATTTCGCCATTAAAGCTATAGCAAAGCATGTCGCTAGAACTTGCCGATAAAAAACGCACCGGGTTTTTTTCGTATTTACTTACTTGAGTTTGTTTTGTTGGATCAGCCGCATCCATTTTCCAAATATTAAAGTTTCCGCTTTTTTCGCTGAGAAAATAAATTGATTTTTCATCGTTGCTAAATATTGGATTACGGTCTTCACCTGCAAAATCACTTAGCATCGTAAACTTGCTTGATTTTAGATCGTACATCCATACATCGCGGGTTATGGCAGAGGTATGGTGTTTTCTCCAGGCATCTTCGTAACCTTTTCTATCATGAAAAATGATCTTATCGCCGGCCTTATTTATTTTAGCATCTTCGGCGGCAATAGTGAGTAATTGTTTTTCTTGACCACCACTAACTGGCACCGTATATAATTCCGGTAAACGTGCCGGTGCACATTGTATAAAATCTTTTTCGTCTTGACGATTAGAACTGTACACTACAGATTTTCCATCAGGCGTAAAATAAGCCGGAAGATCGGGTGATGAATGAAAGGTCAATCGTTTTGATTCACCACCATCGGAAGGCATTAGATAAATATCATAATTGCCTGTTTTATCAGAAGCATAAGCGATCCACTTTCCATCCGGGCTCCAAATGGCCATAAAATCATGCGCATCGCTTAATGTTAATGGAACGGCGGCTCCACCTGCCGCATCTACTTTATATATATCGCCTTTGTAATTGAACACAATTGTTTTTCCATCCGGAGAAATGTTAGGATAGCGCAACCAAAGTGGCGTATTTTTTTCGGAACTGAATGAGAAACATAGCAGCGCCAACACATAGATCGGCGAAAGGATTAATTTTTTCATATGCATAATATTAGCAGAACAAATATATAAATAAGGTCTGTTTTAACAAGAATAAAGCGCTGCTAAATGATGATTGGTGAATATTCGTGTTGTTTAGGCAGAAAGACACAATGAAATCTAGGTAAGATAATTAGTAATGCCGATTAAATTCGAGTATTAAGGCACTGTTTATTTTATGTCACGCAGGGAGAAGCTCTTATTTTTGTTTTTTACCGATAAATTATTATATTTAAACTTAGTTTAGTTTTTAATTAATTTGACAAAGGATATTAATAGTGAATTTATCGACTCGCGAGAGATCAAGGGCGCTGTAAAAATTTATTTACGGAGAGACGGGATTGTGGAGCAAGAGTGGGGCGAAAGTAATTTAGAAATTGACGGAGAAAAGATAATGAAGGCCAAAGATCTTTTAGGGGAAATGGTTGGAAAGAAACGTGTGAGGATCTTTGTTACCACTCAGGATTTTTCGAACATGACCCCAGAAGGAAGAAAAGTGGCTGCTACAAAAGAGGCCAATGAATATACAATTGCTGTGGCGGTACTCATTGATTCATTAGCAAAAAAATTGCTCTTCAATTTTTTCATTACTATGAATAAGCACATTCTCCCAATCAAGGGATTTACCAATAAGGAAGAAGGAATACGGTGGTTGAAGAGTATGAAAGAGCCACAATAGAGTTTGTGATGGATTAAGTAAACTATTTATGAAGAATTATATGAGTACCAAAGGAACTATGCACGCATTAAGAAAAACGTTAGTTATACTGTGTTTTCTACACTTTGTGTCACTAGTAAATGCGCAAAAGAAGAATCTTACTTTTCAGTATGATGCTGGCGCTACCCCTCGCGAACATAATTTGGATTTTGAGCGCATGCGTTTGTATGTAGAGTTTGTTCCCGAAGAAGGATTAGTAAAAGGAAAGATCACTCACTTTTTCTCGGCCAATAGAGAAAAAGTGGATTCGTTTTTTTTGGATGGCCCCGGAATTGAAATTAAAGAAGCAAAATTAAATGGAGCAGCCATCACTTATAAGATCAATAAAGATGGGATCACATTTTTTCCATCAAAACCATTAAGTTGGAATACTAAGGATAGTTTAGCAATTACGTATGAAGCACATCCACGCCGCGGGATCTACTTTATTGGGTGGAACGACAAAAACAATATTAGTCGTAAACAAATTTGGACGCAAGGGCAGGGCGTAGATAACCGTCATTGGTTTCCTTGTTATGATACGCCTAATGATAAATTGCTTACCGAAGTTTATGTAAAATTTAATAAGGATTATAAGGTTTTATCAAATGGTGTAAAAACGGCTGAGAAAGAACAAAAAGACGGAACAAAAATTTGGCACTATAAAATGAGTCACCCACACCCAACGTATTTAGTAATGCTTGGGATAGGAAAGTATGATATTAAAGAAACCAAATCAAAAAGCGGAGTGCCTTTGCGTCAGTGGTATTACCCAGAGTGGAAAGACAGATACGAATGGTGTTATAAATACAACGAAAAGATCTTTGACTTTATGGAAACTGAAATTGGCGTGCCTTACGGTTGGGAATCGTATTCGCAAATTCCGGTGCAGGATTTTATGTTTGGTGCCATGGAAAACACATCGGCAACATTATTTGGCGATTTTTTTGAAGTAGATGCACGTGGCTATAACGATAGAAATTACGTTTCGGTAAATGCGCAT
>Ga0075163_10010983_pt1 | contig 11811 bp, 9 predicted proteins | sample JI1023141ADNA_FD_71478 | JGI IMG/M metagenome (GOLD analysis project Ga0075163, IMG submission 71478) | Wastewater effluent complex algal communities from Wisconsin, to seasonally profile nutrient transformation and Carbon sequestration -... | ecosystem: Engineered > WWTP > Effluent > Algae... | reverse complement strand
GAAGGCGACGCCCCCCAAGGGCGAGCGGCCCACGGGTGTTCGATGGCCGTCGCGAGCGGGCCGAGGTTGGGTCGAGCATCGCAGCCGTACACCCGTACGGCGAGAAGCACAGGCCCAAGATCGGCCCGCGCAGCAGGCAAGCGAACACCCGTGGCGGAGGGGAATGGGAGTCGAACCCACCCAGCGACGCATGGCGCCACCCACCGGGTTTGAAGCCCGGCCGACCCACCAGGGTCGTGTCCCCTCCGCAGAAACCTTTGTCGACCTGTTCATGCCCCCGCCATCACTTCCCCCACCTCGGCAAACAGCTGGCTGTCGACCCGAAGCCGATGCACGTCGCCCACCCTCCGCAACAAGCCGATGCGGTCGAAATGTTCGAGGATCTGGATGGCCCGTTTGCGCCCCAGCCGTGTCGCGTCGCGGAAATGCGCCGCCAGCACCTCGCCACCCTGCTCGTGGGCGACCTGGCGCGCGATCGCGGTCAGCCGCGCCATCGTCGCCAGAGGGTAGTACAGGTCCTTGACGACCTGATGCAGTTCGCCGCGCTGCGCCAGCCGCGCCAGCGTCACGCGCAGCAGCGGCTCGGGCTCGCCACTGTCGCGTGCCAGGTCGCGCACCCAGGCGCCTTCGAAGCCGGCCGCATCCAGCAGCGGCGCCACCTTCTGCGCCAGCCGCAGCTCGGTGGCCGACAAGCTCACGCCATGTTCGGGCAGGTGCACGAAGGCGCCGCGCACCTGCACCCGGCCAGAGACCTGCAGCGAGGCCAGCAGCGCGCGCCACAGCGGTTCGGGCAGCCTGGGCAGCGCCAGGCGCCGCAGCCGTGCCGCATCGGGCCCCAGCTCTTCGGGATGGCTGACATGAAAGGCCGCCAGCCGCTCCAGCACGAGCGCGCCGGCCTGGGCCGCCTGGTCGGCGCCCAGTGCCCAGTCGGCCCGGGCGTCGCGCTGGCGCAGGACGTTGGCGGGCAGCTCCAGCGGCGCTTGCGGGGCTCCTTGTGCCGCGGCGAAGCGCATCACGTCGACCCCGTGCGGTGCCACCGCCAGCCAGCGTTGCAGCCGCTCCAGCGGCGAGCCCGCCGTCAGCGCCTGCAGTTCGGCCAGGCGCTGCGGCGTGCGGCGGTAGCGCACGGGGGCCAGCGGGTCCAGCACCTGGCCGCCGGCCAGCGTGCGCGATGCCGAGGCGTCGCGCAGCACCACCCGGTCGCCGTACCAGGCGCCCAGCGGGCGCTGCAGCACCAGTTGCACCAGGCCACGCTGGCCGGGTGCGATGACCGGCGGGTCGAGCACGGCCACGCTGGCCGGCACCATCGCCGCGCCGATGTGCACCTGGACCGCAGTGCCGGAGCGCAGCGGCCGCGCTTCGTCGTGCCACAGCTGCAGCGTGGCGTCCAGGCGCGACGTGGCCAGTGCCGCAGCCGGCGCGACCAGCCACTGCCCCCGATCGACCTGCGCCTTGTCGATGCCGGCCAATGCCACTGCGCAGCGCTGCCCGGCCCGCGCCTGCGTCACCGCGCGGTTCTGCGCGTGCAGGCTGCGCACCCGTGCCACACGCTCGCCGGGCAACAGCCGCAATTCATCGCCGACGTCGACGTGACCGGCGTGCACGGTGCCGGTGACGACCGTGCCGACCCCGTCGAGCGTGAAGGCGCGGTCGACTGCCAGGCGGAAGCCGAAGGCATGATCGTCGCGCACCGGTGCGGCGCGTGCGGCATCGAACAGCATGGCCCGCAGCGCCTCGATGCCATCGCCCCTGGTGGCCGCCACCGGCAGCACCGGCGCGCCGGCCAGCGCCGTGCCTTCGAGCAATGCGGTGGCTTCGGCGGCCACGGCCTGCACCCGCGATGCATCTGCACGGTCGCACTTGGTCACGACGACGATCGCGCGCGACAGACCCAGCAGCGACAGCACCGCCAGGTGCTCCCGCGTCTGCGGCATCACGCCGTCGTCGGCGGCCACCAGCAGCAGGGCCAGGTCGATGCCGGTGGCGCCAGCCAGCATGGTGTGCACCAGGCGTTCGTGGCCGGGCACGTCGATGAAGCCGATGCGCTCGTCGCGGCCCGGCACGGCCAGGAAGGCGTAGCCCAGCTCGATGCTGATGCCGCGCTGCTTCTCTTCGGGCAGGCGGTCGGTGTCCACGCCGGTGAGGGCCCTCACCAGCGTGGTCTTGCCGTGGTCGATGTGACCGGCGGTGCCGACGATCATGGAACGGTTGCGATCAGACGATCTCGCGCGCCGAGATCGTGTACTTGAAACTGTCCGGCGTCAGCTCGTCGAAGCGGCCGCTGGCGTTCTCGCCGTTGGGGTACATCAGGAACGGCAGCGTGCCCTTGGCGGCGCTGCCCGGCAGCCGGATGTCGTGTGCGGTGTTCCAGGCCACCCAGTTGCCTTCCCAGCCGCCGAACAGGCTCTTCATCACCGGCGCCACCAGCGGATGCTTCGGGTCCTTGATCCAGTCCGCCGTCTCCTGGCGCATCACCTTGAGCACGTCGGCCGGGTCCATCGCGACCCAGCCATGGGCCTGCAGGAAGACCTCGGCGCGGCAATGCTGCGCCCCTTTGAGGTTGGCCGAGTTGCCGCCGAGCTCGCGGTAGCCGAAGGCCGATGGCGCCAGCCGCAGGCCGTAGACGTCGCGCGCGGGCACGCCTGCCGAGCGGCACAAGCCGACGAACAGCGCGTTGAGGTCGGCGCACTTGCCACTCAGGTTGCCGGTCTCGAGCATGGCCTTGATGTCGCCGGTGCCGCAGCCCCGGGTCTTGGGCTCGCGGTAGGAGTTCGCGATCACCCAGTCGTAGAGCGCGCGCACCTTGTCGACGTCGCTGCGCGCACCGCGCGTGGCCTCGAGCGCGGTCTTGCGCACGATGCCGTCGACCGGCAGCAGTTCGGTGGCTTCGAGGCTGGCCTTCAGCAGCGCCGGGTCTTCGGCCACCTTGCCGCCGCGGCCGAGGTCGGTGGCGCGGTTGCGCGTCTGCACGCGGCTGGTCAACGTGATCGTCGGGGCCGTCACCGTGGCCGGGAACTCGGCATGCAGGCAGCGCACGCCGCGTTGCGGGTCGGCGGCCACTCGCACGGCGCCGGCATTGCCCGACCAGCTGTTGTCGAGCGAACGCTGGTAGTCGGTGTCGACGTCGGGCACCGGCAGCCACAGCTGCGTCGCGCCCTTGACGTCGGCCACATTGACGGTGGTGGTGACCTCGAAGCTGCGCCAGGCGCCGACCTGCGGCTCGAAGCGTCGCCCCTGGGCCAGCGCCGGGCGGGTCAGGACCCACGGGGCAGAGGCCACGGCGGCGGTTTTCAGCAGTGTGCGGCGGGACAGTGATTTCACTTTCATGCGACTCTCCAGACTGGAAAAGTGGTGGGGGGGCGGGGTCAACGGGTCAGCTGCTCGTTCAGCTGCGGCAGCTGCTGGCAGAAGGCTTCGCTGTGTTCGAGGCAGCGCAGGTCCAGCAGCAGGCGGTCGTCGGCGACACGGCCGATCACCGGCAGCGGCAGCGCGCGCAGCGCCGCGGCCAGTTCGTCGAGCGCGCGGCCGGCACCCTTCTTCTGCAGCGGGGCGATCGCGAGACCGGCTGAATTCAGGCGTTCGACCGGCAGCGAGCCCGAACCGATCTGCCCCTGCAGGTCGAGCACCGACGCCGCGAAGCGCGGCGCCACCGCGGCCGCCACTTCGGGCTGCAGGCGCCGCGCCAACGCGCGGATCTCGTCGGCGGGCCGCGTCAGCAGGCGCAGCGTGGGCAGGTCTTGCGCCAGGCGTTCCGGTCGCAGGTACAGCCGCAGCGTGGCTTCCAGCGCGGCCAGCGGCAGCTTGCTCATGCGCAGCGCACGCTTCATCGGGAACCTGCGGATGCGGTCGACGGCGGCCCGGCTGCCGACGATCAGCCCCGCCTGCGGCCCACCGAGCAGCTTGTCACCGCTGAAGGTCACGATGTCACAGCCGGCGGCGAGCTTCTCCTGCGGCAGCGGCTCTCGCGGCAGGCCGTGGGCGGCCAGGTCGATCAGCGAGCCAGCGCCCAGGTCGGTGGCCAGCGGCAGGCCGCGCGCGTGGGCCAGCGCCGCCAGGTCGGCCTCGTCGACGGCCGCGGTGAAGCCCTGCACCGCGTAGTTGCTGGTGTGCACCTTCATCAGCAGCGCGGTGTGTTCGCCGATGGCCTGTTCGTAGTCGTGCGGGTGGGTGCGGTTGGTGGTGCCGACCTCGACCAGCGTGGCGCCGGCCGAGACCATCACGTCGGGCATGCGGAAGGCGCCGCCGATCTCGACCAGCTCGCCCCGCGAGACGACGACTTCCTTGCCACGGGCCAGCGCCGCGATCGTCAGCAGCACCGCCGCGGCGTTGTTGTTGACCACCGTGGCGGCCTCGGCGCCCGTGATCGTGCACAGCAGTTCCTCGACGATGTTGTCGCGGTCGCCGCGGCCGCCACTGGCCAGGTCGTATTCGAGGTTGTTCGGGCCGGCCATCATCGCCAGCAGGTGCTGCAGCGCGCTGTCGGCCAGCAGGGCGCGGCCGAGGTTGGTGTGGATGACGGTGCCGGTCAGGTTCAGCACCGCCCGCATGCGCGGGGCCAGGCGTTGGTCGACGAGGCGTGCCAGATCGGCTTCGAGGCGGGGCAGGGCCAGCGCGTCGGCGTCCAGCGCGCCGGCCAGCGCCGTGCTGCGGCGCTCGTCAAGCAGCCGGCGTGCGCTGCCGGCAACCACGGTGTGGCCATGTTCGGCGACCAGGGCCACCACGGCGTCCTGGCGCAGCAGGCGGTCGACCGAGGGGAGGTCCTTGGCGTGGGCCGGGAGGCTGGCCTGGGAACCGTCGACGACGGATTCGGTGGGCCGGGCCATCAGGCGGCTCCGGGGTCGGGCGGTGCGCCCGGCGGGGCTTCGGGCTCGCCGAACAGCAGCATCAGGTTGACGCCGTGGCGCGCCATGCCGGTCTCGCTGACCAGCAGGTCCAGCGTCAGGCTGGCCAGGTCGTCGGCGACCGGGTCGACGAAGGGGTCGCGGTCGCTGTGCACGATCTTCAGGTAGTGGTGGCACTCGTCGCAGGTCTCGGCCTGCACGGCGGCCTTGGCGGCGCGGCTGGCGGCGCCATCGGCGTCGTCGCCACCGTCGGGCTCGTCGAGCGTGTCGAGGGCCTGGTAGGCCAGGCCCTTGACGCTCAGGCAATGGCTGCACTTGATGCGCACCATGTGCCACTGCATGCTGCACAGGCTGCAGTGCAGGTAGCGCTGGCCCGGGGTGTCGCCGGCGCTGCGCACGATGCTGGCCGTCGGCCGGCTGCCGCAGCAGGGGCAGACGGTTTCGTCGTCGAGGCGGCCGAACGGCTGGCCCAGCGTGGTGTGCCGGCGCTGCACCTCGAGCACCATGTGCGTCCACACCACCTGCAGCGCCGCGGCGACGAGGGGCGCGGTCGCCAGGTCCAGGCCGGCCATCACGCCGGTGAGCAGGCTGTCGGCCTGGCGTTCGAGGAAATGTTCGTCGGCCGTGGCCAGGCGCGCCAGCGTGCCCTGCACCGATGCCGGAGCCTTCGGCTGCAGGTCGGCCACCAATGTGCGCAGCACGCGGTGCCAGGCGGCGTCGCGTGGCCAGTCGGCGGCGGCCAGCGGGGGCACGCCGCGTTGTGCGGCGCGGTCGAGCGCCGGGCCATCGGGGATCGGCACCTCGACGCCGGCGGACAGGGCCCGCTGCTGCGCCGCTGCCAGGTCGGCCATGAAGGCCAGGAAGTCGCCCATCGCGTGCCCCGGCGCCAGCTGGCGCAGGCGCATCGCACGCTCTGCAAACAGCGTGCTGCGCTCCGGCCAACGGAAGAACGGCATGTCGCCACCCGCGCCGCGGGCGACGATTTCTTCGGGCGACATGACCTTGACGGTGGCGCTGGAGCCGGTGGGCAAGAGGAGATTCCTTCGACATGAAGCCGGGCGCCCGTGGGCGCCCGGCGAGGTGGGACCTGCGGTGGACTATTTGCCTCGCGTCATCTCGCGATGCCAGGCCGGGTGGTGCAGCCGGGCCCAGCCTTCGGGCACGTTGCCGCGGGTCATGCCGCGCATCGAGCCCTTGGTCCAGATGCCCATGTAGATGTGGCCGATGATCATCAGCACCAGCACCGCCGCACCGACGGCGTGCAGCAGCACGCTGACGCGCAGCAGGTCCACGGGCAGCAGCGGCGCGATCCACGGCCGCCACAGGGCCACGCCGGTGGCCAGCAGCACCACCATGCACACCAGCAGCACCCAGAACAGCACCTTCTGGCCGGCGTTGAACTTGCCGGCCGGCGGCATCTGCGGGTGCCGGCCCAGCAGCAGGTCGGGCGCCTTCTTGCGCCATTCGCTGTCGCCGGGCTTCATCACGTTGTCGCGCCAGTGGTGCACCGCCATCAGCACGAAGGCCAGGAACATCAACAACCCGATGAAGGGGTGCAGGATGCGTGTCCACGGCCCGCCGCCGAACAGGTGGCTGAAGAAGAACAAGCTGGGGTGGAAGAAGGCCAGGCCGGACAGGCCCGCGAGCACGAAGGTGATCGCGACGACCCAGTGGGTCATGCGTTCACCGTCCTCGTAGCGCTTGAGGTACTTCATCAGACCTTCTCCTCTTCGGACTGCTCTTCGTGCGGGCCGACCTTCATGTAGTGGAAGAATCCCACCAGCACCGCGCCGACCATGCCGGCCAGTGCCAGCGGCTTGGCGAAGCCCTTCCACAACGACACCAGCGGGCTGATGCTCGGGTTCTTCGGCAGGTCTTCGAGCTCGGGACGGTCGGCATGCTTGAGCACGTACATCACGTGCGTGCCGCCCACGCCTTCGGGGTTGTAGAGCCCGGCGTTGGCGAAGCCGCGCTCCTTCAGTTCACCCGCACGCTTGTTGCCGTAGGCCACCATGTCGTCCTTGGTGCCGAAGCCGATGGCCCCCGTGGGGCAGGTCTTCACGCAGGCCGGTTCCAGCCCCACGCCGACGCGGTCGGAGCACAAGGTGCACTTGTAGGCCTTGTTGTCCTTGGCGCTGATGCGCGGCACGTCGAATGGGCAACCCTTGATGCAGTAGCCGCAGCCGATGCAGTGCTCGGAGTTGAAGTCGACGATGCCGTTGGCGTACTTGACGATCGCGCCCGGCGACGGGCAGGCCTTCAGGCAGCCCGGATCCTCGCAGTGCATGCAGCCGTCCTTGCGGATCAGCCACTCGAGGCTGCCTTCCTTCGGGTCGACCTCGAAGAACCGCATCACGGTCCAGGAGGTCGGCGTCAGGTCGGCCGGGTTGTCGTAGACGCCCACGTGCTCGCCGATCTCGTCGCGCAGGTCGTTCCAGTTCATGCAGGCCACCTGGCAGGCCTTGCAGCCGATGCACTTGGACTCGTCGATGAGCTTGGCGACCTGCGGGATCGCGGTTCGCACCTGAGGGGTGGGCGTGGTGGTGGCCGAGCGGGCCACGACGTCGAGGGATTGCATGCTTCCCATGGCTCACCCAACCTTTTCGATGTTGACCAGGAAGGCCTTGAACTCCGGCGTCTGCGAGTTGGCGTCGCCGACGAACGGGGTCAGGGCATTGGCCAGGAAGCCGTTCTTCGTGACGCCCTTGAAGCCCCAGTGGATGGGGATGCCCACGTGGTGGACCTTCTTGCCGTTCACGTCGAGCGCCTTCAGCCGCTTGGTCACCGCGCAGGCGGCGACGATCTCGGCGCGGTTGGACCGCACCTTGACCATGTCGCCCTGCTTGATGCCCTTCTCCTTGGCCAGCTCTTCGCCGATCTCGACGAAGGCCGAGGGCTGCGTGATGGCGTTGCTCTTGGCGTGCTTGGTCCAGAAGTGGAAGTGCTCGGTGAGTCGGTAGGTGGTGGCCGCGTAGGGGAACTCCTCCTTCTTGCCGAAGGCCTCCAGGTCACCCTTGTAGACCCGCGCGGCCGGATTGCTCGTGGCCTTGGGGTTGCTCGGGCACATCAGGTTCACGCCGACGGGCGTCTCGAAGGGCTCGTAGTGCTCGGGGAACGGACCTTCGGCCATGCCGATGGCGTGCAGCCGGGCCACGCCCTCGGGGTTCATGATGAACGCACCCACGTTCTGCTCGGGCGCGGCATCGGGCCGCATGTCGGGGATGTCCGCCCCGCCGGCCCAGCTGGTGCCGTTCCAGGCCAGGTACTTGCGGCTCGGATCCCAGGGCTTGCCCTTGGCATCGGCGCTGGCGCGGTTGTAGAGGATGCGCCGGTTGGCCGGCCACGAGTAGCCCCAGTTCCCGTGCACGCCCAGCCCGGTGGGGTCGGAAGTGTCGCGCCGTTGCGCGAAGTTGCCCGCCGGGCCCCAGACGCCGCAGTAGATCCAGTTGCCGCAGCTGGTGCTGCCGTCGTCGCGCAACATCGCGAAGCCGGGCAGCTGGTCGCCGGCCTTCACCAGCGGGGCCGGCGGCGGTGCGTTCGGTGCCGGTGGCGGCACCGGGATCGGCTTGCCGGCCGCGTCGAGCTTGGGCGGTGCCGGCGGCGCGAAGACATCGGCCAGCGCCTTGCCGTTGATCTCGCGCAGCACCTCGGCCGACTGCGGAACGTTGGCATTGACATACGGCCAGGAGAGTGCCGCGATCGGCTCGGGCAGCGTGCCGCCGTCCTTGGCGTACATGCCGCGCAGCTTCATGAACAGGCGCGCCATGATCTCGCTGTCGATCTTGCCTTCGCCCGGCGGGTCGATCGCCTTTTCCTTCCAGGCGATCACTCGGCTGGAGTTGGTGAAGGTGCCGGCTTCTTCGGCGAAGCAGCCGGTGGGCAGTCGGAAGACCTCGGTCTGGATCTTCGCCGCCTCGACGTTGTTGAGCGCGCCGAAGTTCTTCCAGAACTCGCTCGTCTCGGTCTGCAGCGGGTCCATGATGACCAGGTACTTCAGCTTGGCCAGGCCCTGCGAGAGCTTCTTCTGGTTCGGCACCGCGGCCAGCGGGTTGAAGCCCTGGCAGATGAAGCCGTTCATCTTGCCCTGGTGCATGCGCTCGAACATCGACAGCACGTCGTAGCCGGTGTCGCGCTTGGGGTACCAGTCGTAGGCGAAGTCGTTGTCCTTCGTCGCCGCGGCCCCGTAGTAGCACTTCATCAGGCTGGTGTGCCACTTCGGGAAGTTCTGCGTGAAGGCCATCTGGCCCGGACGCAGAGGCTTGCCGGTGCGGGTCTTGAGGAAGGCCTCGCGGTTCACGTCGGCTTCGGTCGGCGAGGCCATGTAACCCGACATCACCTCCGAGTAGGCGCACATGTCGGTGATGCCCTGCACGTTGGCGTGCCCGCGCAGCGCGTTGATGCCGCCGCCCGGCCGACCCATGTTGCCCAGCAGCAGCTGGATCATCGCCATCGTGCGGATGTTCTGGCTGCCCACGGAGTGGTGCGTCCAGCCCAGGGCGTAGCAGATCGTCATCACCTTGTCGGTGGCCGAACTGGCGCCCATCATCTCGGCGATCTTCAGGAACTGGTCCTTCGGCGTGCCGGTGATCTTGCTGACCAGCTCCGGCGTGTACCGGGCGTAGTGCTTCTTCATCTGCTGGAAGACGCACAGCGGGTCCTGCAGGCTGTCGTCGACCTTGACGAAACCATCCTCGCCCAGCTGGTAGCCCCAGCTGGCCTTGTCGTAGTTGCGCTTGGCCTCGTTGTAGCCGCTGAAGAAGCCGTTGTCGAAGTTGAAGTCGGGCTTGGTCAGGAAAGTGGCGTCGGTGTTGAGCTTGACGTAGTCGAGGTGGATCTTGTTGTTGCTCAACAGGTAGTTGATGACGCCGCCGAGGAAGGCGATGTCGGTGCCGACGCGAAGCGGCGCGTAGACATCGGCCACTGCGGCCGTGCGCGTGAAGCGCGGGTCGACCACGATCAGCTTGGCCTTGCGTTGCTGCATGGCCTCGACCACCCACTTGAAACCACAGGGGTGTGCTTCTGCGGCATTGCCGCCCATGACGAGAACGAGATCGCTGTTCTTGATATCAGTCCAAGAATTCGTCATCGCTCCGCGACCGAAAGTCGGGCCCAGACTGGACACCGTCGGTGCGTGTCAAACGCGTGCTTGTGTATCGAGAGTGACGATTCCCAGGCCGCGAGCGACCTTGACGCTGATGAAGCCGCTCTCGTTGGACGAAGCCGACGAGATCAGGATGCCGGTGGTGTTCCAGCGGTTGACGACGACGCCCTTGTCGTTGGTCTTGATCAGGTTGGCGTCACGGTCGGCCTTCATGTGCTTGGCGATGCGGGTCAGTGCTTCGTCCCAGCTCAGGCGCTTCCACTCGTCGGTGCCGGGTTCGCGCACCTGCGGGACCATGAGCCGGTCTTTCGACTGGATCATGTCCATCAGGCCGGCGCCCTTGGGGCACAGCGTGCCGCGGTTGACCGGATTGTCCGGATCACCCTCGATGTGGACGATGGAGGTCTTGACGTTCTTGGCCTTGTCGCCCAGCGTGTAGATGATCACGCCGCAGCTGACCGAGCAGTACGGGCAGATGCTGCGCGACTCCGTGGTGCGGGCCAGTTTGAAGCTGCGCGTCTCGGCCAACGCGGCCGTGGGCGAGAAGCCCAACGCGACCAGGCTGGATCCGACCAGCCCCGCTCCACTGACCCGGAAGAACTGCCTCCGGTCCATGTCCATGTACTTCGACTCCTGCGAGTTCGGAACTCGCCAATGCGTTCGCCTGCATCCCGGCAGAGCAGGTGCCATTTCAACGCCGGGGCTTGCGGGTTTCCATCACCTTGTGCCCCTATGAACGGCACTGCAAGGGTGGCGCTGCTCGGGTCCTGGCGAGCGCGTTCTGCGCTCGTGGCGGCGGGGTGGGCGGGTGGCCGCGCATGACTTGTGTCGCGCGACAAGTTGTCGCGACAGGTTGGCGTGGCTCAGGCCAGCGGCGTGCGCGGGTCCCGCAAAGCGTCGAGCACCAGCGGGGTCAGGCCCTCGCCCTGGCGCTGCTGAACATGGGCCAGCAGCTCGCGCCGCATGCGCGGATCCCAGTAGCGGCGCAGGTGCTGGGCGATGCCTTCGACGGCTTCGTGGCGGTCGGGCATCGCGTCGAAGAACTCGCCGATGCGGTTGGCCATGTGGATCAGGTTGTCAGTGTCCATGGGGGGCCGACGAAGGCAGGTCGAGCGCCAGGCGCTCGGGGAAGGTGTAGGCCACGGCGTCGTCGCCGCGCACGAAGCCGGCCAGCACGACGCCGAGCTGCTGCGCCGTCTGCACCGCCAGCTGGGTGGGCGCCGACACCGCGGCCAGCGCACCGACGCCGGCCGCCGCGGTCTTCTGCACCATCTCGAAACTGGCGCGGCTGGTGATGCAGACGAAGCCCTGTGAAGGCACCAGGCCGCGAGCCACCATCGCGCCGACCAGTTTGTCGAGCGCGTTGTGACGGCCGATGTCCTCGCGCACGAGATGCACCTTGCCGTCGAGCCCGCACCAGGCCGCGGCATGGGCGGCGCCGGTGAGCTGCTGCAGCGCCTGATGCTGGCGCAGTTCGCGCTGGGCCTGCGCCATCGCGGCCACCGGCACCTGCACCACCGGGGTGAGGGGCAGCGCGCGCCGCACCTGGTCCAGCTGCTCGGTGCCGCACAGGCCGCAGCCGGTGCGGCCAGCCAGGTTGCGGCGGCGCTCGCGCAGCCGCCAGGCACAGGCCGACGACACCTCCAGATGCACCTCGATGCCCAGCGCCACCGGGGTCACCTCGATGCCGTAGAGCTCGCTGCGGTCGTCCAGCAGCCCTTCGGTCAGCGCGAAACCGAGCGCGAAGTCCTCCAGTTCGGACGGCGTGGCCAGCATCACCGCGTGTGACAGGCCGTTGAAGACCAGGGACACCGGCACTTCCTCGGCCAGCCAGTCGGGCTGCGCCTGGGCCACGCCGCGGCGCAGCGC
>Ga0075163_10010982_pt1 | contig 11811 bp, 9 predicted proteins | sample JI1023141ADNA_FD_71478 | JGI IMG/M metagenome (GOLD analysis project Ga0075163, IMG submission 71478) | Wastewater effluent complex algal communities from Wisconsin, to seasonally profile nutrient transformation and Carbon sequestration -... | ecosystem: Engineered > WWTP > Effluent > Algae... | reverse complement strand
CAGCCGCCGAGAAGGATGGCCGCCAGCGCGCTGGACAGCAGCAGGGCCGTGCGCCGAGGTGTCACGGCACCACCTTGGCCGCAGCGGACGCCGTCGCACCCGGCCCGGCCACCGACCCCGCGCCACCCGAAGCGGCAGCCGGCGCGGCCCCCGCTGCCGGCGCGGTCGGTGCGGCAGAGGCCTTGACCACGTCGCCGTCGCCGAGCGAATCGGCCGGGTTGAGCACCAGCCGGTCGCTGGCCGAAACGCCGTCGACGATCTCCACCGATTCGCCCCGGTTTCGGCCCAGCTTCACCGGCCGCAGGCTCACCTTGCCGGCGCCGTCGACCACCGCCACGCGCGTGCCCTCGGCGCGGAACAGCAGCACGTTGGTGGGCACCGTGAGCGCACCGCTCAGCGCCATCGGCAACTCCACCTGCACGTAGGCGCCGGGCAGCAGCACGCCGTCGCGGTTGGCCAGCACGATGTCGACCTGCATCGTGCGCGTGCTGGCGTCGATCGACGCCGCGGTGCGGGCCACCTGGCCGGCAAAGCGCTGGCCGCGCAGTTCGGCCTGCGTCACCACCACGTTCTGACCGGGCTTGATGCGGTTGGCATTGGCCTGCGGCACGTTGATGCTCACGCGCAGCGGATCGGTCTGCGTCAGCACGAACAGCGGGCGGGCCGCGCCCGCGTCGATCAGGTCGCCGACGTCGACGTTGCGCCGGGTGATGACGCCGGCGAACGGCGCCACGATGCGCTTGAACTGCTCGAGCTGACGCAGCCGCTGCACGTTGGCCTCGGCCGCGGCCAGGTTGGCGCGGGCCTGGGTGCTGGCGCTGCGGCGCTCGTCGAGCTCCTGCTGCGAGACCACGTCCTTCTGGCGCAAGGCCTCCCAGCGCGCCACGGTGCTGCGCGCCAGGTCCAGGCTGGCAGCGGCCTGGTCACGCGCGGCCACGGCCTGCGACAGCTGCTGGTCGATCTCGGGCGTGTCGATCTCGGCCAACAGCTCGCCCTTGGCCACGCGGCTGCCGATGTCGCGCGTCCAGCGCTTGAGGTAGCCGCTGGCACGCGCCGAGATGGGCGACTGCATGTTGCCCTGCAGGCTGCCGGGCAGCAGCGTGGTCTGGCCGCCGCTGTCCAACTTGGCGGAGGTGGTCAGCACGTACTGCACCGCGCGCTCCGCGGTGCCGGACTTCAGTGTCTCGGCATTGGCCGCGCGCGACAGCACCGTGCGCCCGGCGCCGAGCGCCAGCAGCACCAGCACCACCAGGGCGGCCCACTTGCTGCGGCGCAGGATCTCGCGCCGCTTGAGCAGCTCGCCGTGCGCGTCGGGGTCATCGCCGTCGATCACGTGGATGCCGAGTGCCGAATGGCGTTGCTCCGTCATGGAATCAACCTTCCTGGGGTGTGGCGGCGGGCGCGATGGCCCGTGCCGCATGGCGCAGCGCCAGGCGCCGATGCACGCCGGCGAACACCACCGGCACGAACAACAAGGTGGACACGGTGGCGAAGATCAGCCCGCCGATCACCGCGCGGCCCAGCGGCGCGTTCTGCTCGGCGCCCTCGCCCAGGCCGAGGGCCATCGGCACCATGCCGATGACCATGGCCAGGGCCGTCATCAGCACCGGGCGGATGCGGGTGGCACCGGCCTCCAACGCGGCCGACAGCGCCGGCACGCCTTCCTCGATGCGCTGCCGCGCGAAGGACACCACCAGGATGCTGTTGGCCGTGGCCACGCCCATGGTCATGATGGCGCCGGTGAGCGCCGGCACGCTCAGCGTGGTGCCGGTGATGAACAGCATCCAGGCGATGCCGGCCAGCGCCGCGGGCAGCGCCGCGATGATGATGGCCGCATCCACCCAGGCCTGGAAGTTCACGACGATCAGCAGGTACACCAGCACGATGGCCATGGCCAACCCGACGCCCAGGCCGACGAAGGAATCCTGCATGGTCTGCACCTGGCCGCGGATCACCAGTTGGCTGCCGCGCGGCAGCCGCGGCCGCATCTCGTCCACCAGCGTCTTCACCTTCGACGCGACGCTGGCCAGGTCGGTGCCCTGCACGCTCACGTACAGGTCGATCGCGGGCAGGATGTTGTAGCGCGAGACGATGGCCATCTGCCGCGCCGGCGTGGCGTCCACCAGGTTGCCCAGCAGCTGGGTGCTGGTGGCCGTGTTGCCAGCGGCCGCAGCGGCGCCCGCGGCATTGCCGGTGGCCGCCACCGGCAGGTTGAGCAGCGCCTCCAGCGAATCGATGTTGTATTGCGGGCTCTGCACCGCGATGTTGTAGACCACGCCGTTGCGCGGGTCGAGCCAGAAGGCCGGCGCCGTCTGCGAGCTGCCCGAAAGCGCCACCAGCACGTTCTGACCCACGTTGAAGGCGCTCAGGCCCACCTGCTGCAGCCGCGTGCGGTCCATCTGCAGATTGACGGCCGGCGCGTCCAGCCGCTGGTGCACATGCGCGTCCACCGCACCCGGGATCTGGCGGATGGCCTTGGCCAGTTCGGCGGCCAGCGCCGCGTTGCCCGCCATGTTGGCGCCGGTGAACTGGATGTCGATGGCCGCGGGCAGGCCGAAGTTCAGGATCTGCGTGACGATGTCGGCCGGCTGGAAGAAGAACTCCACGCCCGGAAACCGCTTGGGCAGTTCGGCCCGCAGGATGTTCTGGATCTCGTCGGTGGGCCGATGCCCCTCGCGCAGCGAGAGCTGGATCTCGCCATCGAGCGTGCCGATGGTGCCGGCGTTGCTGTACGACAGGTTGATGCCGCTGTTGGGAACGCCCAGGTTGTCGAGGATGGTCTCCAGTTCGCCCGGCGGCACCAGCTCGCGGATGGCGGCTTCCACCCGGTCGGCCAGCCGTGCCGTCTCCTCGATGCGGGTGCCGGTGGGAGCGCGCAGGTGCAGCCGGATCTGGCCCGCATCGACGCTGGGAAAGAAGTCCCGGCCAAGGAAAGGATAGAGCCCGCACGACAGCAGGCAGAACAGCGTGAAGCCCACCGCGAAGCCCCGGCGCCGCGACAGCAGCGCCGACAGCGCCAGCGTGTAGGCCCGGCGCACGCGCTCGAAGCCCCGGTCGAAGCCGAGGTACAGGCGCTGCAATGGGCCGGGCCGGGCCTCGGCCGAGATGGCGGGGACATTGCGCATCAGCAGCATCACCATGGTCGGCACCAGCGTGCGCGACAGCAGGTAGGAGGCGGCCATTGCGAACACCACCGCCTCGGCCATCGGCACGAACAGGAAGCGCGCCACGCCGGACAGGAAGAACATCGGCACGAAGACGATGCAGATGCACAGCGTGGACACGAAAGCCGGCACGCCGATCTCGCCGGCGCCGACGATGATGGCGTCCTCCAGCGGCTTGCCCAGGTGGATGTGGCGCTCGATGTTCTCGATGGTGACGATGGCCTGGTCAACCAGGATGCCCACCGACAGCGCCAGTCCGCCCAGCGTCATCAGGTTGAGCGTCTCGCCCAGTGCGCGCAGCACCAGGATGGACGACAGCACCGACAGCGGGATGGTGAGCGCGATGATCAGCGTGCTGCGCCAGCTGCCCAGGAACAGCAGCACCATCAGCGCGGTGAGGCCGGCGGCGATCAGGCCCTCGCTCACCACGCCCTGGATGGCCGCCTTGACGAACACCGACTGGTCGAACAGGGGCGTGATCTTCACGTCGGCAGGCAGCACCTCCTGCGCCCGCGGCAGCAGCGCGCGCAGGTTGGACACGATGTCCAGCGTGGAGGCGCCGCCGTTCTTCAGCACCGACAGCAGCACGCCGCGCGCACCGTCCTGGCGCACGATGTTGGTCTGCGGCGCAAAGCCGTCGCGCACCTGGGCCACGTCGCGCAGGTAGGTGGTGGCGCCGTTCTGTGTGCGCACGGGCAAGTCGTTCAAGCCCAGCAGCGCGTCGGGCGAGCCGTTCATGCGCACGGTGTGCTCGGTGCCGCCGAACTTCACCGTGCCCGAGGGCAGGATCAGGTTCTGCAGGTTCACCGCGTTCACCACGTCGGCCGGCGCCAGGCCGCGCGCCTGCAGCGCGGGCAGGTCGAGGTCCACCGAGATCAGCCGGTTCTTGCCGCCGTACGGAAACGGCACCGCCACGCCAGGGATGGTGATGAGCTGCGGCCGCAGCAGGTTGACGGCCGCATCGAACAGCGACTGCTCGGGCAGCGTCTTGCTGGACAGGCCGAGCTGGATCACCGGGATGCTCGAGGCCGAGTACTTGATGATCAGCGGCGGCGTGATGCCCGGCGGCAGCTGCCGCACCTGCGCCTGCTCGATGGCCACCACCTGGGCAATGGCGGTCTGGATGTTGGCGGTGGGCTGGAAGAACACCTTGATGATGGTGATGCCCGCCAGCGACTGGGACTCGATGTGCTCGATGTCGCTCACCGTGGTGGTGAGGCTGCGCTCGTTCTGCGCGGCGATGCGCTGGCCCATCTCCTGCGCCGGCAGCCCGCCGTAGTTCCAGACGATGCTGATCACCGGAATGTTGATTTCCGGGAAGATGTCTGTGGCCATCGTGCGCAGCGCGAACGGTGTGGCCAGCACGATCAGGATCGCCATCACGATGAACGTGTAGGGCCGGCGCAAGGCCAGCTGGACCATCGACATGGGCAGACCGATCGGGAGAGGGACTGGCTCGCATGTTAGTCAACGCCGCGACCGCGCCGGATCGAGGAAGTCCCCGAGGCGCGGAGGGTCCGCGTTGTGCTGCGCGGCCGCGACGAGACCGGCCTCAGCCGGTCGATTCGGCGGTGCCCTGTCGCACCAGCAGCACCGGCACCGGTGCCTCGCGCAGGATCTGCTCGGCGTCGCTGCCCATGAACAGCCGGCCCGCGCCGCGGCGGCCGTGCGTGCCGATGACGATCAGGTCGGCCGGCCAGTCCGTGGCCTCGGCCACGACCAGGTCGCACACCCGTGCTGCAAAGCTGTCGCGCAGCACGGTTTCCGCCGCCGCGCCGGCCGCCTCGGCGCGAGCCTTGGCGGCGTCCAGGATCTTCTGCCCGCCTTCCCGCAACAGCGGAATCAGCTCACCGCTGTAGCCCACGTAGCCGGTGGCGGCCACGGCCAGCGACAACTCGTCGACGATGTGCATCAGGCGCAGCCGGCCGCCGGTGAGCTTGGCCAGTGCAATGGCTTCGGTCAGGCCGCGGGCCGAGGGCTCGCTGCCGTCCACGGGAACCAGGATGCGTTGGTACATGCGGTGCTCCGGTCGCCCGGCGGGAGCCGGGCTTCGCAAAGAGTATGCGGCGATGGACGATGCGCCGCTTGATCCGCGACATCGCCGCGGATGTTCGACGACCCGGCCGCGGGAACGGCGCCGGAGCGGAATTCAATAGTGCGGCGGCAACTCGTCGCGCAGGCTGCGGAACGGCGCCGTGCCGTCGTCGGGCTGCTGCTGCCGCAACTCGGCCACCTCGCGCAGCAGCCGCTCGATCTGCTGCTGCTGCCTCACGATGGTGAGGTTCAGGTGGTCGAGCAGGTCCTCGGTGTAGCTGGCCTTGACCTCCAGGTCGGTCAGGCGCTTGTCGGTGTCGTCGGATGGGGCCATGCCCCGATTGGACGCGATTTCCACAGCTTGACCCCGGTCAACCTTCGAGCCGACCCCGACTCCAACAATCGCCAAGCTGCAAAACAAGAAGGAGTGCCGCACATGCTTCAGATACGCATCCATGGACGCGGAGGCCAGGGCGTGGTGACGGCGGCGGAGATGCTGTCCATCGCCGCCTTCGAGCAGGGCCGGCATGCACAGGCGTTTCCCAGTTTCGGCTCCGAGCGCACCGGTGCGCCGGTGGTCGCCTTCTGCCGCATCGACGACAAGGAGATCCGGCTGCGCGAGCCCATCCAGTCGCCCGACGTGCTGATCGTGCAGGACCCGACGCTGCTCTACCAGGTCGACGTGTTCCAGGGCCTGCACCCCGACGGCTATGTGCTGATCAACAGCCGCCGCAGCTTCGACGAACTGGGCCTGGCCGAGATCACCCGGCAGTTCCGCCACGAACGCCTGACCACCGTGCCAGCCTCCGAGATCGCCCTGAAGCACCTGGGCCGGCCCCTGCCCAATGCGGTGCTGCTGGGCGGGTTCGCCGCGCTGTCGGGCCTGATCACGCTGGACGCGGTGGGCCTGGCCATCCGCGCCAAGTTCAGCGGCAAGGTGGCCGACGGCAACATCGCCGCCGCCGCGGAAGCCTACGAGTTCATCCAGAAGGAAATTGCGGAGTTGGCCCATGCTCAAACAGATTGAAGGCTCACAGGCCGTGGCCGAGGCGGTGGCGCTGTGCCGCCCCGAGGTGATCTGCGCCTACCCCATTTCGCCGCAGACGCACATCGTCGAAGGCCTGGGCGAACTGGTGAAGGACGGCACGCTCGCGCCCTGCGAGTTCATCAACGTCGAGAGCGAGTTTGCCGCGATGAGCGTGGCCATCGGCTCGTCGGCGGCCGGCGCACGCACCTACACCGCCACCGCCAGCCAGGGCCTGCTGTTCATGGCCGAGGCCGTGTACAACGCCTCGGGCCTGGGGCTGCCGATCGTGATGACGGTGGCCAACCGCGCCATCGGCGCGCCCATCAACATCTGGAACGACCACAGCGACAGCATGAGCCAGCGCGACTGCGGCTGGATCCAGCTGTTCGCCGCGCACAACCAGGAGGCGCTGGACCTGCACATCCAGGCCTTCCGCCTGGCCGAGGAACTGAGCATGCCGGTGATGGTGTGCATGGACGGATTCATCCTCACCCACGCCTACGAGCGCGTGGACATGCCCACGCAGGCGCAGGTGGATGCCTTCCTGCCACGCTACGAGCCGCGCCAGGTGCTGGACGTGGCCGACCCGGTGTCCATCGGCGCGATGGTCGGCCCCGAGGCCTTCATGGAGGTGCGCTACCTGGCGCACGCCAAGCAACTGATGGCGCTGGAGCGCATTCCGCAGCTCGCGGCTGAATTCGCCGAGACCTTCGGCCGAACCACCGGCGGCCTGGTGCGGCCCTACAAGACCGAGGACGCCGAGACCATCGTGGTCGCGCTGGGCTCGGTGCTGGGCACGCTGAAGGACACCATCGACGAGATGCGCGACGACGGCCTGCGCATCGGCGTGCTGGGCATCCACTCGTTCCGGCCCTTCCCGCTGGCCGCAGTGCGCGCCGCGCTGCAGGGCGCCAAGCGCGTGGTGGTGCTCGAGAAGAGCTTCTCGGTGGGCCTGGGCGGCGTGGTGTCCAACGACGTGCGGCTGGCCTTGCACCGCCTGGGGCAGCACGGCTACACCGTGATCGCAGGGCTGGGCGGACGGGCCATCACCAAGGCCAGCCTGCACCGCACGCTGCGCGACGCCATCGCCGACAAGCTCGAACCCCTGACCTTCATGGACCTGGACTGGGGCGTCGTCAATCGCCACCTGGCCCGCGAAGCCGCCGTCCGCCGCAGCGGCCCCATCGCCGAAAGCCTGTTGCGCGACATCGGCACCGTGGCCTCCAAGGTAAGCTAACGATGAACACCCCCGTCAAGTTCTATCAAACCGGCACCTTCACCGTCGGCAACCGCCTGCTGGCGCCCGAACAGCGCAGCCTCCAGGCCTCGGCCGAGCGCAGCAATTCGCTCAACTCCGGCCACCGCGCCTGCCAGGGCTGCGGCGAGGCGCTGGGCGCGCGCTATGCGGTGGACGCCGCGATGCGCGCCACCAACAACCAGATCATCGCGGCCAATGCCACCGGCTGCCTGGAGGTGTTCTCCACGCCCTACCCCGAAACCTCGTGGCAGCTGCCCTGGATCCACTCGCTGTTCGGCAATGCCGCGGCGGTGGGCACCGGCATCGCGGCGGCCCTGAAGGTCAAGGGCAAGAAGAGCGTGCGCGTGATCGCCCAGGGCGGCGACGGCGGCACCACCGACATCGGCTTCGGCTGCCTCAGCGGGATGTTCGAGCGCAACGACGACGTGCTCTACATCTGCTACGACAACGAGGCCTACATGAACACCGGCGTGCAGCGCAGCAGCGCCACGCCGCCGGGGGCGCGCACCGCCACCACCATGGCGGTGGGCAGCGAACCCGGTGCCGTGTTCGGCCAGGGCAAGAACCTGCCGCTGATCGCCATGGCGCACGAAATCCCCTACGTGGCCACGGCCACGGTGGCCGACCTGCACGACCTGGAGGCCAAGGTCGAGAAGGCCATGTCCCTGCACGGCGCGCGCTACCTGCACGTGCTAGTGCCCTGCCCGCTGGGCTGGGGCTCGGCCAGCCACGACACCATCCGCCTGGCGCGGCTGGCGCGCGAGACCGGCATCTTCCCGGAGTTCGAGGCCGAGCATGGCGAAGTCACCTCGGTCACCAAGATCCGCCACCGCGTGCCGGTGGAGGAATATCTCAAGCCCCAAAAGCGCTTTGCCCACCTGTTTGCAGGCGCAGGGCAGCCCGAGATGCTGGCCCGCATCCAGGCCGACGCGGACCGCAACATCCGCCGCTTCAAGCTGCTCGACGAGGAAGTCGCATGACCATGCAAAAGCCTTTCGCGATCACGCTGGACCCCGGCTCGTCGCTCGCCAACAAGACCGGCACCTGGCGCACCGAGCGCCCGGTGTATGTCGACCGCCTGCCACCCTGCAATGCGCAGTGCCCCGCCGGCGAGGACATCCAGGGCTGGCTGTTCCACGCCGAGAGCGGCAGCTACGAGGCCGCCTGGCGCCACCTGACGCGTGACAACCCCTTCCCGGCCATCATGGGCCGCGTCTGCTACCACTCGTGCGAAGGCGCCTGCAACCGCGGCAAGATCGACGACGCGGTGGGCATCAACTCGGTCGAGCGCTTCCTGGGCGACGAGGCCATCAAGAAGGGCTGGCGCTTCGAGCCGCCCGCGCAAGAGACGGGCAAGCAGGTGCTGATCGTCGGCGCCGGGCCGTCGGGCATGTCGGCGGCCTACCACCTGCGGCGCATGGGCCATGGTGTCACCGTGTCCGAGGCCGGCCCGCTGATGGGCGGCATGATGCGCTTCGGCATCCCCAAGTACCGCCTTCCACGCGAGGTGCTCGATGCCGAGATGCAGCGCATCGTCGACATGGGCGTGCGCGTGCTGCTGGACAGCAAGGTGGACGACATCGCGCAGGCCATGGTCGACGGCGGCTACGACGCCACCTTCCTGGCCGTGGGCGCGCACATTGGCAAGCGCACCTACATCCCGGCCAAGGACTCGTCGCGCATCGTCGACGCCATCTCGGTGCTGCGCTCGATGGAGGGCGAGGATCAACCCATGCTCGGCCGCCGCGTGGTGGTCTACGGCGGCGGCAACACCGCCATCGACGTGGCCCGCACCGCCAAGCGCCTGGGCGCCACCGAGGCCATCATCGTCTACCGCCGCACCCGCGAGCGCATGCCCGCGCACGACTTCGAGGTCGAGGAGGCTCTGCAAGAGGGCGTGATGGTCAAGTGGCTGTCCACCATCAAGCAAAGCGGCGACGGCGGCGCTCTCACCATCGAGAAGATGGTGCTCGACGCCAAGGGCAACCCGCAGCCCACCGGCGAGTTCGAGACGCTGGAGGCCGACTCGCTGGTGCTGGCGCTCGGCCAGGACGTGGACTTGGGCCTGCTGGACGGCGTGCCCGGCCTCGAGCTGAAGGACGGCGTGGTGCAGGTCGACCCCGCCACGCTGATGACCGGCCACCCGGGCCTGTTTGCCGGCGGCGACATGGTGCCGGCCGACCGCAACGTGACGGTGGCGGTGGGCCACGGCAAGAAGGCCGCGCGCCACATCGACGCCTGGCTGCGCGGTGCGCAGCTGCCGGCCGCGGCCAAGCACGCGGCGGCCACCTTCGATCGGCTGAACCCCTGGTACTACAGCGACGCGCCCAAGACCGTGCGCCCGCAGCTCGACATCGCCCGCCGCACCAGCAGCTTCGACGAGGTGCAGGGCGGCCTCACCGAGGACAACGCGCTGTTCGAGGCCCGCCGCTGCCTGAGCTGCGGCAACTGCTTCGAGTGCGACAACTGCTACGGGGTGTGCCCCGACAACGCCGTCACCAAGCTGGGGCCCGGCCAGCGCTTCGAGTTCAAGTACGACTATTGCAAGGGCTGCGGCCTGTGCGTGGCCGAGTGCCCCTGCGGCGCCATCGACATGGTGAAGGAAGAGGTGTAGCCGCTCCGGTCGAGCACCCTGCCACGGACGGGACGGATCCGTGCGGGTCGGCACCGGCAATCGCTCCAGTCGCCTGCCGCCGGCACGATAACCGTCCATGGGTTCACCAAGCCAGGCAGTACCCAGCTCCCTCGAAGCCTTGCACCAGCGCCGGGTACGGCGCATGCTGTTGCTCGGCAGCGGCATCGTCGGAGGCGCCAGCCTGGCCTGGGCCGTGGTCTTCCTGGCCTGGGGCAACTGGGTGGCGGCGGGTTTCGAGACCTTCGCGGTCGGCGCCAACATCCTCACCGTCGCGCTGGTTCGCCAGGGACGCATGCACGCCGCATCGCGCCTGCTGATCGCCGTGATGTACGTGCTGGTGTGCATCTACGCCACCGTGCTGGACATTCCCACGGCCCAGGTGCCGCGATCGATGCACGAGTTCCTGCTGGCGCTGGGGGTGATCGCCTGCCTGCTGATGCGCGACGAGGGCCCGGGGCTGCGGCACGGCGTGCCGCTGCTGTGCTTCCTGACCTTCGCGGCACTGGGAGCGTCGGACTTCAGCGTTCACACCGCGTTCGGCCTGCCCGACGACCTGCGCGCCCGCGGCAACTGGGTCAACCATGCCATGGTGGCGGTGCTGGTGTATTCGGCCCTGCATGTGCTGCAGACCGACGTGGCCGAGCGCAACGCCCTCGAGCACGAACTGCGCGACGCGCTGGTGCAAGGCGACCTGCTGCTGCACTTCCAGCCCCAGGTGACCAGTGGCGACCGCGTCATCGGCGCCGAGGCGCTGGTGCGCTGGAACCACCCCCGACGCGGCATGGTGGCGCCCGGCGAATTCATTCCGCTGGCCGAGCGATGCGGACTGATGGAACCCCTGGGCGACTGGGTGCTGCGCACCGCCTGCAACCAGCTGGCCACCTGGCAGCAACGGCGGGAAACCGCGGCGCTGATGCTGGCGGTCAACGTCAGTGCGGTGCAGTTCGCGCAGCCGGATTTCGTCGCCCGCGTGCTCGCGCGGGTCGAGCAGGCCGGCATCGACCCATCGCGCCTGAAGCTCGAGCTCACCGAGAGCATGCTGGCCGAGGACGTGGAGGACCTCATCGCCAAGATGACGGCGTTGAAGGCGCGCGGCATCGGCTTCTCGCTGGACGACTTCGGTACCGGGTTCTCGTCCCTCAATTACCTGCGCCGCCTGCCGCTGGACCAGCTGAAGATCGACCAGTCCTTCGTGCGCAACATGCTGCAGTCGACCAGCGACGCGGCCATCGCGCAGACCGTGATCACGCTGGGACGCAGCCTGGGCCTGACCGTGATCGCCGAGGGCGTGGAGACACCCGAGCAACGCCAGGCCCTGGCCGACATCGGCTGCAACACCTACCAGGGCTACCTGTTCAGCCGGCCGGTGCCAATCGCCGACTTCGATCGGCTGGTGGCGGGCAGCATGGCGTCCTGGACCATGGCGGCCGGCGCCGCCATGGTCGGCCTCGACATCGCGAGCGGCTTGGCCTTGGGCAACCCGGCCTGACCTGGCGCACGCCGGGCCGCGCGCGACCGAGCGGGGTCCGCTTCCGGCACATTGCGGTCGTCCATTCACCGTGTCATTGGGGGACAAGGACGCTGGGTATCGGGCGCAACTCATGTCCCCCGGGAAAGGCTCGGCCTGACCCGGCCGAGCCTTTCCCTCCGCCTTTACTTCGTCGCGCCCGATACCCACCGTCCTTGTCCTTCC
>Ga0075163_10010981_pt1 | contig 11812 bp, 8 predicted proteins | sample JI1023141ADNA_FD_71478 | JGI IMG/M metagenome (GOLD analysis project Ga0075163, IMG submission 71478) | Wastewater effluent complex algal communities from Wisconsin, to seasonally profile nutrient transformation and Carbon sequestration -... | ecosystem: Engineered > WWTP > Effluent > Algae... | reverse complement strand
GAGTTGCGTTCGGCGGCGGCGATCCGTTCTTTTTCTGCGGTATCGTTTGGATCGGGTGACTCCGGCAACATTGCATCGGGCGTCAGCGCTTTGACTTGCAGGTTGTTGGCACTGCCGTTCGAGCCGGTGGCACCCGCTTTGGGCGCTACTGTTCCGGATTTTTCCGCGCTACCGCCACCTAGTACTGCCGCTGTAACCACTGCGGTAAGCAAACCAAGTCCAACGCCCGCAACAATGCGCTTGTTGCGTTTGGACATCCCGCTGCCATGCGCAGTGCCGTTGGCAAGGCTTTGTCGTGGCACCAACGCAGTCGGATCTGCGCGGTGCGATGCCGAATTGTACATCGGCGGATTCGACGATTGTTGCGCTCGCATGCGCTCGGACGAGCGCGACTCCGTGATCGCGGGCGGAAAGGTGCGGTTGGTGCGCCGTCCTCCGTATGCGTCGACGGCCGGTTGTTGTGAACTATTGTTTGGCGAAAAACCGGGCTGCGGTTGGCCATAGTTGTACGGCTGAATCGGCGCTTGGCCGATGGCAGCCGGAGGTTGCAAGATCTGGGGTTGCGCAAGTGCTTGTGGCTGCCCGAATTGCGCCGGCCGCATCGCCGGCGGCGGAGCGCCTGGCATTGTCGTCGGCAACGCACTTGGTTGCGGAGCTATGTAAGGCGAAGGCGTGCGTGGTTTTGCTGGCTCTGCGAAATGCAGAGGCTGCAGTGGCACTATGTCAGCTGGTCGTTCTGCGCCTGGTGGTGGTTTAGTTGGGCGGCTGCGCACTGGCGGCGGGCGTGTTACGGGCCGCGATGGCGGCGGCGTTGGTGGCGCTGGTAGCGGAACGGGCGATGGCTGGACTGCACGCGGTGCTTGCCGCGGCGCGCTGCTCGCCGACGAATATGGTGCCGCCGACAGTTCCATCGGTGGTGGTGGCAGTTGTCGCCCATTGCCGATGTCGTTCGAGTGCCGGCCGATCGTCGATTCTTCGTCGTCGGTCCAAGGGCTGCTCTTGGGCCGCTCAGGACAAGTTGGATGATCGAACAGAAACAGCGTGTTGCCGATCTCGATACGATCGGCGTTGTATAGACGAGTTTCGTTGTCTTGAATCGTGCCGTTGATCAGGGTGCCGTTGCCAGAGCCGCGATCCTTGACGCACCAATACTCACCGTCGTAGCGAAGATCAAAGTGCTTCCGCGAAGCAGCGATGTCCGTAAGTACGAGATCGTTATCGATGCCACGGCCAATTGTAAACGTTTGCCCAGCACGCAGATCTAATTCACGGCCCTTGTCGTTGCCACCGAGAATGGTCAAGCGCGCATTGGCCAACGCTTCACCCGTGATTTCGACCGAGTTAAGATTTTGCTGGCGACGTGGCTCGTCAACCGTGAGTTCGTCCATGGTGCTGTTGCCGGATTTCTCGGCAAAGTCTTGCGACTTGGCTGGCAACACGGGGGTGTTGGCGCGGTTCTGCGCTGCTACCGCATCCGCAAATTCGCGCAAACGCGAGCGCTGGTCGTGCTCTTCAACCGCGGTGCTTTTTTCTTCCGCCCACTCACCTGCGATGGTGCTCTCTTCTTCGACGATCACTTTCGGGGATGGATTACGCGCCACCACGTGTCGTGACACGGGCGCAGCGGTCCCCTTCGGTGATCGTGCGTTCACCGACTAATTGTACGGGCGAGGGTCCGTCGGATCAATGTTATCCGGGCATTAGCGCTGGCGCTGGGCCTAGGGGGCCAGTGCGCCTAGGATACTGGCTCATGCATGCGTTTGGCTCTCTGAATGTGTTGTAACTATACGTAAACGTTCGGATTAATTGAACGATGGGGCCGGCATTCAAATCGACATACATGTACCTCATTGGGCATACCTCTTTGCCTCGTATGGCAGTATCGGTGGTTGTGGCGGATCTGATACCAACGAGACATGCAGCTTGAACTCGTCGGTGGCGCCGTTGCGACCGTCACCATTGCTCCGTCGAAAATCATTGGCATTGGTCAAAACTACCGTGCGCACGCCGCTGAGATGGGCAAAGGCTTGCCGGAAGAACCGCTGATTTTTATGAAGCCACCGTCAGCATTGGTGGCCCATGAAGGCGAAATTGCGCGGCCTGCTGGCTACGAACGGGTCGATTACGAAGGTGAACTGGGCGTTGTCATCGGCACGACAGCCACGCGGGTGCGGCGCTCGGATGCGCTGCAGCATGTGTTGGGCTTCACCTGCATCAACGATGTCACCGTGCGTGATCTGCAGAAAAAAGATGGCCAATGGATCCGAGCCAAAGGCTTTGATGGCTTTTGTCCGGTTGGCCCGCGCGTTGTTGCTGGCCTCGACCCTTCGAATTTGCGCATCACTACGCGGGTCAACGGGGTGGTCCGGCAAGACTCCACCACGGCTGATTTGATTTTCGATGTACCGACGTTGATTTCGTTTGTGAGCCATCACATGACGTTGCTGCCAGGCGACATTATTTCGACCGGCACCCCAGCTGGAGTTGGCAATTTGACACCAGGCGATGTGGTGGAAGTTGAAATCGAACACATCGGTGTGTTGCGCAATCATGTGATTGCCCGCGCCGACGACGCTGGCCCGGCAACGCGGCCTTGGATGATGTAACGATGCAACGTACCACCGATGTCGTGCTTGGCCTCGGCGGTAATCTCGACGGGAATGCGCGCATCTTGCATCGCTTTCGCGCGGCGCGCATGGCAGTGAGCGGCTGGGGCGCCGTGCGCACATCGCGCGTGTATCGCAGCGTGGCGGTTGGCGCGGTGATGCCGGATTTTCTCAATGCTGCGCTGCTCGTAAGCGTGGATGCGCGGTTGGCGCCGGCGAAACTAATCGACATGGTGTTGTTGCTTGAGCATCGGTTGGGGCGCACGCGCTCGGCCGATGTGCGTTATGCGCCACGTACCATCGATCTCGACGTGTTGTTGTGCGGCGATCGGTTGCTCGACGAGCCGGGGCCACCTGCGCTGCATGTACCGCATCCGCAACTGCAGCATCGCCGCTTTGCGTTGCTGCCTTGCATCGATCTACTTGGCCGTGAAGCGCCGTTGCCTGGCACAACGACCACGCTTGGTGCTGCCGATGATGCGCTGCGCTCGACTCAATCGGTGGAAGTTACCGACGAGGAATTCTGAATCGGCGGAGGTGGCTCGTTGAGCTGCGCTGGGCCATCTTTCCACCACCGCCGCACTTGTTCCATCGCTGAGGTGCGGCGCAGCTCGGTGGGCAGCGCTGCAAAAAACGCGCGGCCGTATGATTTCTGCACGATGCGTGAGTCGAGCACTGCAACGATGCCACGATCGTCACGGCGCCGAATCAGCCGTCCAAAACCTTGCCGCAATGCAATCGCCGCGGCTGGCAGTTGCACGGTTACAAACGGATCACGCCCTGCCGCAACTTCGGCGTTGGCGCGCGCCGCAAACAGCGGATCGGTGTGTGGCGAAAACGGCAACTTGTCGATGATCACCAAGCTGAGCTGGTCGCCAGGCACATCGATGCCTTCCCAAAACGTTGCAGCACCGACGAGCACGCCACGATTGGCGTTGCGAAATTGTTCGATCAGCGTCGCGCGCGGTGCTTCGCCTTGCACCAGCAATTGATACTTGTGTGCGCGCAGCCCAGCTGCAAATTCGGCAACCGCACGCAGACTTGTGCACAACACAATCGCGCGACCGTCGGTGATTGCCAATAATTCGATGATGCGCGCGAGCGCTGCACTGCTAAAGCCATCTTCCTGCGGCGGTGGCAAGTCGCGTGGCGCATACAATAGCGCTTGGCTTGCATAGTCGAACGGCGACACCACGCGCAGCTCTTCGACTTCCGACGGGTTGAGCCCCAAGCGCTGTCGGGTGTAGATGAAATTGTCGCCGGCCGACAGGGTCGCGGAGGTAAACACGGCGATCGGTTCGCCATGCACGATGCGCTTGCGAACCAAATCGGCGACGTTGATCGGCGACGCTGCGATCAGTGTGCTGTTGCTGCGCACTTCGCCCCAATACACGTGGCTGGCTTGCCGTTGCTCGGCGATCAAGGCCAAATCATCGCGCATGTCACGTGCGCGCCGTGCAATGGTTTCGAGATTGCCGCGCGTGCTGCTGGCGTCTTGATCTTCACTGTCGGGCCCCGCTTCGCTTTCCGCTTCAGCGCTGCGGGCCAATTCTTCGAGGGCCGAATCGAGTTGAAACCAAGCATCGCGGCGTTCGCGGTCGAATAGTTCGTTCGGCAACAACACGCGGTCGGCTGCGTTGGGGCTCAGGTTTGCCATCGCTGCGCTGACCGGTGCTTTGTTGACGGCGGCGACCAACGCTCCGCGCAAACTTGCAAATAGGCGGATCGCTGCGCGTTCAACTTGGCGCAAGCCATCGTCATTAGCGGCGCCCGTCCACAGGGTCATGCGATTCATCGCGTTATGCGAATCGCGTAGCAATTGGGCGACGCGCACCGTCGAGAACTTGGTGCTGAAGTGCTCGGTTGCGACGTCTTCAAGTTGATGTGCTTCGTCAAAGATCACTGCATCGTGTGCTGGCAGCAGCTTGCCACCGCGATGCGCTGCACGCAGCGTGAGGTCGGCGAAGTACAAGTGGTGATTGACGATGATCAGATTCGCTTTTTCAGCAGCGCGGCGCGCATTGGTGACAAAGCATTGCTCAAAATGCGGGCAGCGCGCACCGATGCGGGAATCCGGTGTGTTGGTAATCTCGGTCCAAAGCTCGTCGGTTTCGCTAAGCCAATCAACTTCGGAGCGGTCACCGGTCGTGGTTTCGTCAAGCCACTGCGCAAGCGGTGCTAGCCGATCACGTGCAGCAGCGTCGCCGTTTTTCAGGTCGGCAACCCGACGCTTGCATACATAGTTTGAAACGCCTTTGAGTACGACTGCGGAAAACGGCCGACCGATAAAGCTGCGTAGCAACGGCACATCGTTGCGGGCGATTTGATCTTGCAACGTCTTGGTACCCGTCGACACCACCACACGTTTGCCCGATTGCAGCGCAGGCACCAGATACGCCAAGGTTTTGCCAACTCCCGTGCCGGCCTCAACGAGCAGCGGCCGGCTTTCGGCCAACGCGGTTGCCACCGCAGCCGCCATGGCACGTTGGCCCGGGCGATCTTCGTAACCCGAAATCGCACGCGCTAGCTCACCGCCGGGAGCCAGCGGTGTGAACATGCCATCACTCCGTGTCACTTCGTGCGGCTCGCTTTTTCAACGTGGCCGCTGATGCCAAACCGCCGCGCCAACTCAGCCCACACCGCGTTTGGTTCAATGTGGCGAGCTGCAAGCCCAACCATCATGTGAAACAACAGATCGGCGGTTTCCGACACCACGCGCTCGTCGGTGCCAGCCGGCAATTCAGCTGCAAGTTCGCCTTGTTCTTCGGCGATTTTGGCCAAGATCTTCGGCATGCCAGCGTCGAGCAGCGACTTGGTGTAGCTTTTTTCACTCGAACTGCGGTCGCGGCGCTCGGCAATCACGTTTGCGAGCTGATCCAGCACGCGTGCATCGCTGCCACCCGGGTTGGAGCGTGCCGGAATACCATCATCATTGGCGCCACCGTCGACGACGAAAAAGCACGAGGTGGTGCCAGTGTGACATGCCGGGCCGTGCGGCACTACCCGCGCTACGATCGCATCGCGATCACAATCGGTACGTAGCTCAACCAGATGCAAACGGTTGCCTGAGGTTTCGCCTTTTTGCCACAGCGCTTGCCTCGACCGCGACCAAAAATGCACGATCTTTGTTGAGCGAGTTAGATCAAGTGCCGCTTGGTTCATCCACGCCAACATCAAGATAGCGCCCGTTTCAGCATGCTGCACCACGCATGGCGCCAAGCCGTTGCCGTCGAACGCGATTACAAAGTCAGCAGGCGCTACAGCCGAATCCATGCCGTACCGTGGCGGTGCCATGGCCGATTGTCAACTGGGTGGTGCGGCCATCCTCGGTCATCCTCGGTCTGGCCAGGCCGCCTCCTTAGCGCGCGATTAACAAGCACCCGCACAGCGGGTGCCGCTTGCTATTGATGCTCGTTGTCCATCGATGCAAACAGTTTCATGACGCGTTCACTAACTTCGTTGTTGTTGGCGCACGGCTGAAACGCTGGCGGAAACTCCGTTTGAAAGCGTTGCGTTGCGGCGTTCATTTTGCCGCCGAGCGACTTTTTCTGTTCTGCCGAAAGCCGTTTGTCCAGGCTGAGAATGTCGTTGCGGAATGCTTCATTGCTCTTGAAAAGCGCTTCCAACTTGTCGGCCATCGCGGCGCAATCGGGCGTTGCAGCTTTGGCGACGTCGGTGACTTGATCCATGAACTCGGCCGTGCGTTTGGCTGCGGCATCGAGCTCTTGTTCCGATACTGCGCCGCTGCCCGCTGCAGCTTCGGCGGGTGGTGGCGTCGCTGGCTTTTCAGCTGCAGGCACCGGGGCTGCTGCTGAGCCTGCTGACCCAGCGGCGGCTGACCCAACGGCGGCGGAACCTGCCGTGGCCGAGCCAGCGGCGGCAGGCGGATCTTGTTTGTCGTTCTTTTTGCACGACGAAACTGCGAACAACACAGCACTAACAACAAGCAAGCGTTTGAGCATGCGGCAGCCTAGCCGCAACGCATTGGACGTGTCGATGGTCGCCGCGCTGATTGTAGGTACTGCGTTGGTGAGTCTTCGCGCCTACCGAGGCGGCAGAGGCCCCGGCCAAGGAATCGTCGTCGAACGTAGCTGATACTCATCCGGCAATTCGGGCGGAATTGCAAAGCCGCCCATATCGTAGACTACCACTTCTGTCGGCGACACTACCGCCCGCAGATAGTGTTTTGCGCATCCTGTAAAACAATCGGTAAACGAAAATTCGGAATCAATGGTTGCTGTTAGGTCGTCTGCTCCTTCCACCGGCGCTCCCGCTGGCCACGTTAAGGTCGCAATCGGCCATGAGGTCCCTGCAAGGTCAATGGGCGGTGGTTCGGCGATTGTCGCTGGCAGCAGCGCTGCAAGGTGTTTTGGTGAATAAAGTCGTTTGACTTCGAATTGCATTGAGAAAACTGATTCGCTTAACGATTGTGGGGCTGTTTCAATCTTTGTAGCGATCTGTGAGAACAGATAATCGAAATCCTCAATTCCAGTGTGTAATTTTTTGGCATACCAAGCCTCGCCAATTTGACGATTGCTTGTTCGCATCGCTCCAATAAAGTGGGTGGAGAACGCGATCCCTCGCATAACAAACGGTTCTGCTGCGACGGCACGTCGATAGCGATCGTAGTACCGATCAAGCATAGCTTGCGGGACCAAGAATGCAGGAGAGTCACGCGTGGCAAGTAGCTGTGCTTGTATGCAAACACCGCCGCCACTGCGTGTGGTTCCAAAGCCGAGAACATTGCATTCCGGAATATTATCGCCCACACCGGTGCACGCAGTTGTCGACAATACGGTTGCAAACAAAGCAAGCCAGGCCGTCATGGCATTCCCGTAGGGCGCAACGACCACGCGACGCCGATTCGCTCCGTGGCGTCAGAAGCGGAACATGATGTAAGCGTCGCACCGTTTTTTACGCGGACAGCAATCGTGTACGTTTTGTTGAGCGGGCAGGGCCCCATCTCGAGCATTTCGGTTTCGCTAGTCACCGTGTTTGACGTAGAAGATTTTTCGCACGCTTCGAATATGGTTCCTTGCCTTGTGACGACCAAATCCAAGTCGTTTAGGGATCCTGGACCCGCTGCACTTGTCATACAAGTTTGCCAAGCCAACGCTGCGCGAATTCGCACACCTGCCGGAACCGTAGGCGTGGCCACTACAAGTTGTCGACAGTTCGTGCCGCACGAAGTAAAGTTGGCATCATTGAGGTTCCCAAAGTAATACTGGTTGTTGTCAAGGATCGTTTTGGTGCGTGCCAGGTTCAGTTGACCAGCCCCATCGACGGTGTCGCTAGGTTGCGCTGACCATACTCTTGATTTGCCAACCGGCCCATCATTGTTGGCGTCTTGCGTCGAAGCGAGAAGCACAGCCTTGTTTACCATCGGGTAGGCCAAGTAACTAAATGCGCCTTCGTACAAATGGGCCTGTAACGCGGCAGAAAGAACCGCTGGCGCCGAGAAACTTGTGCCTTTTAATTCGAAGATCTGACCCAGTGTTGGTGGGTGATTGAGATAAGAACTATTCACCATTCCATTACCCGACGACACTTGAATATCTGGAAAGTGCTCACCGCTGCCCTCGTGATGGGTTCCAGGTCCAAGCAAATGAGGCCGTTCTAATGTCGGATCTATAGCAGGGTTTATCGCGCTACTCTCAGCGGTTATCGAATGTGACAAAAGGTCGTTGTAGGTTTGATAGCTGAACATGCCCACGCAGAGTCCATTTTTGAATGAACCGCACTGAACTTGTGCTGCATTGCCTGAGTTTCCGGCCGAGATCGTTACAAATGCACCATACGCACGTGCTGCCCAGTTTAGTGCTGCGGGATACGAAGGATCACTGCTGCGGTTGATATATGTAGCGGGCGGGGCACCGCCGGTGGGTTGGACCAAATAGTCGAGTTGCGTCGCGATAGCCAGCGCCGTGTCATTTGCTATCCGAAGTTTTAGGTTGAAGGCTCCTGTCGCATTGAGTGTTGCCATTGGAGGGACGTTGGGCGAAGGATCCACGTTGCGAGCGAGCGTTGCACTAAAGTCGTACGTTCCGGTCATTCCGAGGGACGCTGCAACATAGCTGAGATGTTCCTGCACACAAATCATTTGCGGATTGCCTGGAGTTACAGGTCTGCAGAAGTGTGCATTCGTTATAGGTGCAAAACGATCGAACGGAATCGCGCAGTCGGCATCGGTTGTACAAGACGTAGGAGCCTTCTCATATTGCACCGCGGTCGTGCTGCTTCCATAGCCAAACCGCCCGTTCTGGCGCGCGATGCCGCCGACTTTTTGAAGATTCTGAGCACCAAAGTCACCTTCCCACAGCCCCACCGTAAACCCGAGGCCATCGCAGGGCAGGGCTCCGCATACACCGCCGGTAAGTTGTTGTGCGTTCATCGCGTAGTGGCCGGCGTGATCTCCCTGAAGATGCGGTTCAGAAGGCTGATGTTTTTCGATCCGCGCAACGCGTGGGCCATTGAGAAATGGTGAAGTCAACAAACCGGCGGGCACACGCGCCACAATGGTAGGCAACCCGTCAGGATCGGAACTAACTTGGATCCGATTGCTTTGAAGGAAAGCACGGAGTTCTGCTTTTTGTGAACGAATTCGAACGGCTTGTGCTTTTGCGTGCGTACTTGACCAGCGTTCGAACTCTTCAGTGGAAACTTTTTGATCCGTACCGTCGTAGGGAAGCTCCGGTTGCGGAACGTCAATGGCCGCTTGGATTTCCACATCTACAAGCTCGTCGGCGGGCGCAGCTGCCTGAACAGCAGCCAGTTCGGGTGTTAGTTTACCGAATCTCGCCAGCAGTGCGGCTTGCTCTCGTCGCCAAAAGACTTCGGTAGGAATGCGCACGCCGTCTTCATCGACGACGAACGCTGTCGATGACTCGCCATCATCAATGACAACTTGGGTCGCCGTTTGGCCCAATCCTGGCGCGGGATACGTAGTCACCGAACGAATCGTCATCCCTTGTTCGTTTGACCTCAATGCGCGCTGAGCGATTGCGCGCGCTTCCAACGGTGCTATCGCGCGCGGCGAGCGCATGCTATCGCCGCTCCTGCCCTATTTGATCACATGCCACAAGTGACAAGCCACAAGCCACAAAAAGCAAATGCTTCATAACCACCTCCGTCGAGGATGGTGCGCTCCGTGTCGGGCAGTGTCAAGCGGGAGAGTTCTTAGTCGGCCGTTCTGCCTAGGCAACGTACCTTGTAGTGATAGCTGCGTCGGCCAGACGTTGGCCACCTATTCAAAGTAACATCATTGCGGCGCCGAGCATGATCGACAGGCCACGTTGCTTCGGAAGAATTAGGCTTTAGAACCGCGCGTCCGCGGTGAACTCAACCCGAATCTGGAGCAAGCGGCCGGCCGCATCTTCGTCGACAAATACCGGAAATGCGCCGGTTGGCAAAGCCAGGCCAAGCCAGCCGATGCCTCGGCTGCCATCATGTAGCAATGCATTGCCGGTGCGCGAATGGCTGGCGCGCGCGGCTTCGGCGAGCCGGAAATAGTCGGAGTGCGGCCGAATTTCGAACGCAACTTGCCAGTGGTGATCGTGTTTTTTGCGTGCGATTTTGTCAGCGCGCTGTTCGGCTTCGTCGATGGGCAGGTCACACCAGCCAAAGCCGTCGCGATGGCTTGGCGCTGCTAACAACGCGGCAAGGCCAGTGGCGTCTTTGCCCCAAAACACCACGTCGGCCAAGCCGTCGTGGCTAGTGTCGTGCTGCCACGTTGCCAGCGCTGCAGCGTCGAGCGCCGCGAGCTGCGCGAGGTCAACTGCCACGTCGCCAATCTTGCGACTTACAGCGATCGCATTGCTGGCATCATCGACAACGAAGCGCATGCGTTGCCACGTTGGTGCAGCTCCGCCACCTGGGCTCGCGGCTTCGCCGTGAATTTGTAATGGGGTGGTCGGTACCTCGAATTGCAGCACGCCAGGCGCCAACGCGTCGAGTGGGATATAGCCAAGCAAGCCGATATCAAGCAGCGCGAGTTTGCCACTAGGCGCGGTAACGAAACCAAGCAAACCGGAACGCGGTGGCTCGACCCGTGCTGGCATAGTTGCTACCGGCTTCTGCGTCGACGCAGCGGCTTTTTTAGGTGCCGCTTTCTTTGTTGCAGCTTTGGCCGCGGCTTTTTTAGGTGCCGCTTTCTTTGTTGCAGCTTTGGCCGCGGCTTTTTTCGGTGCCGGCTTCTTTGTTGCAGCTTTGGCAGCGGCTGGTTTCGGTACCGTTTTTTTCGCAGCCGGCGGTTTTGCCGTGGCCGTTTTTTTCGCGGATGCCATGTCCAAATGATACGCCGAAACGCAAAACGCGGCGCCGAAGCACCGCGTTTACGACCATGATTTGAACCTAACGAATCATTCCATGCTGCCAGAGATGACCACGTAGCCGTCGTCGCCAGCAACCGAGAGGTTCTTCACCGATACGCCACCCAGCGAAGGCAGCGGGATGTTGCCCATCAGTGCTTTGACAATCGCCACTTGGTGGTCGACACTGATGACCACCATTTTTTCGAGGTCGCCGTTGGTGAAGCCAGTCAAGTTGGCGTTGCTGTCTTCAATTACGTTGACAGCCACCACTGGTTCGCCGAAGTCGACGCCGACGTTGCTGCCGGTGCCTTTAACTTTGACGTCCATTTTCACGTTCAACGCGGCTTTGGCAACTGGCTTGCCAGCTTGCAAGAAGGTCATCATCATGTCGCCAGCGATGAGTTGCATTTTGCCGCTGGTTGGGTCGGCGCTGATCATTGGAGGCAACGTCACCGCGATGGCGGTGGTGTCGAAGGTGCCACCTGGTGCTGGCATCGATAGGTTCATCATGCCAGCTGCGGCAACGCCCGACAGCAATTGGTTAGCAGCGTCGTCCGCCATGCCGAACTTGAAGCCGTTCGATGGGTTGAGGTCGAGCGCTGCGTTTGGCGTGTAGATGAAGCCCTTGCTCGATTCCGTGCCTTGGATTTTCAAGCGGGTCGACAGCACGATGTGTGCTGCGGCTGGGTCGAAGTAGATGTCGGTTGGGAACACGTCGACGTCGAGCTTCTTGCCAAGCACGTCAACCGTCTTGGTGCCAGCCATCGCGCCGAACGCGTCGTTGACCATTGGGCCCATAAAGGCTTCGGCGCCTTTTTCGATGATGTATTCAGCAGCGCGATCAAGCGGCAGAATGTCGAGCACGGCGCCAGGAACGCCCGAAGCGTCCATGTGGAA